>Ga0190283_1000975_pt1 | contig 13894 bp, 16 predicted proteins | sample 48691801_MG_FD_161669 | JGI IMG/M metagenome (GOLD analysis project Ga0190283, IMG submission 161669) | Hydrothermal vent microbial mat bacterial communities from Southern Trench, Guaymas Basin, Mexico - 4869-18-0-1_MG | ecosystem: Environmental > Aquatic > Marine > Hydrothermal vents >...
CTAAGCCCGCCTCCTTCATCATAGGATATAGCTTGTCTATCCTGGCAGCAAGGGCCGGATAGGCGCCTTCGTATGCGCATTCCACGCCGCATGACATGATAATGATGCCGTATATTCCCTTATTAAAACAGTCCAAGTAGAACTTTTCGGGAAACATGACAGGCGCCCTCACTCTCATGATGTAGGTGTTTTCAGGATAGCTCATATGGGCCTGACCTGTTGCATTGGCCCCGGGATATGCGCAGTCTTCTGTGGCCAGGATCAGAATCTTGGCCTTGTTTTCTTGGGCTGACATGGTGGTCCCCATCTATTTTTGACGTTTGACGAAAAGTCTGTCTGCACCGTCCACACTCAGAAATCCAAGATAGTCATGACCTACCTTCTTGGCCCAGCGCGGAATATCGTTTCTCGATCCGGGATCATTGGACAATATCTCTAATATCTGACCTACCTGAACGTTTCCCATCCCCTTTTTGGCCTCTAACAAAGGACCCGGGCATGAAACCCCACGTGCATCCACGACATTTGCCGCTTCTATAGTGCTAAGATCTACTTCTCCCATGATAAACCTCCATCTCATTTTTCCTGATTAATGTATGGCGCCAGATTCAATATAGCACCTTCCCTTATTTTGCTTATCCCCGTTCCACCAGAACGTGATAACATTCCTTTTCCTTATCCACGCCGATCACCCGGTCCTTGCTTTTCTCAAGAATATGAGGAAAATTTTTCTGGATCTGAGGATCTGTGCTGATCACCTCTAAGACCTGGCCCGCACTCATGTGCTTGAGCCAGCTTTTTGCCTTGAGAATGCACCAGGGGCAACTCCACCCGCGCAAATCAAGAACTCTGTCAACATGTTTTTCATTCGTCACTGCACGTCCTTGTTGAATATCGGAATAGGTTTGTCTTTCATGTCTGCAAATGTAATGCCAATTGGAGGCCATGAATTCTTTTTTTGCTATCTTATTGTTTTTACAAGATAAAAATTGCGGACAGCTTTTGAGTTGACTTTTTGGTGTTAATAGTTAACTCTTAACACGTGTTCATTCGGTTCATCAGTTAACATTGTACTGGAGTAGAGAATGACAATCACCTTTGATGAGGAGTACAGCCAGTACTGGCAGACAGTGGTCCAAACCATGGTAGATGGTCTGATGATAGTAGATCCCGAAGGTATTATCCTTTCGGTGAACAACGCCTTTGAACAGCTTACCGGGTATAAAGAAGAAGAGCTTGTCGGTCAGTCCTGTGAGGTACTCAAGTGCAGCACCTGTTTTGAGACGAGGGCCCGTGGGGGGGAGAGGCACTGCGAGCTGTTCAAGAATGGCCTGGTCAGGCACAGCAGGTGTGTGTTGCAGAAAAAGGATGGGAGTCCCCTTCATGTGCTGAAAAATGCGGCTGTTTTAAAGGATACGGATGGGGAGGTCGTTGGTGGTGTAGAGACTTTAGCCGATTATACCGATCTGGTGGCCAAAGATCAGGTTATTACATCTTTGCGTCAGGAACTGAGCATAGAGGACACTTTTGAGGGCATCATCGGAAAATCCCTTCCCATGCGGCAGGTTTTCGATCTCATTGGGAGCGCTTCCCAGTCTGATGCCCCTGTGATTATCTACGGCGAGAGCGGCACCGGGAAGGAATTGGTGGCTGCTGCCATTCATCGCCTTGGATCACGGTCCAAGGGTTCTTTCATAAAGGTGAATTGCGCTGCCCTCAATGAGTCACTCCTTGAAAGCGAACTGTTTGGTCATGTTAAAGGGGCGTTTACCGGCGCGGAGCGCACCAGGGTTGGCCGTTTTGAGGCGGCAAATCACGGCGACATCTTTTTGGATGAAATAGGAGATCTGCCACTCTCCACTCAGGTAAAATTATTGCGGGTTTTACAGGAAAAGGAGATAGAAAAGGTGGGGGACCACAGGCCGGTCACCGTCGATGTAAGGATTCTTTCGGCCACAAATAAGGATCTGAAGATGCTTATGGAAGAGGGACAATTTCGTGACGATCTCTTTTATCGTATTGGGGTTATCCCAATCTATCTGCCACCACTCAGGGAGCGGCATGAGGACATTCCCCTGCTCATTGACGCCTTTATCAGCCGAATACTCCTAAAGACCGAGAGACCGATCAAGGGTATGGATAGAGAGGCATTGGACCTGCTCGCCGGCCATGATTGGCCGGGCAACGTCCGGGAATTGATCAATGTCATTGAATATGCCTTTGTGCTCTGCTCCGGTGGCGAAATCAAACCCGAGCACCTCCCTGCCAACTTGACCGGGAGTCCCCGTCCTCTTTCAGGCAAACAACCAAACTCACGGTTGCAGGTCAGCAGTGACGATAGAGCGCGTCTGTTAGAGGCATTACAAAGGACCGGAGGGAATAAGTCAGAGGCGGCCCGGCTCCTTGGGATCAGCCGGGTAACTCTCTGGAAACGGCTCAAGAAGTACGGAATCGAGGTGGATAAAGAAGTTCGGGGATAGCTTTTTATTCAAAGAATACCTTATTATACTTGATGTTCGCCTCGTCAAACCGGGCATAAATCCCCGATGCTCGACTGTTTGCAAGTTCCTTGGCCGTTTCCCTTTCCGCTTCTTCGTTATCAATGGCGTAACAGGCCAGGCATCTCTGACAAATATGGATTTTCCCTAAATGAGTTACGGTATAATTGATCGCAAAAAATATGCGTCTTTCCTTATAGTTTGCAAAATTTTCCACGGCAGGGACATATTCCAGTGAAACATCAACGGAAATGTCATCTCCTCCCTTTGCCATATTGATGTAGTCATCAATAATGAGGGCGCCGACAAACTCATCCCTTTTACCCTCGAACTCGGCAAGCATATTTTCTAAGGTAAACAGCTTTTTCTCAACCTCGACCCCTGCATTTTCTAAGGCCTTATAGTCCCTTTGGAGATAGCGATTGGCGATCATAACGGCCTGGGATACATGGGGGCACAGGTTATGCGTGCAGCCACGTGAATAGCATTTCCTGAACTCGTATTCCTTTCCATCAACAGACCCGGAAAAGCGAGAGAAAAACAAAAATGCCTTAAACGGATGTACCTCGTGCGCCAGATCAACCTCATTGATCTCAAAGGTGTTATCCACGGTAACTTCAGACCCCTTTTCCTTTAACATGGCGAGATCGGTCACACTGATGGGTGGTGTGTGGATGATGCGATCGTTCATTATAATTCCTCCATCTTGGGTTATTTGATTGTAACTATTCGGGTTGTTTAGTCTGTAGGCTAAAGGCTATTAGTTTTCGAAGTTTGCGCTTCGTATCTGTCTGTGTTAGGGCACGCACAGGCAGATGATAACGCATGAGTCTCGCCTACAGGCTAAATGCCTGCAGACTATCTACCTGGGCAGTTACATCTGATTTACTTATCCTTTCCTATGAAGGGGGCCAGTTCCGGGGGCAAATCGTCCATGGCCTCATTTATGGACCATAAGCTGCCGAGAATACGAGCAAGCATCATTGCAAGCCCCATATGTTCCGCCATTATGAGTAGATAATCCAGATCATGGCCGGAAATATCCCAGGGTCTGTGATGATACAGACGCAAACCCCCTATAATATCCTCTCGAAAAGGGATGCAGATAGAGACAATGGCCCCTATCCCCTCTTCTCTGGCCTCGTCCGGATATTGCAAGCGATCATCGTCATTGATATCTCTAACGAGTATAGGCTTTTTTTCAATGAGAGCGCAAATCCCCCTGTCTGACATCACCGGGCCTTTGTTTAAATAATCGGGACTCAGCCCAAAGCTGGCCAATATTTCCAGCTCTTTTGTCTCATTGTTGAGGACAAAAATTGTAGACCCTTTGATCTCCATGGCGCCTACCAGAAGCTGGACAAGATGATTGGTCATACCATCCAGATCGTCCGATTGAGAGAGGGCCGTGCATACAACCTTGAATACTTCCAGGTCTATTTTATCTTTGCTGACCATGTTAAAAGCTCCTCTGTCTTGTTTATAGCATCGGTTAGTTCACAATGCATATGGTTGTATTTCTTAAAGTTGCGAGGAGTTTACCGGAGACGCTTCGCCCGAATAACCGGGTGATCTTTGTCGGATTACGATTCAGCAAAATCATTTGATAGCCGCCTTTCAGGGCTGTCTCCGCAATTTCATTAGCAACATCTTTTTCCCTCGCCTTGAAGATGTAGTCCACCTGATCATCTGAAAAGCCCTTCTTCAAGAGTGCTTCCCTGCCTTCTTTCAGATAACGTTCCTGCCCCCTTAGTTCTTCGGAGAGAGACATCATGGTCCCCTGCAATCTCCCGAGCACAGCGTTTGAGCCTGTTTGGATTTCGGGCAGCGGGGCGTAAGCGTGAAACAGTGTGAATTTAATCTCCTTTACGGCTAAAAAAGTGCGTATGATAAAATCTATGGCCTTTTGATCATGAATGGTAAAATTATAGGGCACTAACACTCTTTGTCTTGCCATAATTATCCTCCCGCAAGGTCCCATTTTTGGTTGATCTCAAGGGATCTCACAGAACATACGCTCTCTGGTTTTCTCATTCAGTATCAGACTCTTTTACAGTCTGTTTTGAGGATGTTCGATTAAGATCATGATTAAGATCATGATTAAGAAAATAATCCAATCGTTACCACCAGCTGATAACCTTGTCATGATCATGTTCAAAGATCAGATCAATGAGCTTTCCGTAGTCCGGCTCACCTTCGTACAAAGGGAAATCAGTCGTCTCTTTACCTTCAGCAAGGACACCCATCAGGGTTTTTGTCGTATCATCCGGTTCATTCTTGAGTATATGCAACATTTTCATATTTCTGCTCCTAAAAGGGGACAATGAGATCCATCTCTTTGAGTTTCCCCCCGATCTCTTCGAGGCTCATATATTTAAATCCGTGTTTCTCCGCATTGACCTTGTTGTTAGAGTAATATTCACATTCCATATCCTCCAACCATTCAAGGTTCTCCTTATATTCGTCGGTCATATCAACTTCAATATCCAGCACGAACATGTAGGAATAAAGATTCTCCACGGCCAGACCCAGGGTGGAACGTGAGCCTTCCCAGAGATCTTCCTTTCTTCGCACTAAAAAGGCCACATGCTTGACATTTTCCATCTCTTCAAATACCTCCTAAAAAACCACGTAACGATCACAATCGTCGATCAGTTCACCATTTCTCGCCTGTGTCGCATAATCCTTTTCAGCAATACCGGTAACCGGCGGTTTGAGCCCGTGGCTCTCAAAACCCACGTTGCAAAGGGCCATGTTGGCCAGCCCCTCAAGCTCACCAAACCGCGGGTCCTGTGTGAGCAGGGTACCAAGGTGACTAAAAAAAATTGTAACCTCCACATCTTGCTTCTTCCGAGCCGCCTGACACAGATCAATAACCTTATCAAGATGTTTATCGGAGCTTACAAAAAGTCCTAAAGTTCTTGCCATATCCTTACTCCTTACTAAAATTATTTGACTTTGATATAAAAACTTGTGGATCCTTCATCGTCCTTTTCACCAAGGTACTCGTGCCCTGCTTTCTTGGCAAAGCCGGGAAGATCATTTTTTGTACCCGGGTCAGAGCTGATAATTTCTATGATCTGCCCTGATTTCATCCCTTTGATGGCCTTCTTTGTCTTTAAAAGCGGCATTGGGCAACTCAGCCCGATGCAGTCCAATGTTTCGTCCGGTGTGATGTTTTCAATCATTGTTCACTAATCCTCCCTTAACAAAAAATCCTGACCCGGAAGGCCGGGCCTGCCATGATAATAAAAATCGACGCTATATAACAAATCGGCCTTGGCGAGATGCTTTCGACACTGTCAAAAATCGAAGCCCCTTCTTTTGGAGACTTCTGAGCTGTGCGAATGCAAAAGCGGTGCCAACTTGCGCAGCGTCACCATTCCATCTGACCATTTTACACATACAGTTCGGTTCAAAGTGGATAAACATAGAATAAGCCCTAAGGGGGAAAGTAGTCAAGCAACATTGCAGAAAGGTTGCAGGAGATTACAAACCCTGATCTCGCGGATTCTGCGCGAGCAGTCTTAAAAGAGACAGCCAGAAATAATATATTTTGCGGCACCTATTCATCTCTATAATTTCAGCGATTTCCCTATCTTTGTTGCCCTCAATCCGTTAAACTGTTAACAGGATAACCCTTAACATATGTTAAACATTAACGGCAATCATCTCAGCGTTTGAACATAAATAAAAAAGTCAAGACGAGCTGAAAATCCTTACAAAGCCTATTCATGCAGAGATTGTCGGAATATAGCCCGCCCTGGGCGGGATTTAACCTCTCGGCTACTCAACCATTCAACGACTCAACCAGATCAGTGGCATGGATATTGCTTACTATTTACCGCAAGGGCATCATACTTGGCATAACCTCCTTTTGCTGGTTGCCCCCTTCTAATACGGATTTGGTTCCCGGGGATTGGCTCCGGGGACCAAATTGCGTATATTCAGCATCTCCATTCCAGAGTCCTACCCGGATAAACCGGAACAGAAAAAGTCTCACGCAAAGACGCAAAGAAAACCTGAAATCTACAGCCTATTCGCAACCTGAGAGATGCTATTCTCTCTCGTTCCTACGCTCTGCGTGGGAACGAGAATTGAAGTTTCTTACCTTTGCGGCTTTGCGCCTTTGCGTGAGTAAAAGTTCGAATCACATTTCTTCATTAATCATTAATAGTAACAACCATATAAGCTTGCAATTGTAACCTTTTGACTTATATTGTCTCTTGAGTCAGCAACAGTTAAGGAGATAGAAAAATGAAAAAAGAAATCTCACGAAGATCTTTTCTTAAGGGCGGTCTGGCCGCAGCAGGGGCCGTGGCGGCCTCCTCTCTTCCTCTCCCTGAGGCCGTCAAGGCCGCTACCGGAGAGGAACTGGCAACCCTTATTGATATCAGAAAATGTATCGGTTGCGAGGCATGCGTCGAGGCTTGTCAGGAGGTCAACGAGCCCAAATTTCCAGAGCCCAAGAAGCCGTTTCCGAAGATGTATCCAAGCAGGGTCAAGGTCTCTGACTGGTCTGATGACAGGGATGTCACGGACCGGTTGACCCCTTATAACTGGGTATTTATCCAGGAAGCCACAGTAATGGTGAATGGCAAGGAAGAGACCTTTTCATTTCCCAGGCGATGTATGCACTGCCAGAATCCCCCCTGTGCGGATCTCTGCCCGTGGGGCGCCGCGCGCAAACTCAGGAACGGAATCACCCGAATTGATGCGGATATCTGCCTTGGCGGGTCCAAATGTAAAACGGTCTGCCCCTGGCATTTCCCGCAGCGCCAGACCGGTGTAGGGTTGTACTTAGATATCCTTCCCAATTTTGCCGGAAATGGGGTCATGTATAAATGTGACCGGTGCTACAACAGGATTGAAAAAGGAGAGCTCCCCGCCTGCATCGATATATGCCCGGAGAATGTGCAGAAGATAGGGCCCCGGGGCGAAATTATAAAGGAGGCCCATGCTATTGCAAAGGAGATAAAGGGTTACATCTACGGTGAAAAGGAAAACGGCGGAACAAACACCATCTATGTGTCGCCTGTTCCTTTTGAGGACCTTAACAAGGCCATAGAAATAGGCCCTGGAATGCCTGACTTAAACCCTGTCAAGGATTCCATGGCTCACGCCGACAACCTGGCAAAGGCTATGATAATCGCCCCGATTGCGGGTATTGCTGCAGCGGCGGGCAAATTCTACTCCACCTCCAAGAAACTGACACATACTGAGGAGGGAAAAAAATGAAAGCACACAGTTACGCGTTAACGGCTGGCAAAAAATGGCTCAAAACGTTTTATATCTTGCTTTTTACATTGATGGCATTTACCGGGTTTGGCCAGATGCCTATTTTCAAACGCTACTATATCTCTGATATCCCAGGGATGGGCTGGTCTGCAGACTTTTATGTGACCCACTACATTCATTATATTGGAGCAATCCTTCTGTTAGGGCTCCTGGCCTATTGCATTTTTGATTATTTTTTTACAGGTAGACGGGAATTCAGTTTAACTGTCTCTGCCTATGTTAGGATCCTGCTCTTAGGTGGAATTGTTATAACGGGGATCTTCAGGGTTCTCAAAAACCTCCCCGATGTTGTTTTTTCGCCGGAGTTTACATTATTCATCGATATCGCTCATTTGGGCTTTATGATGTTCTATCTTTTGGCAGCGCTCCTTTTCCTGATTATCAAATCTGGATGGGTGAGGGAATTGAGGAATTGAGGGATTTAGGGCGGGGATGATTGTTGATTGGGTATTAGACAGTTACCAATTAAATTTTGTGCAAAAAGCACAAGAAATTTTTTACAGTTCCCGGAAAGCCAGTGATAGAGCGGGGTTCCAAAGAATGAATGATCATTCAACTTTTTAAAACCCACCGTGACATTATATCTTTTGCTTTCTGTTTTTAGCTTTTAACTTTGCGCCTTTGCGCCTTTGCGAGAGGCCTTTTATGAGATCATCACGATTGGGCAAATGACAAATCATGGAATGTAGATATCACCCGGGCCGTGAGGCCTATGTCCAGTGCCAGAAGATGGCGGTCGGCTATTGCCAGGAATGCCTTGAGGACTGCGAGGCCTGCACCGACCCCTGCACCTACTGCAAGTCCCGCTCCCAGTGTATAATCTGGGAAATGTGCCGAAAGAGCGAAAAAAGATACCGTCTTCAAAGAGAGGCAAAAGGGGCGACGGCAGGATAGCCACCTGCAAGGTCTGAGTGGACCACATATTTTTATCCCACCGTGAAATGTTTCCGGGTGTACGGTAGACCAACAAATCCTTTTACACATAAAGGATCTTCATCATAAGATTGAGTGAGGAGGGGACATCCTAAAATATGGAAAGTTTCAGGGTCGGTGGTCAGCATGGATCGGCATACGCGATTGGGAAAATTCTGACAGATCTTTTAGACCATCCATATCATTAACGATAATCTTTTTCCTGCCTAACTTGATCAGGCGGGCGTCTTGAAGGCGAGTCAGACAACGGCTCAGAGACTCCCGAACAGTTCCAATATAAGAGGCTAATTCCTCCCGGGTCAACCCATCGATTAAGATACCATCTTTGGTCTTTTTCCCCTGTTCATGAGCCATCTGGACCAGGCGGCACACCAGTCGGCATTGAACATCTTTCAATGCCAGGTCACCGACCATTTTCATCAATTTTTTAAGCCGCTCACCAAAGCAGGCCAGCATGGCAATGCCTACCTGTGGGCGGGCGAGGATAAAATCCTCCAGGTCTTTCTTCCCAATGTCATAGAGAACGGTTTTGCAAAGGGCCGCGGCACAGGCTTCATACCTGTTTTCTCCGAAAAGAATTTCTTCTCCAAAAAAAACAAAGGGCTTAATAAAGTGGATAATTTGCTCTCTCCCCATTTCAGAAACCATAAAGATCTTTATTTCACCGGAGCTTAATATATGTAGGTTTCGACATTTCTGGTCCGCAGAGAAGATCAACTCGCCCTTTTTGTAAGAGCGCTGTTTCACCAGTGCGGCTAAGGGCGCAAGATCCTTTTCTGCCACATTCTCAAAATAGCGGATCTTATAAAGTGAACTCAAGATATCATTGTCAGTGTGAATCATTTTTCGTATCACGCCTCGAGGAGAGAAAATCGATTAACCCATACTGTGCTTAAACCCAATAAACTTACCCCAATATCGGTACCAGAAATAACCACTTAAGTAAAGAAAAAAACCTCGATTCATCTTGAACGGTGAAGAGGCAGAGTAAGCCCACGTTTTCCCAGCCCTAATGCAGGCCTTCGGCCGCAACCAAATCAGTGTTCCCCGCTCCGGCCGGGCTCTTCAACAGGTGTCAGGTTTCGGGTTTCAGAATTTTAGCAAAAAAATATCCTCTGTGACCTATGTCACATACACCGGCTGTTCTGTTATGGCTTATATACATGGGAAGCTTGGAATCAAAGTAACAACCAATATACATCAGGCTTACCGGAGGACATCCATGAAGACTATCAAGCGAAGAGACCTGTTGAAGATGTTTTCATTTATCGCAGTTTTTGGCGGCATTGCAGGGGGAGCTGCCTATGCCTTTGTAAAATCGCTCTTTCCAAAAGTACTCTATGAACCACCAAAACGGTTCAAGGTGGGGGCAGTCTATGACTACAGTGATGGGCCAAACTTCGTGGCTGAACATCGCATGTTTGTGATCAAGGAAGGCGATAAGTATCATTCCCTTTCGTCCATTTGTACGCATCTCGGGTGTAACGTTACCTTTATCAAACTCTCTGAACCTCGAACCGTAACGGTGAGGGGGAAGGAAATTGAAGAGAAATGGGAATTTCACTGTGCCTGTCACGGGTCCAAATTTTATGGCGACGGGACCCCTTATACCGGGCCTGCTCCCAGTCCTCTCCCGGCATATGCCATGGCAATTTCACCCGATGACCAGCAGCTTGTCATAGATAAAAGCAGGGAGGTGGATTCAAACTATCGCCTCACTATCCAGGTTTGATCAGGAGGGTCAGCATGGGCATCTGGAATAGATTTTCCCAAAAGGTGGTCAGGGGCTGGAACCCTGTTAGCGCTTTGCATGAGACCGAGGCCATTGATCGTATCTTCTGGGCACACTGGGTTCCCACCGACGATGATGTAACCCGGGAGAGCACCTCTGCTACTTATTCCTTTTATCTCGGCACTGTCTTAGCCGTGCTTTTCTCCATTCTCTGTTTAACCGGTCTCATGCAGATGCTCCACTATGTGCCGTCGGTGGATAGGGCTTATTGGAGTGTTAAGGATTTGCAGTTTATTATTCCGTTCGGCTGGTTTATCCGCGGATTGCATCGAACCTCTGCCTATCTCATGGTCATTTTTGCCTTTTTACATATGTCGAGGACCTTCTATACCAGCGCCTTTAAGAAAGGAAGAAAGAGCAACACCAACGGGTGGATCAACTGGTTGACCGGAATCCTCCTGTTGGTCCTAACCCCGGCCATGGCCTATACAGGGTATATCCTGCCCTGGGATCAGGTGGGCTACTGGGGGGCAACCATCGGGACAAATATAATGAAATCATTCCCGGTGATAGGCGATGGCATGAGACAGTTCGTTATTGGCGGAACAGAATTGAGTCAGGATTTCCTGACGCGTATTTACGCAGTTCATGTGGTGGTCTTGCCTCTCTTGATGACGCTATTCATTTCATACCACTTCTGGAGAAACAAGAAAGATGGGGGCATGGCCTGCGACGACAGAATGCAACAAGATGAGGTTGCGAGAGATAGGACGTCCGGCTCAGATAAGAGTGGCATCGATACAGTCGATACTCCCCCCGAACGTCCTCTGATGTTCATGAAAAGGCTTCTATGGGTCTCCTTAGCCACGGCCGCCTTTGCTGTTCTTCTGGCGCTCCTTATCAGCTTTCCTTTAAGTGCCCCGGCCAACCCGGTGATGGCTGAGAATCCCGCCAAGGCCCCGTGGTTCCTGCTCTGGATGCAGGAGTTGGTTGCCAGCACCACTGTCACCATCGGCCAGTATCGAATAAACGGCGGATTTGTGGGTGGTGTTGTCATTCCTGGTTTGTTGTTGCTCTCCCTGGCCCTGTGCCCGTTCTTTGACAATAGTCCACCAGAGGCGACAGGCGTCTGGTTTCATCCAAGTCGACTACGGCAGAATATCATCTTTACAGCCATTGCGCTGGCCATCATCCTACTGATTTTCTTTACCTATTTCTGCCGCGGCCCCAACTGGGTTTTTTACTGGCCATGGGAAACGTGGCCTCATGTACATTAACTAACCCCCATGCCGGATAAGCAGGTGCGAATATGAAATATGAAAAAAAGTTCGCCGCAAGAGAAACTTTCAGAATACTGATTTTAGGGCTCATTTTCCTCGTCTTAGTCGGTGCGGTAATATGGAAGGAATCCCGGCCTGAATATAAGAGTTACCAGCAGGGCTTCATTGAGATATTGCCCGATTACATGGATCCGTCCTTAGGTTTAAGGGATGTCTCCCTTGGGGTTCAGCAAATTTATCTCCCCCGGGCAGATCGCGTGGATCGCTGCCAGACCTGTCATCTCGGCATAGCCTGGAAAGGACTCGAAACAGCTCCCCTCCCATATCAGACCCATCCTGATCCTACCCTCACATGGGTACATCCCATTGAACGATTCGGCTGTACCCTTTGCCATGAGGGACAAGGCTATGCCCTGACCAAAGCCGAGGCTCACGGCCTTGTGCCCCGCCAATACTGGTCAAAACCAATCCTGCCAAAGGAATATCTGCAGGCCTCTTGCGGAAAATGTCATAACCCCGATTTAATGGAAAATGATGCCCCCAAATTATTTGCAGGGAGACGTCTATATTTGGAGAAGGGGTGTATCGATTGTCACAAAATCGGTCAAATCGGGGGAACTATAGCACCGGATCAGTCAAACCTCGCGCGATTCAGCATCAGATATCTGCTTGAATCGGTGCTTCACCCCAAAGCAAATGATCCTGATTCGGTCATGCCCGATCTTGGCTTCACTGAAGAGCGGGCAAAGACCCTTTTGGTTTATCTCCTTAGCTTAGATGAAACATATATTCCCCACGAATATAAAACGGTTCTTCAGCAATGAAATCAACAGTGAGGGAGGAGGTGATGAATGCTGTTCAAGGTCTAAATTGGTAAGGGGTCAAATCCGTATGTACCAGAAAAACCTTTATGAAACAAACTTTGAAAACGAGGAGGCAACATAATGAAAATACGCCAGAAATCAACATGGTCCCTCTGTGCAGCCCTGACAATTATGGCATTGGTCGGCTTTACAACTACTGTGGTCGAGGCCGGGGATATGGGCAATGCTGAAAAATTATTCACCCAGAATTGTGCAGTTTGCCATGGCGCAGACCGTGGCGGCTACATAGCGCCCGGCCTTACAAAGGAGAAGCTCGGCCCTATAAGCGAAGCCGCCTTCCGATCCATGACAAGCAATGGGATTTCCGAAACCCTGATGCCGCCATGGGGAGGCAAACTCACCACAAAAGAACTGCGCGAGCTTTCAGCTCTTTGCAAAAGCACTTCAAAGGCGAAAGCATCCTTTGGATTGGACGACATCAAGAAATCCTTGAAGGTTTATATTGCCGATGAATCCAAACTTGCATCAAAGCCGACCTATCCCATCAAAGATATGGATGACTTGATGGCGGTGATGTCGAGAGGCCGGTATGCAACCGGCAACAGCAGGGTGGTATTTTTTGACGGGAGCACAAACCGCAAGGTTGGTGAAATTCCTACAAAACACGCGCCTCACATGCTCGATTATCACCCCACTGATCCACGCTGGGCATACGTCAAGACCGACTCAGGCGTCGTGTATAAGTTAGACCTGTATTCCATGCGCGCCGTCAGAAGCATCCAGACCGGTTTTAATGGACCCGCTCTCGCTGTTTCAAGGGATGGCCGTTATGTTATGGCAGGCGCCTACATCCCCAATACAGCAGTAATCCTCGATTCCAAGACACTTGAGCCTGTCAAGTTCTTAGCGCTGAAAGGGATAGATCTGGACGGCAAAATGGTGGAGTCTGATTCCGGAATGATCACCGGCACTCCTTTTGCGGACTATCTTGTTGTAGCCTTGGAGAACTCCGGTCAGGTATGGGTCATCGATTACAGCAAACCTGATATGCCTGTCACCAAGATCAAAAATGTGGGCCGCCATCTGCACGATGCAATATTGTCACCGGATGGCCGTTATGTTATGGTTGCTTCTTATGGGGACAGCACCTTCCCGGTCGTTGATTTAAAAGAGAAAATCGTTGTAAAAAAGATTCCCGGGGGGTGCGTCCCCCACGTGGGTTCGGGAGCTGTTGTTAAGGTCAAGGGCCGAACCCTTGGAATAGGTACAAACATAGGCAGTTGCGACAACACGGTTGTCACCGTATGGGATCTGGACACCTGGGAAGTG
>Ga0190283_1000976_pt1 | contig 13870 bp, 8 predicted proteins | sample 48691801_MG_FD_161669 | JGI IMG/M metagenome (GOLD analysis project Ga0190283, IMG submission 161669) | Hydrothermal vent microbial mat bacterial communities from Southern Trench, Guaymas Basin, Mexico - 4869-18-0-1_MG | ecosystem: Environmental > Aquatic > Marine > Hydrothermal vents > Microbial...
CCTCGGTCTCATGGCCGGCGGTGTTGCCCATGATCTGAATAATATCTTGTCAGGGATTGTAAGCTACCCGGAGCTGCTCTTGATGGGGCTGCCCGAAGACAGCCCGCTCAGGAAGCCTATAAAGACTATTCAAGAATCCGGGATGAGGGCTGCCGATGTTGTGGAAGACTTGCTGACAGTTGCGAGAGGAGTTGCTACGGGCAAAGATGTCTCCAACCTGAACACCCTGATCGAAGGATACCTGAATTCTGCTGAGTATCAGAAACTTGCTGCAACACACCCCGCTGTCCTCTTCAAAACTGAGCTTGACTCGGATCTATTGAATATAGGTTGTTCACCCACCCACATCAAAAAGACCTTGATGAATCTAATAACCAATGCCTCAGAGGCCATTGAGGGTAGCGGCACAGTAATCATATCCACGACTAATCAGTATGTGGATGAACCCTTAAAAGGGTATGAAGAGGTGCGTATTGGAGAATACGCTGTGTTGACCGTGTCAGACGATGGTTCGGGCATATCTCCAAGGGACCTTGAAAGGATCTTTGAGCCTTTCTATACCAAAAAGGTAATGGGCAGAAGCGGCACAGGTCTGGGCCTGGCTGTTGTGTGGAATACGGTCCAGGATCATAAGGGATACATAAACGTAAAGAGCAGCGAGAGGGGGACGGTATTTGAGCTCTACTTTCCGGTTACGAGAGAAAAGGTGGCTGCTGAAGAGGGAGAGATGCCCATTGAAGACTATCTCGGGCACGGAGAAAAGATCCTCGTGGTTGATGATGAAGAAAGACAACGGGAGATCGCATGCGGGATGCTGACGACGCTGGAATATGCTGCTGAAGCGGTTTCAAGCGGTGAAGAGGCGATCGAATATTTGAAGGGGAAGTCGGTGGACCTGATCGTCCTGGATATGGTCATGCCAAAAGGGCTTAATGGACGTGAGACCTATGAGGAGATAATCAAGATTCATCCAGGCCAAAAGGCGGTCATAGCGAGTGGTTTTTCCAAGACAAGAGAGGTGGACCTTGCTCAGAAATTGGGGGCAGGTAAATATATAAAAAAACCCTATGTCTTAGAGAAGATCGGGGTTGCCATTAAGGAAGAGCTGGAGAAATAACAGTCTTTGACTTCCAGTTCGATAGAAGAATTGGCCTTGATCATTGTTTGGGCTACCCCCAAAAAGACTGCCCTCGAATTCCGAACAAGGAATTTACCTGTCAAGGCTTTATAAAAGGCTTACGCCCGCCTGCCATCGCCTGGCATTGGCGGGCAGGCCTAAACTCCGAAGAAATGAGGGTTTCCGACCGAAACGATGATCAGGGCCGAGCTTTGATCAATATTTAATGTTCAATAGTCAGTAGTCAATTAAAATGGAGATTTTCTGATGGGCAAGAAACAAACTTACGAAGAATTGGAACAAAGGGTGAAGGAATTAGAAGATCAGAATCTCGGCCTGAGGCAGTTAAAGACGGGACCGGAGACCTCTACAGACCCATGGCAGAGAACTTTTGATGCCATAAGCGACGCCATATGCCTTTTGGATAATGACGGGAAGTTCTTGCAGTGTAACGATGCCATGGGAGACCTTCTTGGCAAGTCATCGGGGGAGATCATCAACCACACCTGTTGGGAACTGGTGCACGGCACATCCGAGCCCATTGAAAATTGTCCAGTGGTGCGTATGAGGAATACCCTGCAAAGAGAGACCATGGTTTTGGCTATAAATGACCGATGGTTTGACATCGCTGCAGACCCCCTGCTGGACCAGGCCGGCAATTTGATTGGCGCCGTTCACATCATTTCTGATATCACGGAGAGCAAGCAGATAGAGGAGGCGCTGCAAGAAACAGAAGAACGATACAGGGCCTTGTTTGACCGCTCGTTAGACTCTGTTTACATCCATGATTTTGAAGGAAACTTTATCGATGCAAACCCGGCTGCTTTAAAACTGTTTGGATACACAAAAGATGAGATTCGTTCTCTCAACTTTGCGTCGCTATTAAGTCAAGACCAATGGAAAATATCTACGCTGAAAAAATGCCGATAGTCGGGAAAAAGTGTTATGAGGCCTACCAGAATAGGGAGTCCCCCTGTCCCTGGTGTCCATCCATCCCGGCTATAGAAACGGGAGAAGTCCATTCTGCGGTTGTTCCCTATCCCTCTGCTGAGGAGCCAAGCGGGTGGATCGAGCTTTCTTCCTTTCCTCTCAAAGATGACGACGGCTCTATAGTTAGCGTAATCGAACACGTAAAAGACATAACGGCTAAGAAACAGGCGGAAATAGAAAAAGAGAGACTTCAATCCCAGCTCCAGCAGGCCCAGAAGATGGAGGCCATCGGCACCCTGGCAGGTGGCATTGCTCATGATTTTAACAACATCCTTGGAGGCATTATGGGGTATGCGGAACTCGCAAGGATGAAGGCCCCTGAAGAGAGCAAGGTCATTGCTGATCTGGAACAGCTGATAAAATCAAGCAAACGGGCAGCAGATCTTGTTAAGCAAATCCTGACCATAAGCCGCCATCACAAAAAAGAACAAAGGCCCGTGCAGGTCAGATATATTGTCAATGAGGCCCTGAAACTGCTGAGGGCCACACTCCCCACAACCATTGAGATCAAGGAAAACCTGGTCAAGGAATCCGGTATCGTTAATGCAGATCCTACCCAGATGCATCAGGTGGTCATGAATCTTGGTACCAACGCAGGCCAGGCCATGCAGGAGGATGGCGGTGTATTAACGGTTGAACTTGCCAACGTAGAACTCGATGACCTTTCGGCTTCCACGCATTTAGATCTGAAGGCCGGTTCTTATCTTAGATTGACGGTCAATGACACAGGCCACGGCATGACCTCTGAGATACTGGAGCGGATCTTTGACCCCTATTTTTCAACCAAGGAAAGGGGGGAGCAAAAGGGGATGGGCCTCGGACTTGCGGTGGCCTACTCTGTTATAACCAAGCACCATGGGGTCATTACCGTACAGCCTACGCCGGGTGCAGGGACCACGTTTCATATCTATCTGCCCGCCAAAAGCGCAGAGAGCAAAGCGCCAGGCGCAGAGCGTGATGGAATAGAAGACCAATCTTCAATAGTCAATAGTCAATCCCGCTTTCAGCGGGATCTCCGCTCCGCTCCGACAATTAAGCGGGTTCTGGTCATGGACGATGAAGAGATGCTCAGGGATCTGCTCCAGGGCATGCTGGACCTCCTTGGATATGAAGCGGCCATGACCGCGGATGGGTCAGAGGCCCTGGCGCTGTATGAAAAGGCCATGGGTGATGGGGAGCCCTTTTCTGCGGTCATCCTGGATCTGACCAATAAGGGGGGTATGGGAGGACTGGAAACTGTCAAAAGACTGCGAGAAATGGACCCGGATGTAAAAGCGATCGTATCAAGCGGATATTCCGATGACCCGGCGATCGTCCATTTCAGGGAACATGGCGTTTCCGATTCGCTCCCGAAGCCTTTTATGATGAAAGACCTGGAAGAGAAATTAAAAAGTCTCCTTCAGGAACCCCGAAAGGGGTTTAGGTGATTAAAGCCACCGGCTATACGTTTTCGCAGGCTTTTTGAACAGGCATCCGAATCTTGACGCTTCTGTGTCTGAATCAAAATTCCCGGCATAGAAAAGGAGGGCGATATGTTCAGGATAAATGGTTTCTTTGGGGTGATAATGGCGCTGGTGGTCAATATTATCATCTTGTTTCCTCCTGAGGGCGAAGCTGCTTCTTACAAAGTCCTGGTCGTCATGAGCTATGAGAGTGATTTCCCATGGGTATTGGAGACCAAAGAGGGTATAAACGCCACTTTGGCTGATACCTGTGAGGTCAAATACGTTTATCTGAATACGAAAGCGGATTTTGAGGGCGGGAGAAAGAAAGCGAAAGAGGCGCATGCCTTGTACTTGGACTTTAGACCTGACGGCGTTATTGCTGCGGACGACAATGCCCAATTCATGTTTGTGGTTCCGTACCTGAAAGACAAAGTCAAGACGCCGGTCATGTTTTGTGGCGTTAACGCTGAACCTGAGAAATACGGGTACCCCGCTGTGAACGTATCGGGGATTTTGGAACGGTTGCATATTGGTGAGTCTATTGCATTCGTCCAGCAGCTTCTACCATCCATAAAAACCTTCGGGGTCATTATGAGAGACAGCCCCTCGTCCAAGGGTGTGTTAAGGCAGATAGAAAAGCAATCAGGCACTTATCCGGCAGAGTTCATTGCATTCAAACAGCCGAGGACATTGGCAGATGCCACTGCAATGGCGGAAGACCTGAAAAAGCGGTGTGACATATTATTCATGGCCTCCATGGAAGGTGTAACCGACATCAACGGAAGGCCTCTTGAAGACAGAGTGGTCATGCCGATTGTGGCCAAGACTTTTGCTAAACCCACAATCGCCAGCAACTCGTATAATGTAAAATTTGCAGCATTATGCGCAGTGGTCAAGACCGGTCAGGAACAGGGATCAACGGCCGCACGCATGCTGTTAAAAGCCATGCAGGGAACGCCTGTATCGCAAATCCCAATAACCCGGAATCGCAACGGGAAGCGGATGATCAATGTGTCGGTCATGAAAGAGCTGGGGGTCAAACCCAAGCCTATTATTTTGCGGGGGGCTGAGTTGGTGAGAACAGAAAATTGATAGCCCGTAAAAAGTCCCCAAACCCGTCACCCCCGCGAACGCGGGGGTCCAGAAGCACCTGATGTTACTGGATTCCCGCGTTCGCGGGAATGACGAAAACGGGTCATTTCTGACTTTTTACGAGTTTGTCAAAATTAGTGCATAGGGGAAACGCGGCCGGTTCCATATGGTTTATCAGGAGAAATTGGATGAAACAACGATCCTCAATATTTTCTAAAAGCATTGCCACAAGACTTATGCTGGTTAATACGCTGATTTGTGCTGTATTTATCCTGATTGCCGTGGTTACATTTCTTTCATTTCAGCACATTGAAGACGTGTTGACGCAAAATGTAACCAAAGAAATTGATGGTGCTATTGAAAATGCGCAAGCAGGAAGGGATCTTGGCCGGATTGTTTCGGGTACGACATTATTGGAGAGCACTTTCTTTGGAAAAGACGATTTGCTGGAAGCCCAAGGAAAACGTCTTATCAAGAAAATAACCAATCTCGAAGCAAGGACTGCTGATCCACGGTTAAAAGAATCAATGGTCGGGTACAGGCGGAAACTACAGCGGGTTCTTGAACAATGCACCACTGTAAATGCTCTTTACCACGAAATACAATCTATTCAGAGCCAACTCACCACATCTTTGACAGCATTGGAAGAAATCATAGCAAACAAAATGATTGAGCAAGTGCTTCAAGGTGAAGACATATCCATCATTGAACAGTTGGCTGTCATAGTAGCCGGCTATCGAGAGACGTTGCTTCAGATTAACATTCGCTTTGCAGAGTTGGGTCTGGCCTATTTTGAATCTCCGATGACAAAGCAGGAAAACCCCATGTTTCCGGTAATGGACTATCTTTTTCTCAGGCTCCGCCCGCTGAGCGCCACCGAACCGGAGATTGCAGAATATGGCCTTCTGATCATGGCCGGTGTGATGAAGTACAGGGAAGCGGTTTCCGGATTCCATCAAGTTGCCGGAGAATTGCGGGAAAGACTGGATGAAGTCTATCTGGAAAAAGAGGGCATACTGTTTCTAATGGGGGAAATGGATAAGCGTTTCGCCACAACGACCGAGCATATGAGTGAAAATATAACAGCGATTATAAGCAAATCCGGAAAATTCTTAATTATCTTATCCGGTTCGGTGATTATACTCCTTGGCATTCTGCCCTTTTTCTTTGTTGTGTCAAATATCCGCAAACCCATGGCAGCGATCCTCACGGGGATAGAGGCGATTGGCTCCGGTGATCTGAATACCAAAATCAGGCTGGGCAGGCGGGATGAGTGGAACATCATTGAAAAAGCGTTGAATAATATGGCCTCCGAGCGCAAGCGGGCGGAGGAGGCACTGCGGGAGAACGAAGAAAAATTCCGAGCCTTAGCTGAAAACCAGCATGATGTCGTGTGGACGGTTAATGAGGACTTGGAAGTCGATTATGTATCACCGTCATGTTTTAAAATGACCGGTACGACCGCTGAAGAAACAATGGGAGCGAACCCAAAGGATTTCTATACAGACGAATCTTATCAGAAAATACTGATGAAACTCGCTGAAGAAAGGCAAAAAGCTCCAAACGATATGCACGCGGTTGTTCTCGAAGTTGAGCAATACCATGAAAATGGACATCTTTTTCCTGTGGAAATAACGTGTATGCCCATCATTATTGATAACAAGTTCGTCGGCGTACAAGGCATTTCAAGGGATATTACGGAAAGGAAAAAGGCGGAAAAAGAGATCAGAAGACTTTCCATAGCCGTGGAACAAAGCCCTGCCGTAATTGCAATCACGGATTTAAATGGAAACCTGGAATATGTAAATCCAAAATTTACAGAGCTTACAGGATATACCAGCGAAGAAGCTGTCCGAAAAAATCCAAAAATTCTGAAATCCGGTGACCAACCAGATGAAATATATAAAGAGTTGTGGGCCACCATTACATCCGGGAAAATATGGCGTGGGGAGTTTCATAACAGGAAAAAGAATGGGGAATTATTCTGGGAAGCGGCTTCCATTTCTCCAATTTTGGATAAGCAAGGCAACATTACCCATTATGTCAAAGTTGCTGAAGATATTTCCGAGCGCAAGAGGGCAGAGGAGGAGAAGAAAAAACTGGAAATCAAGCTCCAGCATGCCCAAAAGATGGAGGCCATCGGAACCTTAGCAGGCGGGGTGGCACACGATCTCAACAATATCCTGGGAGGTCTTGTAAGTTACCCTGAATTGTTATTGATGCAAATGCCTGAAGACAGCCCTTTAAGAAAACCGATTCTAACCATACAGAAGTCGGGAGAAAAGGCAGCCGCCGTTGTTCAGGACCTGTTAACATTGGCGAGGAGAGGCGTTGTTGTCACTGAAGCGGTTAATCTGAATCATGTTATTACCCAATATCTGGAAAGCCCTGAGCATGAAAATCTTCAATCATACCATCCCGGTGTTCATATGGAGACCCATCTTGAAAAAGACATTCTCAACATATTGGGATCATCCGTTCATCTTTCTAAAACCGTTATGAACCTGGTTTCCAACGCTGCCGAGGCCATGCCCGAAGGGGGGGCGCTGACGGTATCCACGGAAAACCGGTACATTGATAAACCCATAATCGGTTATGATGATGTAGAGGAGGGTGATTACGTGGTTCTCACCGTCTCCGACACAGGGACCGGTATTTCTCCGGAGGATATGGAGAAAATATTTGAACCGTTCTATACCAAGAAAAAAATGGGAAGAAGCGGAACGGGCCTGGGCATGGCGGTGGTATGGGGGACGGTAAAGGACCATAACGGATATATCCATGTCCAGAGTACCGAAGGAAAAGGAACCTCTTTCACGCTTTATTTTCCGGTGACCCGGAAATCGCTCGAAGAAAGATCTGAAATATCTTTAAAAGAGTATATGGGAAAGGGTGAAACCATTCTAATTGTGGATGATGTGGAAGAGCAAAGAAAAATAGCTTCCGGGATGTTAAAAGAACTGGGCTATTCGGTGGCATCGGTTGCAAGTGGGGAAGAGGCGGTTGAATATCTCAAGACCAACAAAGTCGACTTATTGGTATTGGATATGATTATGGACCCGGGGATGGACGGTCTCGACACCTACAAAAAAATTATTGAAATCCACCCCGGGCAAAAGGCAGTCATTGCCAGCGGATTTTCTGAGACAGACCGTGCCAAAGAGCTTCAAGGTCTGGGTGCAGGCGCTTATATCAGAAAGCCGTTTTTGCTGGAAAAAATCGGCCTTGCCGTTAAGGAAGAATTGGAAAGATAGCCGGGGTTCTTGAGTAAACCGACTCGCCTCTTCTCCCCCTGTTCATAAGTAGTCTTTGAACGAAAAGGCTTCCCTATTTAGGAACAAATTTTAAATGCAGCAGTTATTGCTTCCTGGTTTGCGTGGGTTTTTTGAATCCAAAATCGTGCCTGAACAGGGTTTTCGTTCAGGCACTTCGTGGTAAAATCTTTGTTTGGTTCCGGTTTATCCGGGTTAGGCTTCGGTTTAAGAAAATCAGAAAAACACTATTGACTCCGGAAAACCAATTTCCTATTATTCCACTTAAATCGCAACTATGTTGCGGATTATGATGACAAATCGAATTACAAATATGGGGTGTCATGTTTAAACGCATTCTAAGACTACCCGAAATACTGAAGAAGAAGTCGTTTTTTCTGTTCGGCCCCAGAGGAACCGGAAAGACGACATTAATTCGGCGTACGCTTTCTGAGGTAACGGTTATCGATCTGCTGGATACCCGGATCTATCGAGACTACCTGAAAAATCCGTCGCTTATTTCCGAACAGCAACTGAAACCGATCGTTGTTATCGACGAAGTACAGAAGCTCCCGGAACTATTGGACGAGGTTCATCGCCTCATTGAATCGGAGAAAAAGACCTTTCTTCTGACAGGCAGCAGCGCGAGGAAAATCAAAAGAGGCGGCGCCAATCTGCTGGCAGGAAGGGCCTGGTGGGCGGAATTGTTTCCATTGACGTCCCGGGAAATTCCTCAATTTGATCTGATGAGATATTTAAACAGGGGAGGATTACCTGTTATTTATCAAAGTGAGGACTATATAGAAGAACTCCGGGCATACACCGCATTATATCTGAAGGAAGAAATCCTCAATGAAGCCCTGATCCGCAAAGTAGCACAGTTCTCCGAGTTTCTGGAGTTGATGGCTTTAAGCAACGGGGAAGAGATCAGTTATCAGTCAATCGCCGGTGATTGCGGTGTATCGCCGAATTCCATCAAGAGCTACATAGAGATTCTGCAAGATACCCTGATAGGATTTCAACTCAAGGCATTCACCAAAACCAGAAAACGGAAAGCTATTTCCCGTTCAAAACTCTATTTCTTCGATATCGGTGTCACCAACTCATTGGCAAACAGGGGAGAAATTCTAACGGATTCAGAACTATTCGGAAAAGCCTTCGAGCACTTCATTCTCTTGGAAACCAGAGCATTTATCTCCTATTCCAGAAAAAGATGCCGGATGCGATACTGGCGCTCCACCTCAAAATTTGAAGTTGACCTGATCCTTGATAACAAATGGGCAATCGAAATAAAAGGCACAAAATCCGTGCAGGACAAACATTTTAGGGGACTCAGGGCGTTGCGGGAGGAGGGAATCGTAGAGAATTTCGCTGTCGTCAGTCGTGATAGACACGAACGAAAAATCATTGACGGCATAGTCGTCTTGCCCTGGCAAGTGTTTCTCGCTAAACTCTGGAATGGAGAGATTATTTAACAGGCCATTGGGGACGACCGTAAAGAACCAAATACCGCACAATTCAATAATAGAGAATCGTTATTTGCTTATTTGCGGTCGTCGAATAAAGATAAGACCCAACCAGAAGACTATCACCCAGTAGATACAGCATCCATGACCAAGCGACCAAGACATTGAATCGAGGTTGCAATGGATTTATTCAGAAGCCCTTCAAAACATGCTCCAAACCAAGAAGGAAAGGACTAATGGGAATTGCAAAGGCTCATACACAGTCTCCAAGACAGAACGACGTATGGGCCTTTTCATTCTTATGGCACATAGGAAAACAGCCAGGAAAGTGAATACCGAAGACCCAAAAATAGACAAGGAGTTTTGATCAATATTCAATCCCGCGCATCGCGGGATCAATAGTCAATTAAAATGGAGATTTTCTGATGGGCAAGAAACAAACTTACGAAGAATTGGAACAAAGGGTGAAGCAGTTAAAAAATCTCCTTAAAGGGTAAACAAATCAGAGTTACGCTAAAATCAACTGCATTTCAGCCAGAGGACCTCGTAAGGCTTCAGGTTCAGAGAAAGCACTCCTTCACTGGAGACAAAATCCTTGCCCGAGAGGATATCACGGCAGGTGATCTCTTGTTTGCCCCCTATCTGTTTCGTCTCTATGCTGAGCTCTTGAACCTTGTCTACAATGTTGGTAATGGTCAGAATGCGCTCCTTTTTATCAACAGAAGTCCTGACAAGGGCAAAGACCTCCTCTGAGATATCGAGAACCTGCTGGGCCGCATTGGGATGAAAAGCCTTTTCCCTGATCCTTGCCCGTATGATCTTTCCCATTCCCCGGGAGACCTTATAAGCGGATCTGTCCTTGTCATCCAGTCTTTCAAAAAGGCTTTCCTTCCGATATGTCTTTCTGTTGATGCTCCGAGTCTCTCCCTTCTCTATTACAGCATCAGCATCGTTCCTTGAACCGAACAGGCTGGGCAGATAGACACCGGGGACTCCCATCATTACCATGGCAATCGATCGGGAAGCAATAAAGCGCTTTATCTGGAGATCCTCGCTTTCGTCGGAATCCTCCCGATTGATGGCGCTGTACCAGGTTATATTCAATTCATAGGGGCTCAAGGTCCCGTCCCCGTTATCCTTATAGGAGATGAACCCTCCATGTTCCAACACACGCAAGGCCATCATCTCAATCTCGTCTTTAGTCAGGATATTCTTTACCGGGCTGACCCCAATTCCATCATGGGAATCGAGAAAATTGAAATATGTAGCCTCATCAGATACTTTCTCCAGGCCTGAAGCCCATTTCGTAAGATGCGCAGACGAGCCGTTCTGGAAGGCGTGCAAGACAAGGGGGGGGAGCGCAAAATTGTAGACCATCTGTGCCTCGTCATACCCATCCCCAAAATACTGGATATTCTCATCATGGGGTACATTGGTCTCGGTTATGATGGCCACATTGGGCGCAACGGCATCAAAGATGTCCCTGAAGAGTTTGATGACCAGGTGTGTCTGCTCTAAATGCACGCAAGAGGTCCCCAATTCAGACCAGAGGTAAGTCACGGCATCCAAGCGAATGATGTCGGCCCCCCTTCTTACGTAAATGAGGAGTATTTCCGCCATCTTCAGAAGCACTTTCGGGTTCTTGAAGTTCAGGTCTATCTGGTCAGGGCTGAATGTTGTCCATACCGATTGCTTGCCATTCAGCGTGCTAAAAGGTGTTAGCAGTTCTGATACCCGGGGCCGGACAATCAATTTGAGATGATCTTCTGAAATAGCGCCCTTAGTCGAAAAAGTAGTAAAAAAATCCTGGTACTCCGGATTTGCATCTAAGAACTCCTGGAACCATCGGCTCTTAGAGGATATATGATTAAAGACACCGTCAAACATCAACCTGGAGCGCACCTTAAGCGCCTCTATATTTTCCCAGGTGCCTAATCTGGGATCCACCTCCTCAAAATCGATGATCGAAAACCCGCGATCCGATGAGTAGGGAAAAAACGGCAGGATATGCAGCGTGTTTATCCCCCCCTTGAGGTATCTGTCTGCAAAATCCGCCAGGACCTCTAAGGGAAGCTGATCATCCCCCCGGATCAAATCGCCATAGGTGATTAGAATAACATCTTTCTCAGAAAAGCGCTCTGAGGGATCTAAATCCCTCTCCTGCTCGATCATCTCAGGAGGCTTATGGGCATAATGGACCTTCATAATTCTTTCTATTTCCTGAAACGATCGTTCGGCCTCCTCCCTGCCATAGAGGAACTCAAGCTTTTCCATTATCTTCTCTCGAGTATCCTTAGGCACCTCAAATATCGGTCGGTCATAATCAGGTTCGAGCAAGTAAAACTTAGACAGGTCTCTCTTCGGGTTCTCTTTCGTAGACACGTGACTCTCCATTTTCACTGTTAACCTCTATACATCAAAACTATCAACAGCAGTCTGAACACTCTCAAAAGACTGAAAGATCTTGTCGAGATGTGTAAGCTCAAGTAGTTTGAGAATTGGATCCTTAACGCGGGCGAGACGAACATCACCGCTGTTCGAACGGGTTACGGCAATTCGCGAGACAAGAGCGCCAAGGCCGCTCGAATCCATAAATTCCGTCTTATCCATATCCACGACTAAAAGAAATTTATCCCGCTCAGTAGATTCCGTCATTATTTCCCTCAGATCTTGAGCGCCGCCCGAATCTACACGAACGGGACACTCAATTACCACAACCTTCCCGTCTGATTCTTCCCTTGTCTTAAAATCCATCTTTACCCTCGCTGTTTAGAGTCCAATTCGAAATCTTGACTAAAAAGCTATCTTTCGTATATTCTAAAGGAATCAGGCCTATTTTGCAAATTGAACATTTAAATATCCGCATATACCTGGCGCAGAGGAGGGCAAAACTAATGGGCGAAACAGTCAAAATTAACGATCTGATGGTTCAAAGCGGGGTAAAATTCGGCACAAGCGGCGCCCGCGGCCTTGCCGATGACATAACCGACAGGGTGTGTTACGCCTACACAGCGGCCTTTATTCAATACTTAGAAGAGACAGGTGAACTAAGAGGAAACGGGGCTATTGCCGTTGGCGGAGACCTGCGCTCAAGCACAGAGCGCATAATGACGGCAGCGGCCAAGGCGATTTCGGATAAGGGCTATGAGCCACAATGCTGCGGAAGACTACCAGCTCCGGCATTGGCCCTTTTCGGTCTCATAAAAGACATCCCTACGGTGATGGTCACGGGAAGTCACATACCTGAAGACCGTAACGGTATCAAATACACCAAAAAGGAAGGGGAAATCCTCAAGCACGATGAGGCTGGGATTAGACGGCAGGCAGTAACACTGGCTCAGGGTCTCTTTGATGAGAAAGGAATGTTTTTAGATGAAGAGAAACCTCTCATTCCCAGCAGCGAAGCCTCAAGTTTGTACATAGACCGTTATCTCGAGTTCTTCCCCGGCAACTGCCTGAATGGCAAAAAAATAGGAGTATATCAACATTCGGCCGTTGGGCGTGATGATATGATCACAATTCTTTCCGGCTTGGGCGCGCGTGTCACTTCCCTCGGATATTCCGAGAGCTTTATTCCGGTCGACACTGAGGCAATCCGGCACGAAGATGTAGAAGCGGCTAAGAGATGGTCTGATGAATATCATTTTGACGCCATCGTATCAACGGACGGAGACAGTGATAGACCGCTGATCAGCGATGAAAACGGGAAGTGGCTCCGCGGAGATGTGGCAGGTATTCTCTGCGCCGCATATCTCAAGGCCGATGCAGTTGCCACACCAATATCCTGCAATTCTGCCGTGGAAAAATGCGGTTTTTTCAAGGCGGTTTACCGCACAAGAATCGGATCACCCTTTGTGATTGAAGCCATGCAACAGGCCCGGGAAGAAGGGGCAAAACGGGTGGTAGGATATGAGGCCAACGGCGGATTTTTGATAGCTTCCCCCATTGAATCAGAGGGAAAGAGTCTATCCCCCTTGCCCACTCGAGACGCCCTGATCCTCCATATCGCTATTCTCTTGCTATCTATTGAAAAAAACATAACTATCAACGAACTGGTCTCTGAACTGCCACAACGGTTTACCTACAGCAACCGGCTGAAAGAATTCCCTACGGTAAAGAGCAGCGCCAAGATAAAGGAGCTCTACTCCGGAAATGAGTCAAGGGATAAAGAGACCATTGGGGTCATTTTCGGGGAGCAATTCGGTCCGGTTGCCTCTTTCGACACCACCGATGGTCTGCGTATCACCTTTGAAAGCAATGAAATTGTGCATCTCCGCCCATCGGGCAATGCGCCGGAGTTTCGCTGTTATAACGAAGCTGACACTGAATCACGTGCAATAGAGATGAATCAGATCTGTATGGATATCATGGCCGCGTGGAGATATTGACGATTGACGATTGACGATTGACGATTGAAAAACGTTTGAACGGTGAAACCCGCAACCCGCAACCCGCAACCCGCAACCTCAAGCAATAGTCGTTCCCCTGAAGGGCTCCCCTCTCAGGAGC
>Ga0190283_1000981_pt1 | contig 13830 bp, 14 predicted proteins | sample 48691801_MG_FD_161669 | JGI IMG/M metagenome (GOLD analysis project Ga0190283, IMG submission 161669) | Hydrothermal vent microbial mat bacterial communities from Southern Trench, Guaymas Basin, Mexico - 4869-18-0-1_MG | ecosystem: Environmental > Aquatic > Marine > Hydrothermal vents >...
TTTGGTGAGTTTGGAGACGGTGGGAATTGTGAGAAGAATAGAAAAATTGGTATTAACGTGAGTTATACTTTTAAATAAGTTATATAAATATAATGTTAATCACTAAATTGATTACAATTAATTAAAAATACATTTTTATGAGATGAAATACCCTTAGCAATAATACGTGAAAACCGAAGATTTGTGGGCCATCAACTGAAAGAAGTAAGTACAACTTAGGTGTTTTTTTTAACTATTTTTTCGTACTTTTGTTATGGCAAAGGTACGCAAACATCAATTAGGTAACAAAGCTAGAGCAAAGTCACCAATGAAACTCTCCCGCGACAAGCGGCAAATTATTTACTGATGTTACGCACTGAACTTCCTCCAAGCCTTGGGATAAATCCCAAAGCTTGCAAGCGTTAGGAGGCTAAAATTACGCAATGCGATAATGCAAGTACTTAATTGAATCGGAAAACGCGATAAAAGGTTTTAGTCACCTTTAGGTTCCTGGACGCTTTTAGCCTTGGGATTTATCCCAAGGCTTGTGGAATCTGAGTGCGTAACATGAGTTATTTACTTAGACTCCCTCACCCTCGGCGGCATTCCACCCGAAACCTTTGAATATCGGCTCGGCAATCGCTCCGCCCTTGACTGGGTAATTGATCAATATCGGGTTAAAGTTGATAAAAGAAGCGGCATTGTTAATGATCCGAATCGGTTGGATGATGAAGAATATATTGTGCGGTTGATTGGCAAAGTGGTTTTGGTGAGTTTGGAGACGGTGGGAATTGTGAGAAGAATAGAAAAATTGGTATTAACGTGAGTTATACTTTTAAATAAGTTATATAAATATAATGTTAATCAATGAGTTGATAACAATTAATTAAAAACACATTTTTATGAGATGAAATACCCTTAGCAATAATACGTGAAAACCGAAGATTTGTGGGCCATCAACTGAAAGAAGTAAGTACAACTTAGGTGTTTTTTTTAACTATTTTTTCGTACTTTTGTTATGGTAAAGGTACGCAAACATCAATTATAGATTTTCAGATAATTATTTAGTCCCCTTTAGGGGACTTTCGCTTTCAGACAACTGCTTTAGCTGTTGGCTGTTTTGAAATTATTTATCTGAAATACTATAGGTAACAAAGCTAGAGCAAAGTCACCAATGAAACTCTCCCGCGACAAACGGCAAATCATTTACTTAGACTCCCTAACCCTCGGCGGCATTCCGCCCGAAACCTTTGACTATCGGCTCGGCAACCGTTCCGCCCTTGACTGGATAATTGATCAATATCGGATTAAAGTGGATAAAAGAAGCGGTATTGTTAATGATCCGAATCGGTTGGATGATGAAGAATATATTGTGCGGTTGATTGGTAGGGTGGTTTTGGTGAGTTTGGAGACGGTGGGGGTGGTAAAGAAGTTGGGGAGGTTGGTATTATAATATATTTTTTCGTTCCAAAATTCCATTTGGGAATGACTGTAGCGACGCTCTGCAAAGCAGTCGTGTCCTTGAATGAATGATCGTAGCTACGCTCATAACGAAGTTGCCCAAACAGAATTGATCGTAGCATAGCGAAGGAACGAAGTTTGGAAACGGGAGAATTTGATACGATGGCGATTTTTAGATGTAACCAATGTGGGTATTTACGAGAAGTACCCAATCAACATATCGGTAAAAAGGTTAAATGTCCGGTTTGCCAACAAGTTATGCCGATATATGAGACACTTGCTTTTGTCAAAAAGCTGTTGGAAAAGTACTTGAGTATGCGAACGGAATTTCGTCGTCTACAAAAAAGTCTACCCTCTGCTGCTGCAACTGAAATTTCTGATGAAGCCAATAAAAATGCTTCAGACATGGATATTTTTAACACGACAGCTATGACGGAAAAGCAACAGTATCAACCCATTTTAAATTGGTTTAAAAGTAAAAATATTCAGCTGAATATTGATAAAGAAGCGGTTGATACGACGGGTTTTTTTGATGAAGTCGCCGTGAAATTGGGGGATAACTATGACTTGCTAAAAGTCGTGAGTGATAAAATTAAACGTATCCAAAAGAAAGGATATACTAATGTGACGCTGAATTTGTCTGATTACAGTCAAGAAGAGGCGGCGCTTATTAAAGCGTTTTGTGAAGAACTCTATGAATACGCCTTTGTTGCCAAGTATTTTGTCAATAGAACCCAAAATAAAGTACATATGTCTTTGCAAACGGCACAGCCAATCGTCAACTTTTTTTATGGGGAATGGCTAGAATGGTTTGCTTTTATGAAATTGCTGGATTTTTGTCATGAACGTCAGATTAGCTTTGCCGGTTTAAGAAGTTTTCATATCCACTTTCCTAATAAGGATAAAAATGAATTGGATACCTTTTTTTTGATAAATGGTGTTATGCCTATCTTTGTGGAGTGCAAGTCGGGTGAATTTAGACCCTTTATTGACAAATATATCAAACTACGTCAAAGATTGAAAATGGATAAAAGACACTTTTTTATGCTTGTGCTTGGATTGAGTGATGAGCAAATTCAGGGTTTAACTCGTATGTTTGATATTACCTTTGTTAATGAAAAAACGTTTGTTAAACAGGTTTCAGCATTGTTGATATAATTAGGTAGGGTTAAAAACAGTTCACCATTTTATGGACAAATATTGACAAATTTGTCTGTTTATGTTGTTCGTTGAAATTAGAGTTGACTACTGATTTTTTATTTAGTAAACATAATAATTATGTTTAATGTGTACGGCGAGTTCCGCCGGAACTAACGCCTCAATGCCATTAAGTTAAGATATAACCTATTGATTTTTAATCATTTTTTGTGTGTGTTAGGGTGGGGTACCCGAGTTTTTACTTTCAATAAAAACAATGACTTACGACCCCACCCCTAGATAAAAATATGGCACGACCGGGCGTTTTTTAATAAAAATATAGCAAAATCAAAGAGTTCCTTAACTTAATGGCATTGAACTAACGCCTGCGGACAAGACGGCTCTGTTTCTGGAATTCTGGAAACAACCAGCTTGGTTGAAGCAGGAACCGAACCGTGGAATGAGATATGTTGTCGGCCCAAATCGGAGAACGGTAGGTACTGATAATTGGATTTTGGATGCAAGGATTTTTGATTTTAAAACCTTGAGTTTTGTAAGGATGTGACTTCCAAATTGAAAGGATTTGAATAATCGAAAGTTTGAGTCAATCATACCAAATCTCAAACCACAAAGTTATTAGAGTTGTCCGAAAATAAGGGTTTTGTTAATTTAACTATTTGTTTTCATTCGCTTAAAATTTATTGACGCACAAGTCTATTAGCCCCTTCGGTAAGTATTATTAAAGCCAGGGGCACCGCCCCTGGCTTTCTTATTTATTTACGGACAAGTCTATTCTCCTAATTGATTAGATTTTGATTTTGGAAACATTGAAAGTTACCTTATTTCTCGCTTTTCTATCGTTTTTTTTGATGCCCTATAAAAGCGACTTAGGTTATTTTATCCAAAGTCCAATGATAAGGGACGCGGCGGAAAATAATAGACGCAATCGATCCCAAGTTTTTGTCAAAAACTTAGTGTATCAAAGCTGCTGTTGCGTCAGTGATTTTTTGGGACTTCGCCAGTGCCGGGCAACAACTCGCCAATTTGCACCTCAACTATGAGCAACAACCTGAATATTCATTCAAACTGATGGCTCAACCTGACATGCCCTTAGATTGGCGCGTCGAAAAAATGAAACTTTCCCGCGACAAGCGGCAAATCATTTACTTAGACTCCCTCACCCTCGGCGGCATCCCACCCGAAACTTTTGACTATCGGCTCGGCAATCGTTCCGCCCTTGACTGGGTGATTGAGCAATATCAGGTTAAAGTGGATAAAAGAAGCGGCATTGTTAATGATCCCAATCGGTTGGATGATGAAGAGTATATTGTGCGGTTGATTGGAAAGGTGGTGACGGTGAGTTTGGAGACGGTGGCGGTGGTGTTGAAATTGTCGGATTTTACCTTAGAATATTTTTCGTACCAATCGTTGGGCGCATTCCCGTTTTCACGGTTAAGTACAACGAATTACGCGGATAAACGAATTAAGTACAACGAAACGCAGTGAAGGAACGCCTATATTGCTACTAGACGAATTAAGTACTCAATAGAAAAATCGACTTTTATCAATCCTTATCGATAATCTAATCGTTATCGTTATTAACTTTCGTACCCGGAAAATGGGAATGCGCCCGTCTTTGAGTTAAACCCACCTGACACTAAATAATTGATTTATTAGCGCCAAAGCTAAAGCGGATGACGACATGGATTACTCGATCTATAGACATTCAGATAATTATTTAGTCCCCTTTAGGGGACTTGAGCTTTCAGACAATGTTGGCTGCCAAAGAAATAGAAGCCGTTATTTGGACTCATTTTGACCCTTATTTTTGTATGGCTATTGGCACTGGTTTGAGGGCCATAAAATCATTTTTAATATTCAAACTTGGCCGCGGAAAATTTATTGAATTCATTGATTGTGGAAAATTTATTGAATTCACTGAGGTTCAGATTTCTTACCAAAAATAAATGCCAGTAGAAAAAATGTCCGGTACTCAGGAAGATTTTTTCTGTCGCTTTTTCTGTAGCTTCGTCGGCACATTCCATTTCCGCAAGTGCTTATAAACCGTACTATGGCCTATTCCCAACTCTTGGGCCGCTTGCGCCACATTGCCATCGCGATATTCAACCGCCTTAGTGAACAGGTCTTTTTTAAGATCGTCAAAGGGGCGAATGGTGCCGTCTGAGAAGGTGAAATCGACTGAGGTAAGCGGTGACTGTTTTTTAGCTTGCTCGGCGGATTGAGGTGATGTGGTGTCTTTCGGGCCGGGCGGTTGTTTTTCTAGTGCTTCAAGCACCATATCAGGGGTTATTATCTCGCCTTGATTCAACAACACCATACTGCGAATAACATTCAGCAATTGTCGTACATTACCCGGCCACCCATAAGTTAATAAGAGTTTCTCGGCCTCTGGCGCAAAGCCCTTAAAATTTTTATGCGCCTCGATGACATATTTCTCAAGAAACGGTTGGGCAATGAGCAATACATCTTCACACCGTTCACGCAGTGGGGGCAACCAGATGTTAAGGGTATTCAAGCGGTAATAGAGATCTTCACGGAATTTTCCCGCCTTCACCAGTGCATAAGGATCACAATTGGTGGCCGCGATAAAACGGATATCGACGGTTTTTAATTCGTGACTGCCGACTTTATAAAAGCTACTGGTTTCCAGAAAGCGCAGTAGCTTACTTTGTAAATCCAAATCCATTTCTCCGATTTCATCCAAAAACAACGTGCCTTTGTCGGTCACACAAGCAACCCCCGGTTTTTCTTTATCTGCACCGGTAAAGGCCCCTTTGACATAGCCAAACAGTACCGTTTCCAGTAAATCATGAGGAAACGCGGCACAATTGATGGCATTAAACGGCTTATCCTTGCGTTGACTTTCCTGATGAATCGCCTCAGCGCAGAGTTCTTTACCGGTGCCGGTTTCCCCGGTAATAAACACCGTCACATTGTCTTTTGCAACGTTACCAATGGTTTGGTAAACCTTCTGCATTAGCGGGCAAGCACCGATAAGTTTATGATATTGCATAATTTTTCGGGGGGGGCTCCGTTGATAAATTTCAGTCGGATAGCTCAATTGTGGGTTATTCAACGCGTTGCGTAGCGTGGCAATAAGCAGGTTCGCTGGAAACGGTTTTTTAATATAATTAAAGGCCCCGTGACGTATCACGTCAGCAACGATCTCAATAGAATCTTCTACCGTGACAACGATGACGGCGCAGCCCAAGCGATGTTGCTTGACGTGCTTGAGAATGTCTATGCCAGTCATATCGGGCAACCCGAGATCAAGTAAAATGACCGCCGGAATCGCGTGTTGTAGGTACACCAAAGCGGCCGCACCGGTGCCGACATGATCCAATTTGATCGGCTCATTTTCCAAACGGCCTTTGTACCATTCTGCTGAGACAATATCGTCTTCGACGAGCAAGACAGTGGGTTGTAGTTCTGTTTTCATATTTACCCGTTTTTGCCGTGATCAGTCAGTAATCAGTGATTTTTCTTGAGCACAGTATCCATCCCAAGAAGGCAGGAGTCCAAACTTTAGTTTGGCAGGAGTCCAAACTTTAGTTTGGCAGGAGTCCAAACTTTAGTTTGGCAGTACCATAATACTTAAAGAGTTTGGCAGTGCCAAGTTAAAACGGGCTGTTACCCGTCAATAAAACATTGACAGAGTACTATAGTTTTTCAGATAATTAATTTATTTGGCAGCCAACTTGTCTGAGAGCTACTGTACCCTAAAGGGGACTAAATAATTATCTGAATATCTATAGGTAACTCCCAAATAATAATATATCAGCACTTATTTTATCATTGCTGCTATTTACATTCAACCCCTTCGGGGTTGCGGTAGGGAGTTATTTTTTTTATTATACCTCAATGCCATTAAGTTAAGCAACAAAACACCTACAAAAAGTCTAATAATAAAGCGCGACAGAGGGCCATAACTTAATTTGAAAACATCCAACGTCGGCAAAAGTTTCGCGGAGCGAAACTTTTGCCGACGTATTTTATGGCCCTCAAACAAGAACTTTAGTTTGGCAGTCGTCCAAACTAACGTTTGGCAGGAGTCCAAACTACGCAAAAGTTTTTTTAAGCAAAAACTTGGCAGTCGTCCAAACTAACGTTTGGCAACGCCCTTAAATCCGTCCAAACTAAAGTTTGGACTCCGGCCTTCCTTACGTTTGGACGACTAGTACAGTAAAGCGGAAATAGAAAGACCACCTCAGCCAACAGCATCAGCCGTTGGCGTTGGGGTGGTATCGAGACTGAAGCGATCTTGCACTAGTTACTGTTCCCATCAATTCAAACAGGGTGGTTGTATCCTTTAGTATTTTGGTTAAATTTTTCGGTTAAACTTTCTGTTATCCTCGCGTTGTCAAACGCCAGCCATTCTTCAAATTCTTCTTTGCTCGTGTTCCTAATGAGAGAACACACTTTTTCACCACGTTTTTGATAGTCAACATCAACCATTTCTTCAAAATCGGAATCGTTCAACATAGCACTCACCTCTTAAAGCGATTTGAAAGACGATTTGTAGTAGGCTTGTAATCGCCTCACGCGCAGTACAGTAAAGCGGAAGTTTCGATACCACCCCAACGCCAACGGCTAAAGCCGTTGTCTAAAAGCTTAAGTACCCTGAAGGGCACTGCAAGAGAGTTAGTAGGCTTTAGCCTACTTTAGTTTTCAGTTGGCTGGTGGTACGGGACGTTTGACAGAGTCGTGAAACGCTGCCCCCTGTTATTGACCTATTTTTTGGCATGTTTTTGGAAGCTTTGAGGGCCATAAAATGCTTACGTCGGCAAAAGTTTCGCTCCGCGAAACTTTTGCCGACGTTGGATGCTTTCAAATTAGGTTATGGCCCTCTGTCGCGCTTCATTGTTATACTTTTTGTAGGTGTTTTGTGGCTTAACTTAATGGCAGTGAGGAAGCAGTTGACTTCTTCAGGCGGTTTATTGGGTAACGCATTTTTTATTTTGGGGATAAACAAATTCGGCTCAGAAAGTCACCAGACCTCAACTTCATGAATCGCAAAAAATTGACGAAATTTAGGATGCCCTACTTTACGTTCCAGTTCATCTTTCGCCCAATGATAACGTTCCAGTGCGGTTGTTTTATCTTTAGTCGCTGTCAAAAAATAACCGAGTTATTCCGATTTCAATACATAACGGATATAACGTTGAACTTTAAAAAAAATTAACAAGTTATTTATTGACAATTACTTAGGATAGAATGTAGGGTCATACAAGTCAAATAAGGGAATCCAAAAAACATCCCAAATTGTTAGTCAATTTTATTAAATTTATGAATTAACAGAATAAAACATTTTTACTTATGAAGTGGTTTATAGAAAAAGTAATATATTAACTGTTTTTTATCATATAAGTACATAAGTAGGGATTTTAATGTCTTTTGTTAAAACATAGAAGCCTAGTTTATTGAATAAATTTTATTTATAAATACCCTAAAATTCATGCTTCAGGACTTACTCTTACAAATGAACCTCACAATTTCCAGCGGTTTGTGAAAGATTCTTCCATTATATTTCTTCATTCTGAAAATTCTTAAATCCTGAAAATTATTCTGAAAATTATTCTGAAAATTCTTAAATTCTGAAAATTCTGATTCAGACAATTTTTAACCGCGTTTCACCTTGTTCAGATAAGGCGACGGTTATGGTTGGTTGCGTGTCAGTAAAGGCATCAAGAAATTGAGGAGAATGCGTCGTTAAGATAATTTGTGCTGTGTCAGCCGCCGCTACCGCATACTCGGCAACGATAGGTAGCATAGCCGGATGTAAACCCAATTCAGGTTCATCAATGGCCGTGAGCGAGGCTGGGGCCGCTAACACGGTGAGCAAGAATAAAAACCGTAAGGTGCCATCAGACAGTTCCGCAGCGGATTGGCATCAAAGCAGTGATTTCCATAAAACTCCTAACTGGGCTCGTTGATCGGCAGCGGGCGGAAACATTAATTCTTCAAATTCATTGCCAAAGGCGGCTCGCATCGCGGCGTTGATGTCATACCTGAATTGACGAACTTCTGTATATAAGGTATGTAAAAAAGAAATCAGGTTTTGCCCATCGGTATCAACTAGTCTCTCGGTTCGCGTCACAACCGGTTGACGAAGATGGGCATTTCTATCGACTAACACATCATGGTAAACCATCCATGAAGCGAGTTGACGTTGAAAACGAGCCATTAAACGATTCGCCGTGAAAGGACTGGCGGCCATAGAAAGCAAGCTTTCTTCTTCAGAAATAGGTTCTTCCAGTGTCTATATTTTCCAAGAGCCGCTTGAGCAGAAATCGTCACCAATTCCAAAAAACGGAGCAAATTGGATTTACCCGCACCATTAGCCCCAATAACAACATTCAACTGGTTTGGGGCCCAATGTACCTTTTTCATGGAACGGAACCCTTCAATATCTAAACTCATTATTTTCAGGGTTTATGCTTCTGGTGTTGGATTGGTTTTTCGGTTCAAAGAAATCCGAAAGAAATCCGATTTTTTTGAAAAATCGGATTTCTGACAAAATCGCTCGTGTCACTATTTATAATAACGTGAGTTTTTCAATAAGTTATATAAATCATCTCTTAATCAATTATTTAATTTTAATTAAGTGATTTAAAAGACATTTTTTTAGATTAAACCCTTATAATTTGTGAGTTAATAACCCTTATTTGTGGGCCATCAACTGGAATGAGCTAGTACAACTTATGGGTTTTGTAAGTAGAACTGACATTAATTAATTAATTATAGGGGAGGGCCCTCTAACTGTCAAGGTAAAGCATGAATCTCAGCGCCATCGTCCTGAATGTGATGACGTTCCAATATTTTTAGGGAAAAGGGCCATTAATCAACTCAACTGAACCAATTCGCCAACCTGGCCCTAAACCGCGTTGGAAAGACAGCTTAGTTTTTAGGGAAAAGGGCCATCAATCAAATTTTGTAGATGTTTTGTTGCTTAGGTTTCACCTAGGGCTATTCACTGGAGAGGGTTGAGAACGTTGGTTCTTGTCTGCTAAGAAAATAGAAATGCGCCCTACTGGACAAAAAAAATCCGATGTCTTTAAGACATCGGATTTTTAGCACTATAAACTCTCCGAACTCATTGCAACATTGACTTAACAAACCCACACGTTGCTAAACAGATTTCAAATAAAGAGTTATTGACTACCATCCTTTTTTTGGGCACACACGATAATGCCGTCAGATATCTTCAATAATGCCGTCAGTGCTATAAAAACAAATAACATCTTTCGTAAAAATGGCGGCATTACTACCGTTTTAGAAACACTAAAACTTCCGTGATAAAAATATTGTAACGAACTGAAAAGCCCATTTGGGTTTCTACCGTAAATAATTTTTTTCACAGAAAACCCGTTCTTCTCTAACATTTTTTTGATAGTAGAAGGGGTATAAATCCACAAATGTCTCGGTGCATCAAGGTGAAACCAATTGTCTTTAAAAAATCTCGCATTAAAGCTATTAAAATTGGGAACAGCAATAATGCAGTAGCCTTTCTCTTTTAAAAGAGTTGAAAACTGTTGCAATGTTTCATTAGGATTATTGATATGTTCTAAAGACCACCATCCGGTAATTAAATCAAAAAAACCTTCTGAAAAAGGTAATTTTTCTTCTGTGGAACTTTTGATAAGTTCCAAATTGTAGTTTTCTTTAGCCGACTTTATTGCAGAATCGGAAAGATCAACACCATAAACATGGCATCCCGTCTTGTTTTTTACGTCATTTAAAAAACGACCATTGCCACAGCCAATATCTCACCATTCCAAACCAAATATCACCCACATTTCAGACTTTAAAAATTAATGACTTTGAGTCGAAAAAAATAAGCGACAGTACCGTAATTAAATTTTAATGCTTTATTCAAGAATTAAAGCTGATCTACCGCCCACAATGTCAAAGCAGATATCGTTAAAGTGGGGTTAGCCGGGGCACAAGTAGGAAAAACACTGCTCCCCAATACCATCAAATTGCGAATTTTGTGGTGAATCAAGTGTTTGTCTACAATGGCGTTCGCCGGCTCGTCACCCATAACGGTTGTTCCCATAATATGCCCATCTGTCTTATTCACTTTTAATAAAGTCAAATCTTCTATTGGCAGTGGTGCTAATACTTTAGGTAATACCTTGGGTAAGGTATCAATTCCTCGTTGAGCATAAGCAGAATAACTTTCATGTACCGTTTCTGGTAAGTCAGGTGGCGTTGCACTCACCGCCACGTAATTTTTCTCAGAAGGCAAGTCCTCAAATATAAACCGCATATAACAACGTTGCCGCCATTTACCTCTTTCTACACGCAAATGAGGCAGAGGAATATTATAGACTTCTATGAGACAAGCCGCATGTTCGGAACGATGAGGCCCATCATACAACATATAACCATGCCCGGTAATCATAGTGCTACCTTGAAAATTATCGACACCATCCAAGTCTATTCTGGCATGAATACTGACTTGCTCATTTAAACGCTTTCCAAGTAGCGGATGCTCTAAATTGGAACGTTGCAATAAATAAGGATTAAAAATGCCATTAGCCCCCAATACCACCAAATCCGCCTTAGCCGTTTTTTCAACACCCTCCTTTAAATACCTGACGCCCGTTGCTTGTCCTGCTTCGGTTTCCACCGCTAAAACTTCGGCTTCCAACAGCAAAGTGACTCGCGGATCACGATACAAATGAGCCATCTCATTTTGGATGGTAAACTTTGCATTAATCGGACAGAGACGACAAACACCAGTGCCACAACACAAAGAACGATTGGTCGTGGGCACACGGGCACGAGCAGTCGGTTGCTGAATATACTGATCTGGATAAGCTTTTTTCAACAACTTATCCGGATCATTAAAACGATGAGGCGGTTGCGGATAAGGTTGGCTTCGGGGAAAAGGTGCGCCATCATCCGGCCCCGAAACCGCCATCACTTTTTCAGCTTCAGTATAATAGGGTTCTAGTTCTTCATAAGTCACCGGCCAATCGATACCGACACCATAGACAGATTTCAGCCTAAAGTCATTAGGCATCATTCTGGGTGTACAAGCGGCCCATGCACGCGAAGTACCTCCAAAACCAACCAGATGTAGCCACTTTTTTTCCGGGGTACGATTAATAAAAGTGGCTTCGTGAGAAGTACTGCTCAGTCCATGTTGTAACTGCCATTGATGGGAATCAACTTTTCCCCGTTCCAATACGAGAATACGGGCATTTTTATTGGCTTTAGGCAGATAGCCGTGAAGAAAAAAAGCCCCAGAAAAACTGCTACCCACTACGATAACATCAAAATTTTCGTTCAAAATGTCCTCCTTTTTAATTTGGCAAAGTCACATTACCGCTCTCACGAACTTTGGCAGTTCAAGTAGGGCAACCACAAGGAATTGCCCCTACAAGTATTTCAGATAGATAGAGACAATCCCTTATAGTTGCCCATAACGCCTATCATAATAACTACCTCAAATCGAGGTTACACTCTCTTTAGTCCAACTGTTCAAAATTATCAGTGCAGTAATGGCAACGGTAAGATAAATAGCTCCTAAACTTCCCAACATTATGGATGAAATAGAGATATCACCGATATTTGAGAGGAGATTTACGGAATTACTAGGCCTTGCCACTAAAATAATGCCAGGAATAAGAAATATTACAAAATGCCATCTAACAGTTACTAACAACGTTATTGCTAGAAAAAATACGGTGTAATCATACCCATGAATTGGCATGAAGAGTGCTGTTAGGGAAAAAACCAGTGCTATTAGCCACAGATTTGGATAACTCACTGCACCCATTTCTGTTTCAAAATTTCTGGAGCTACTCTTGTGTTGTTTTATGTTTCTTTCCCTAAAAAAGAGTGCCAAAACGACCACAAGGGTTAAACCAATGATGGGCAATATGGAGGTTACCTTATGATCAAATCCCATATTACCCAAGATTGTGTAAAATCCTGACATATTAGAAGGTGCATTAAACTTGATTGATGTATAAGCATTCATGATATTTGAAATTTCTGAGAACGGATTGAAAGTGCCTCCTAACCATAAAATACCCATACTCGTAATACTAACCAATAAAACGGACCACCCGAAAAACCGCCAATTTTTTTCTCGAACAAGCCAATAGATGACTAATAGCAATGACACATGAGGTTTAATGCTGGCAAAAACTAAGAATAATGATGCAGTCAAAAATTTTTGGCGTTGTGAAAAATAGATCATACCAAAACATCCCATGAGTGCTATCAGAGAAGTTTGTCCCAAAAATAGGGTAGTTGGAATAGCAGATATCAGACAACTTAGTCCTATACCAATCCCAATTTTACCAAAGTGAAATTGGGTTTGCGGTAAATCTCTTATCAACATTGCCGAAAAAAAGGCGATCAAAAGTAAAAAAAGCACATTCATAAAATCTAAAACATGCTTTGCCATATTCCAAGAGAAAAACGCCAGTGGAACTGAAATGACTCCAAGTGTTGGTGGATATGCAAATACTGCGCCTCCATCTTTCAGAAATTCTTTTCTAATTTGTTCATTTATCATATGCTTTTTCCATACACTACCAAAAGCATCAACATTATAAGGAGACTGCCCAGAAAGCCAACAAGCACCACTGACGTAGATATAACGTCCATCAAGGTGTCTCACGTCTGCCATTTTATTCTCTTTGAGCATACTTGACCATATCACATAAGAAAAACCAAAAATAAGGAACAGAATACCCAAAAAATTCTGGGTTGTTAAGATATTAACCATAATTTTTTTCATAAAATAATCTCCGTAGTTTCGTGAGAAGTACTGCCTAGTCCATGTTATAACTGCCATCGTTGGGAATCAACTTTTCCCCGTTCCAAACTCTAAAGCCATATTCATATTACGGGCAATCGTTATCATCAAGTAGCCATCATCAGAGATAGAATTGATCATGCGTTCTTGTGACGACAAAGGTAATAGATGTACCACAGCCCCGATGATGACTAGCAGGGCAATCAGTAACAAAAAACTGCGGCTTTTAATATTAAACATAATTTATAACTGACCTTTTTCAAGTCTGATTAAATTTCAATCCTGTATAATAATTCGTCCTTTGAAATAGGGTAGTCCCCGAAAATTAATTCGTGAGATTAAAGTAGTGATATTGTCATCACTACCTATTTAGGACTACCTGAAATGACTATTTTTGGATGTTCATATGGAAGCGTGAATAGACCAACAAATCCCCCCTAATATCCTATTGCTAA
>Ga0190283_1000984_pt1 | contig 13814 bp, 13 predicted proteins | sample 48691801_MG_FD_161669 | JGI IMG/M metagenome (GOLD analysis project Ga0190283, IMG submission 161669) | Hydrothermal vent microbial mat bacterial communities from Southern Trench, Guaymas Basin, Mexico - 4869-18-0-1_MG | ecosystem: Environmental > Aquatic > Marine > Hydrothermal vents >...
CAAGCCGAACCGAGCAGCCAAAGCAGGCTCGCGGGGGATTGACAAATCCCCCGCATTCCGGCTCGGATTTGCCAATCCGAAACCGAGCAGCCAAAGCAGGCTCGCGGGGGATTGACAAATCCCCCACCCTGAACGCCTGACAATCGCCACCCACCATCAGTCTGCGACCTTTTCCACCACACCCATCGCCATCTCAAACACCGCCTTTTTAAATCGCAGCTTCAGGGCAGCCATGAGCATATCCATGGTCAGCATTTTATCTTGCCGTGCCAGAACCGCCAGGGCAGCCAGAGCATAGTCCTGGGATTTGATTTTGCGGGCCTTGAAATCAACCTCAATGACGGTTGCCTGGCTGGGAGGCAGTTCAACCCCCGCGGCTTTGATCACCAGCGATTCCGGGAAAAGGTTCTTTATGACCTTCTTCCGGCGACTGACCCCTTCCGGTGCCAGGGCAATGACAACCGAGGGATTTTCAATCCCGGTGTATTCAATCTCTGTGTCCGAAAGGATGATCTCGCTGACCGAGTGGCCCCGCATGACGGTGATCGGGTAATCGTTTTTCTGGGTCGCGTGACACCCTGCTGAGGCACCGGCCAGACATAACAGCTCTCCGGCAGTGATAATCCGCTGTCCGGCACTTCCGAGAACAACTGCTTCCTGGCGGCCGGTCTGCGGAGGTGTGCAGGTCGCCTTGATACGGACAGGATCGGCCGGGACATCAAGTTTGCCAGCCTCTTGGCGGTAAGCCTTGCCGTATTCCGTTCTTGCATTCTGCGCCTTGAAATGATTCGGATCAGGCAGTTCTGCCAGAGATGCCTCGATATTCTTCGGAGTCAGTTTGTTGCTACGGGTGTATCGCCCGGGACAGATCCCCCAGATATCCATCAGTGAGAAACCGTCAAAAGCGATGGCTTCTTTGAGATTCTCTACGAGGTTCTTGTCATAAGTTGATGCCCGAGACACCATACCTGCCCCGGCAGCACTGGCCACCTGGCAGATATCCATGGGTTTTTCCAGTTTGTTCAGAAAACCGGACCCCACCTGGGCATCCCGAGGCGTGGTGGACGAAGCCTGCCCGCCGGTCATTCCGTAGTTGAAGTTGTTCAGCACAAGGAGGGTGAGTCCGATATTACGCCGACAGGTACTCAGCACATGTGCGCCTCCGATACCAAGACCGCCGTCCCCCATGGTGACGATAACCTTCAGGTCAGGCCGCACCATCTTGATGCCAGTCGCATAAGTCAATGCCCGGCCATGAAGGCCGTGGAACGCATGGGTGTTAAAAAAAGTGTCGAACAGGCCGGAACATCCGATATCAGTCACGATGACAACATCTTTTCCGCCATATCCCATGCTTATCAAAGCCCAATCCAGTGAATGAAGCACCTTGTCGTGCGAACAGCCCGGGCAGAACACCGCTGGACGACTGCTGTTTAAAAGACTATCCATTTTGAATTACCTCCATGATCTGACCGGGTTTGATCAGTTCGCCGTTCATCTGTCCCAGGAAACCGAGTTTTTTGTCGGGTAACAGTCGTTGCAGTTCTCTGATATACTGTCCGAGATTCATTTCTGCCATGACCACCCGTTTGTACGGTGCGGCTTTTTCCCTGATCAGCGTCTCAGGCACAGGCCATAAGGTTTTAAGGATCAGCAGCGATGCGGGATTTCCTTCCTTCTCCAGTTTCCTGACCGCGGCTTTGGCTGCACGGGCGGTTACTCCGTAAGCAATCACCAATGTATCCGCATCAGGCACTGTATATTCCTCGAAATAGGTAAACTCGGATACGGCCTTGTTCAGTTTGGCATCAAGACGCTCCTGCATCATGGCGATCTGCTCCGGATCGGTCGTGATATATCCGTCCGTTCCATGAGTGGAGGATGTCTGACGTACCAGGCGATCATCACCAATGGCGAGAAAATCAGGAACCTGCTGATTCCCTTTCACGCCAAAGGGCAGAAATGGGGCATTCGGATCCGCCTTATGGCGTTCAATAATTGGCGGAAGCTCCAAGCTGTCCATGTCAAAGGTTTCCCGGGTCATGCCGATCTCTTTGTTGGCCGCGACAAATACCGGGCAGCGGTACTGTTCAGCCAGGTTGAAGGCGTGCATGGTGAGTACATAGCAGTCCTTCACATCCACCGGGGCCAGTACGATCACCGGCAGTCCGCCGCTGTTGCCCCACTGCAAAAACTGGATATCTCCATCCGCGCCTTTGGTGGCGGAACCGGTGGAGGGACCCAGTCGCTGGACATCAACGATGACAAGGGGAATCTCGCTCCCTATGGCAAAGGATATCTGCTCACTGTACAGGCTGATGCCCGGGCCGGATGTGGCTGTCATTGTTCTCATGCCTGACATGGCCGCGCCGAGGCAAAAGCCGACTGAGGCGATCTCGTCTTCTCCCTGGAGGCAGATTCCCCCTTTGGGCGGGAGCAGTTTCAGCATGGTGTTGTAAATCGTTGTGGCCGGGGTAATCGGATATCCCGCAAAAAAGTTGCAGCCCGCAGCCATGGCACCCCAGCCAATGGCTTCGTTGCCCTCCATTAACGTCAGTTTCATTATTTCCTCCGCACTTCGCACACATAGTTGTTCATAAACTTTTAAGAAACCCGGGTTTTTTCATGAATAAAAAAGCCGGGTTTCTTTATCATTCGGTTTACACTTTTAAGAAACCCGACTTTCCCCTGAATGAGACGTTCCTTAATTTTTAAGAAGCCCGAGTTTCTTCATGAATAAAAAAACCGAGTTTCTTTATCACTTTTAAGAAACCCGGCTTTTCCCTGAATGAGACGTTCCTTCGTTTGCTAAAAAAACCCCGGTTATTCATGGTCGCGTCGTGTTCGGCCGCATAAGCCACGGTTTCTCTCATCTCCTCAATGAACTCTGCCGGCGGCTCAATTGCCAGCCCGCTTCGGCTGTAAAGGCTGAAGCCTCTCGGAACCTTGCCTTGGCAGACTTCGTGACGCTGGTTCCAGCATCGGTTCGGTTGTCAATGCAGTGCAAATTATCGGATAGAGGGTGGGCGTTGATGCCGGGCCCGGGATGCCTTTTTCAGCCAGTTCCTGAATATGTCGCCGGAGCTCTTCCTGATTCTTTCCAACATACCCGGCATTGACCATCCGGTCAAAGGAAAAAGCCAGGGGGCCGTCTTTTGTTTCCAGATTCAAATGGATTTCCAATCTATATCGGAACGGCCGGCCGGAGTTTATTTTTTGAAATACCGGATATCAAAGGTGACGCATCCGTTCGGGATTCTGTAAGGACCGTGAGTCATTCCCGGGGGACGTGTCAAGCTTTTTTTGCAATCCGCCAAATCAAATGCATAAAGGAATTGACTTGGTTTTTGTTTATCTTATAAAAATGAGTGAGTTATCGAAATTAATTGAGTGTAACCAAAATGAAACATGACCTGCTGAATCCGAACTTCCGAAGGCCTCAGAGATCTCTCGCAGAGGCGCAGAGGCGCAGAGAAAAGCGGGGAAACCCTTTGCTTTGCGCCTTTGCGAAATTTTGGGGTGACACGTTTTTCTGCGTGCCCTGAAACGAATCGGCTCAGATATGAGGGGTCAGAAAAGTGGGCAAAGGAAATTAGCCAATTTAGACGGCCTAGTTTAAGCCTCAGAAAGCTGACTCTGCCTTATTTTGGTTACACTCAAATTAATTTGGCAAGCATAGAAATTTCTGAAATTCATAACTATCTGATTTCTATATAAGTAAAAAAATATAGGATTGTCTGTTCAGCATCCTTTATATAAGCTGAAAAATGGTTTATATTTTTTCAGACTTACAGAACGGCTTTGCAGTCGTATGGAACAATTTCCAAAATTGTTCCACAGTAAACGGTCTGAGCACAACCGATTTCCCTCAACAAATTTAGTATGTAATATATTACATACAGGATATTGCGTGTCAAGCTTTTTTTTGTGACTTGGCATAAAAAAATGACATATTCCATTTTATGTTAAAAAATCAGCTAATTATCATTCATCCCGTCCGGGTGCCCATCAGATGGATCATGTTGCACAGACGACATATCATACATTTTATTATCCTGGTTGCCGCCTGTAGATCACCCCACAGAGGCGTTCGGGAATTATACAGAAAAATAATTATGAAAAAGCAGTCTGCCAGTGTTTTTCCGTTTTCTTTCAGAAGTTTCCGGAAAAAACTTGACAGCGCATCTCTGTTTGTGGCATTCTGTAAAAGATTATTAAATGGAAGATTGGAAAATTCCGGTCGGCCATAAGGGATATTATACAGTTGGTGCGGGCTGAAATATTAGGCCGGTGCCGGCATTATATTTTCGGGAAGATATACGGAAGCTGTATAATTACTGGTTCCAAGAACGGGAAGGGTTGCTTAAATGAAAAAATTATGCTATGGCTGGCCCTTCCTCCGTCTCAGAACCACCCGTTGCACACGGACAAGCCGGTGAGCTAAGTACCTGACCAATAATTTTGAAGAGGTAACACTCTGAAAATTCAGGATTAAACCCCATAAAAATGTTACAAAACTTTTGCACAGGTACTTAATTTGATTGTAGAGATGCTTCGCACTCTACAACCCCCGGGTGGAGCGGACACCCCTTTCGGGGTGCCGCTCATCCCGATGATTATATATGTCTAAATCAGTCTCGAAACAATAGAAGGAAGATATGAAACTTTACGAAATGTTAAAAAATCAGCTCAAAAACGAACCCAACTTTGTGACGGACAATGGCGAATTAAAAAAGTGGGTAGTGTTGCATAAAGCGCAAAACTTTGATGCCGAATTGATTGAAATACTTTTGGACAGCAAAGTGCTGAAAGAGAAATTCTTTGTGGACGTGAAAGGCACATTGGTTTTTAAGCAAAACTTGTTTGTGCAGTTTATGGAGCAGAAAAACTACCTGAACGACAGCTACACAGCCTACAAAAACAAAGTTGGACTGACCATTGACGGCAAATATCTGAAACAGCGCAATGAAGTAGCTTTGGTATGGCCGTTTAAAGATTGCGTCTTAGAAGGCGGTCAAAGCCGAGAAGAAGACAAAAGAGAAGAGATTTTCTTTAACGGAACACTGGCACAGGACGAAATAACCCAACTGCTGGAACCTAAAGTGCTTACCAATGCCAAAACCTATGACAAAGAGGGTGAACATCCTTTCAAGGGCTTTGCCCGTGATGCCGAATTAAACAAAAAAAGAGGAGTGCCAGAAAACACTATTACCGACAATCTGATTATAAAAGGCAATAACCTACTTGCCCTACATACCTTAAAAAAAGAGTTTGCAGGTAAAGTCAAGTTGATTTATATTGACCCGCCATTTAATACTGAACGTGATAGTTTCAGATATAATGATTCTTTTACAATGTCAACTTGGCTTACTTTTATAAAAAACAGACTCTTAATTGCAAAAGAACTTTTGACTAATGACGGAAATCTTGTTTTTCATATTGATAACAATCAATCGCATCATTCTAAAATATTACTTGATGATATTTTTGGGAGTCAAAATTTTATTAATGAAATAGTTTGGCACAAAGGAAGAGAAGGAGGAAGCTCAAGATCCCATTCACCAAATGCTTCAATGCCCACAGAATACCAGAATATTTTTATATACTCAATAAACAGGAGTAATAGATTCTGGTCACCTATATTGGGTCCATATAAAGAATCTACTGTATGCAACATTGTGAGAGATGATAAGGGTTGGTTTTACTCAAGAGGAAGAATGGGAAGACAACCCGCTAAATGGGAATTGGAGTCTGGTGCTGGTCTCAAAACGTATGTTTCAGACAGAACAGATTTATCAAAAGAAAAAGTTATTAAGCTAATCACTAGCAAAGATGCTAAATATGTGTCTAAAGGTGATGTCTGGGGAAATGATTTTATTCCCAACAGTAAATCAACAAAATATGATACTGAAAAACCTGAAAAGTTACTTATGCATTTTATTGAGGCAGGAACTAACGAAGGTGAAATAGTTCTAGATTTTTTTTTAGGAAGCGGAACAACATCAGCAACTGCATTAAAACTTAAAAGGCAATTTATTGGAGTTGAGCAATTGCAAGGTGCATTTGATTTTAATGTTGACCGACTCAAAACTGTTGTTGATGGATGCAAGAAACAAATTTCTAAACAGGTGAATTGGCAAGGTGGCGGTTCATTCACCTACTTGGAACTCAAAAAATACAACCAAACCCTTATTGAGCAGATAGAAACCGCCAAAGACACCAAATCCCTCTTGGATATATGGGAGCAAATGAAAGCAAAATCATTCCTGAACTACAATATTGACATCAAAAAACAGGACGATCACATAGAGGAATTTAAAGCCCTTTCGCTCAAAGAACAGAAAAAGCACTTGTGCGAAATACTGGATAAAAACCAGCTCTATGTAAACCTTTCTTCACTCAACGATAAAGACTTTGCCTGCACGGATGAAGAAAAGCAAGTAACTCAAAAATTTTATCAACTCAAAAAGTAGGACATTATGGCGTATTTGCACAGTATATTCGATAATCCGTTTGCCCGCAAGGCATTGGCTCAAGTTGATATACCCAATTTCATTACCGATAATCTCAAGTTTGACATTCGCCCCTATCAGATAGAAGCTTTCAAACGCCATATTTATGTAGCCACGGAAGACTTTGAGAAAAAACCAAAGAAACCCGTTCATCTGCTGTACAATATGGCAACCGGAAGCGGAAAGACCTTGATAATGGCAGGCTTGATGCTCTATTTGTTTGAAAAAGGCTATCGTAACTTTTTGTTTTTTGTAAACAGCAACAACATCATCAACAAAACCAAAGATAATTTTCTTAACCCACAGGCAAGCAAATACTTATTCAGCAATAAAATTGTAGTGGACGGAAAAGAGGTGCTGATTAAGGAAGTGGCAAATTTTGAGGAAGCCGATAACGAGAACATCAACATCAAGTTTACCACTATTCAGCAATTACACATTGACCTGAACAATACCAAAGAAAACAGTATCACCTACGAAGATTTTGAAAGCCGAAAAATGGTACTGATAGCTGATGAAGCACACCATTTAAGTTCCGGCACAAAAAACAACGGAGACCTGTTTGGCAGTTGGGAAGGCACGGTAATGAAACTGCTGCAACAGAATTTTGATAATCTGCTTTTGGAGTTTACCGCTACATTGGATTATGATAGCCGACAAATCACAGAGAAGTACAAAGACAAGGTGATTTGCAAATACGATTTGTCTCAATTCAGGATTGATAAGTATTCCAAAGAAATTAATTTGATTCGCTCTTTATACGAAGAAAAAGAACGCATCATTCAGGCGTTGATTTTGAATTTGTACCGTCAGGAATTGGCTACCGAACATAATATTAATTTAAAGCCGGTCATCCTTTTCAAAGCCAAACGAACTATCAAAGAATCAGAAAAAAACAAAGAACGCTTTCATCATCTGATAGATGATTTTTCGGCTGAAATGGTGGAGCAAATTCAGAAAACATCCACCGTTTCCGTTGTGCAAAAAGCCTTTGCCTTTTTTGAAGCCAAAGGATTATCGTCTTCCGAAATTTCCAAACGCATTAAATCCAACTTTAGAGAAGAATACTGTATCAGTGCCAATAATGATGCAGAGGCAGAACTCAATCAAATCCGCCTGAACACGCTGGAAGATGAAAATAACCCGGTACATGCTGTTTTTGCCGTTCAGAAACTCAATGAAGGTTGGGATGTGCTGAACTTGTTTGATATTGTCCGTTTGTATGAAGGGCGGGACGGAAAATCTGGAAAACCTGGAAAAACCACTATTTCAGAAGCACAATTGGTGGGTAGGGGCGCAAGGTATTTTCCATTTGCATTAGAGGAAGGTCAGGACAAATACACCCGAAAATTTGATGATGATACCGCCAACGATTTGAAAATTCTTGAAGAACTGTACTACCACACCAAAGAAGACAGCCGATATATTTCAGAATTGAAACAGGCTCTTGTGGATACAGGTATTTACGAAGACGAAGACAATCTGGAAACCAAACAGCTTACGCTCAAACTCGAATTTAAGAAAACTGATTTTTACAAAATGGGTAAAGTAGTTTACAACAAAAAAGTGGAAAAGAGCTATGATAATGTAAAGTCATTTGCAGACTTTGGTGTTACAAAGCGAAATTTCAGTTGCCCCCTTTCTTCGGGAGTTGGGAAAATGTCTGGAATGTTTGCCAAAGAAGAAGAAAACGGAAATGCAGGGAAGCTTTTGCAAAAAGATATATCTGTTTCAGATATTCCAAGCCACATCATTCGCTATGGATTAACACAAAACCCGTTTTACTATTTTGACAGCTTGGAAAAGTATTTTCCCAATGTCGAATCCTTATCGAATTTTATTGTAAGCGATGACTATTTAGGCGGGTTGGAAATTACATTCAATGGAACACAAACAAGACTGGAACAAATAACCAATTTTGATTACTTGATGGCTGTTCAAGGTTTATTGCAAAGCATAGAAAGCGAAATCAAATCCAACCTGACCGAATACAAAGGCTCAGACTATTTTAAGGAATACATCCATGATGTATTTAAAGACAAGGAGATTAAAGTTTACAAAGGCAGTGAGCGGGCAGATGGGCAGTTTGATGTTGTGAGTGAACCTAAGTGGTACGTTTACAATGCCAATTACGGAACAAGCGAAGAAAAAGAATTTGTAAAGATGTTTGCCAGATGTTTTGAGCATTTGGACAAGAAATTCAAAAACATCTATTTAATCCGTAATGAACGAGAATTAAAAATCATAGACAAATCAGGTCGAGCCTTTGAACCGGACTTCATTTTATTCTGCAAACAGAAAAAAGGCAAAGAACTTACGTATCAGGTGTTCATTGAACCGAAAGGGAATCATTTGGTTGCTCACGACAAATGGAAAGAGGAATTTTTAAAAGAAATCCGTGAGGAACAAAAGACTATCAAAATTGACACAGACAAGTATTTGATAACGGGAGTTCCGTTTTATAACAATGCAAACGAAAATAAATTTAAGACAACATTAGAAGCTGTGCTAAATGAATAAGAAATCTATCAAAAACGCATAACCAGTAGTTGAAGCAGGTGCGACATGAAGTCGCTGATGTATTGTTAATTTCGTTCCTCATTATGAGGAGCGAAAGTTTAACCTGCCGTGTTGCCGACAGTTTCTTACTCCGGCATGCATCGCCGGCAACGGCGGGGTGTGAGAAGCCCGGAGGACAATGCAGCCCTCATGCCGCAAGGCATGGGAGAGAAAACCGTGTTTCGGCAGGCTCAACAACCAGGAATTACGGGAAAAATGAGGAAAGGTTTTGCCGCAGTCTGCATGGACAGACACCAGGCATCATGGAATTTCAAACACATTGTAAGCATAAATCCGATAAGAAAAATACACGAGCTCAACAAAAAAAATAACTGTGCGGCGATTGAAATCGGGTCTTTGCAGATATTCGGAGGCGCAAAATATGGAAACATATAGAAACAGCTATGACAGAAACGAAGATGCGATGTTATGGGAACTGCATGAGATAAGGCATGATCTCCATAAGGAAATCAGCCGTAAAACAGTTGATGAGGTAAACAGAGAGGCTCTTAAGAAATTCAGACTGTGGCAACAAGAATACAAAATGAATCATGCTGCATGAAAGGCATAACCAAATGTTGAAGCGGGTGCGACATGAAGTCGCTGATGTATTGTTAATTTCGTTTCTCATTATGAGAGACGGAAGTTCAGCCTGTCATGTTGCCGACAGTTTCTTACTCCGGCATGCGTCGTCGGAAGACGCTGTAAATGATCTTAATGAAGGAAAATCGTTTTATGAAAGCAAAGAAACAGGGGTCGGTGATTATTTTTGGGACACCCTGCTTTCCGATATTGAATCTTTAGCTCTCGCAAATCGTAAAAGGAGAGTGAACACTGACGCATATCAATGACAATACAATGACATTAAGACAGTCATTCTGAACAAAGAAACATGGCAGAAAAGTGAATTGGCAATGAAATCATTAACAAAATGGGAAAATATGACATCTTATGCAGAACACCTTTTGCATAAGATAAAGTTCTCAGTCAGTAATCTTGTGCCGAATTCTGACATAATATTACACGGTTCCCGTGTTCGCAATGAGGCACATGAACATTCGGACTGGGATTTTGTGATTCTTGTTGACAGTCCCATAGATAAAACAACAATATCGGACATAAAAGACTGTCTCTATGACATTGAACTTGAAAGCGATGAGATAATAAGCAGTATTGTAAGAACGAAACAGGAATGGAAATCTCCGAGATATCTTTCACTCCCTTTTAAAATTGTTGTGGAAAAGGAAGGTATTGCCTTATGAATGAGGATCATCGGAACGATATCATAAAATACAGAATTGAACGATCAAAAGAAACATACCGGTGTCAAATCATTTTTCAATCAGTATTTTGTCAAAACAAATATTGTCAGCAGGGAAAATGGCAAATTGTATAATCGGCTGTCTGATGCAAGGCAGGAAGGAGATTATATTGATTTTGTGTATTACACTTCTGAAGATGTGTCAGATTGGATTCAGGAAGTGAAATCATTTATTGAGCCGTGTGCGGGGAAACTTGCACGCACGGTTCTCAGGGGGCTTTGGGGCTGGCAACAGCCCCCGGCTATCCCGACACAGCCCCGGGCAGAGACCGGAAGGTGTCCGTGTGACGGGGGAACTGTGCGCTGTCGGGCTGCCGCTTAACTAAGAGATTATGCCCTGTCGGAGTGCCTGAAAAACAACCAGCCAATTACAAATCGGAGGTTATATGCCTATTATTTCAATGTTTTACGGAATAATAATCCGTATGTATCTGATTGACAACAAACATCATAATTTGCCCCATATTCATGCAAAATATGCCGAATTTGAGGCATCAGTCGGCATTGACGACGGAGAGATACTTGCCGGAAAGCTGCCCAGGAAACAGTTAAGACTGGTTCAGGCCTGGATAGAGCTTCACCGGGATGAGCTTCTGGCCAACTGGGAAATTGCCATAGGCGGCGGTGAAAGTCCGTATAAAATCAATCCCCTGTGAGGTGATGCCATGCATTGGGATGTGAAAGTCGTAAAACCCGGACCTGACTATAAAATATATGTCGAGACAGAGGACGGACGAAAAGGTGTTTTTGATATGAGTCCCTATCTGGAGAGAGGGGTGTTCAGAGAGCTTAAAGACATAAATTATTTTAATCAGGTCGGTATTCTGTTCGGTGCCGTGACCTGGCCCAATGAGCAGGACATAGCGCCGGAAACACTGACAGAGGAAATGCAGCCAGTCCAGGCTGAGCCCGGCAACGGCAGGGTGTGAGAGCCCGGAGGACAATGCAGCGGGAAGAAATGATTGGCCGGACTGAGGCCAAAAGACGATTAAGAGAGAAATCTTCCAGAAAAGAGAATCGTGAGAGGCCCTGCCATAAAGGAGGAATTTATGAAATGGTCACAGATCCGGGCACAGTACCCTGATCAGTTTATCTTACTGAAAAACTATCTCACAGAGTCTGTGGATGACAATCATTTCAGAGTGACTGACGGTGAGGTGGCAGCCACTGATGCCGATTTCAGTGCAATACAAAAACAGTATAAACATTTTCGTTCAAAAGGTGAGGACGTTATTTTCTGTCTGCCTCAGACTGATGATTTTATTGTGGAAACTGCACCCATGATGGGATTTTTAAATGAGATTTGTCGAACATAAAGGTCTTATTTTTATCCCAGTCACACTGGGATATGACAACAGCGTCTGCCAAATATCAGACTGCATATTGGATACAGGGTCTGCCGGGACAGTCATCGATACCGGTCTGATTCCGTTTAACCATAAAATACAGGGCGTTTTGAAACGGCTTCACGGTATAGGAGGGCATCAGGATGTTGTGTCCCAATATGCAGATTTTATTCAAATTGGGAATTGCCGCCAGGACCGGAATGGTTAGTTGCCGGATGAGTTTCTGTATGGGGTGGTAAGTCCGTTATTGTTTTTCATATTTTCCTTTCCGGAAGACCTCCGAGGTTTTCAAAACCTCGGAGGTCTGAAAATCGCTTGACTAATCGTTAATAATCGTTCAATATTTTCAAAATTAACAGACATAAGTACCTGGCATATGTTTTCAGGTATTTGCATATTGTAAACCGCAGATAAACGCAGACGGCGGGGTCATCCGCGTTCATCCGTGTTCATCCGCGGTTTGTGAAAGCTGTTTTCCCGGGAAAAAATCCCGGGAAACTTTTGCCCAGGTACTTAATTATTTAAGGATAAAAAATGGAATTTGAATCTGTCATCGGGCTTGAAGTCCATGCCCAGTTAAAAACCAGAACAAAAATTTTCTGCAACTGCTCAACCGCTTTCGGTGCTCCACCGAACACACATACCTGCCCTGTCTGTCTGGGGATGCCGGGTGTGCTTCCTGTGCTGAACAAAAAAGTGGTTGAATACGCCATCCGGATGGCCATTGCAACCAATTGTACCATTGCCCGTGAAAGCAGATTTGCACGAAAGAACTATTTTTACCCTGATCTTCCCAAAGGCTACCAGATATCCCAGTACGAGCTGCCCATTGCCGAATTCGGGTATATTGATATTGAACAAAACGGCAATAAGAAGCGGATCGGCATTACACGGATACATATAGAGGAAGACGCGGGGAAACTCACACATGATCCTAACCGGCCGGTCAGTATGGTTGACTTCAACAGAACAGGGGTCCCGCTTATCGAAATCGTGAGCGAGCCGGATATCCGGTCCCCGGAAGAGGCCGGCGCGTATCTCAGACACTTGCACTCCGTTGTGCGTTATCTTGATATCTGTGACGGGAACATGGAAGAGGGCAGTTTCAGATGTGACGCGAATGTGTCTGTCATGCTCAAAGGCTCAGAAACCTTTGGCACTCGCGCAGAACTGAAAAATCTGAATTCTTTCAAGCATGTTGAAAAGGCCATTTATTTTGAAACAGAACGGCAGAAGGATATTGTATTGGACGGGGGCGAGGTGATCCAGGAAACACGGCTGTGGGATCCGGCCAAAAGCGTGACAACATCCATACGTACCAAGGAGGATGCCCATGATTACCGCTATTTCCCAGACCCGGATCTGCTGCCCCTTGTGGTGGATGATGACTGGGTTGACAGGGTTAAGGCGACGCTCCCCGAACTTCCGGATGCAAGAATGAAACGGTTTGTCAGAGAATTCAGCCTCCCTCCTTATGACGCTGGGGTGCTGACATCAAGCCGCGAGATTGCAGATTATTTTGAAGACTGTCTGAAAGTGTTCCCAGAGCCAAAGCAGGTAAGCAACTGGGTGATGGGGTCTCTTCTGGGGCTGCTGAATGCTGAGGGTAAAAGCATTGAGGATTCACCGATTCCAGCCCATGACCTCGGCGCGCTTTTAAAGCTTATGGACGAGGATGTTATCAACGGCAGGATGGCAAAGACCGTGTTTGAAAAAATGGCTCAGACAGGCAAAACTCCGAAAACAATCATCAAAGAAGATGGGCTTGTTCAGGTTACAGATGCTTCTGCCATTGAGGCGATTGTCTCAGAAGTGCTTGCGCGCTCTCCCAAGGAGATCGAAGATTACAAAAACGGAAAGACCAGGGTGATCGGCTTTTTCGTCGGGCAGGTGATGAAGGCGACCAAAGGCAAGGCAAATCCGAAAATTGTCAATGAGATTCTGAAAGACAAGCTCAGTTGTTAAAGGCCGATAAAAAATGTAAAATGTAGGGTGGGTGAAGCGAAGCGTAACCCACCATTTGCGGACAGATGTGATAATGCCGATAAAAAATGTAAAATGTAGGGTGGGTGAAGC
>Ga0190283_1000989_pt1 | contig 13786 bp, 14 predicted proteins | sample 48691801_MG_FD_161669 | JGI IMG/M metagenome (GOLD analysis project Ga0190283, IMG submission 161669) | Hydrothermal vent microbial mat bacterial communities from Southern Trench, Guaymas Basin, Mexico - 4869-18-0-1_MG | ecosystem: Environmental > Aquatic > Marine > Hydrothermal vents >...
ATAGGTAAGTACGGCGTGGTATTATCAGAAGATGAGACCAGGGTATTGGAGCAGCTCCCTGAAAGTATAAAGGAGCAAGAAGTAGGCGCCACTGTGTACTCTACCCCTGATGAAAAAATGGATGTGATGGATTATTATGTTTCATTAAAAAATAGGGGATGGGAGATCAAGGATTTTGGCGGTGCCGGGGGGAACCTCAAGGGGAACAGCATGCTGATCGCTGAAAAAAATGAAAGGAAACAAGCACTGATGATAGCCGGCACCGAAAGCAATTCCTTTATTATTTTTATAGATCTTGACTGGGACATGCTTGACATGGAAGGATAGTAAGAGCGCAAAAAAGAAACTAATAATATATTTATAAAATAAAATAGACTTAAGGACAACGGTTTTCATCCCGTTTTGTACCTTGAGTGAAGCGAAAGGAATGGTTATAGAAATGAAGAGATTTATACCGGTCTTATTTCCGGCAGCACTGCTTGCAGTTGTGGTGACAGGCTGCACAACCGAAGATGCCGTTGGTGTAGGGATAAGCGTGTTTGCGTTTGTATGCTGGGGCATACTCGCCCTTATAGGGCTGCTTCTATTTGTGCTATGGATAGTGACCCTTGTTGATTGCATAAAGAGAGGCAATGATGAATTTCCAAATGCTACAGAAAATACCAAAATCATCTGGCTGGTGGTGCTCATTGTCACTTTTGTGGTAAATTTCTGGTGGGTAGCAGCGACCGTCTACTATTTCATGGTAATGAAAAAGATGCCCAGAAAAAAATAGGAATAGTGGCAGGATAGCAGTTTTCTATATGGGAACAGGCTTAAAAGATATATTAAAGGTGAAAGCCTATTATGGGAAATATTTTAAAAGAGCTTTTTGATTGCACCCGGGTATGGGTATTTACCAGTATATCAATGCTCAAATAAACAATGCGGGGACTGTTATTCCCCTGAATCCCTGCGGGATGAAAACTCATTTATTATATTTGAAATAGCCGGGGGGACAATATCTTTCTGTTTTATCATATTCATTATATTTTTTGGTCCCACTTTTTTTACAATATAGCCGGTAATGGCTCCAAGTACGGCTCCTCCTACTATAAATCCGATATAATTCTTATCAAAATTTTTACCATTATCCATTTTTTAAACCCCCGTAGGTTGTAAGTAGTTTTCTTTCTTCAATCATTATAACTCAATATATATTAGTATTTCAAAAGAATAAAGATTATTTTTGCATATGGCAAAGAAAACATCGTATTAAAAATTTTTACTTAAGAATTATGTGATTATAAAATGTCATTGCCAATTGCCAATTGCCATATTATAATGGCAATAGTTAATAATTACATCACCTGCAAAATAAATGATTATGAAGTTTAAAACAAAAATAGATAATTTTGGAAGAATAGTGATTCCAAAAAAGATCAGGGATGAATTTGGGATCTCAAAGAGCTCTGAGGTAGAGATCAATACCACAGACAATGATGAGATCATTATCAAACCCGGGAGAAGCAGGCCCTTTATTGAAAAAAGGGATGGTGTTCTGGTGGTATGCTCTGAACCTATTAGGCCATTGGAAGGTGTTCTCGAAGGTGACAGGGAAGAGAGAATAAGAAAAATACTGAGGGACATAGAGGTATGAAGGTACTATTTGACACGAATGTAATAGTTGCGGCATTTATCAATTCCCACCCCGAACATAGAAGGTCCCTGCCATGGCTTCAAAAAGCAGTGAAGAAAAAAATCGAAGGTCTTGTCTCAGTTCATTCACTTATTGAGGTCTATTCGGTTATTACCAGGCTTCCGCTGAGCCCAAAAATAAGCACAGATCTTGCCCTGAAGCTTATCAAAGAAAACATCCTTAATAGTTTTAAACTTATCACTTATAGCTCAGAAGATTATATTGATCTGCTTGCCTCCCTTGAAAAGAATAATATTTCAGGCGGAGCAAGCTATGATGGACTGATCCTGTGGGCGGCAGAGAAATCAAAGGCAGATAAAATAATTACCCTAAATGTAAATGATTTTATCAGGATATCGCCTGGACTCGCAGATAAAATATCTAAACCATGACAAAGTAATAATAAGATCTTTAGATATATACAGAAGGCAGATCACATATTCACTGCTCAAGTATCATGATCTCTGATGTTTCTTGAATCCGATAACTTAAATTATGATAACTGAGAATGCTTGATGGTACGGTGATCCATAAGACATTCTACAAATAAAATTTTGAATTTATGTGATAAACGATATTTATTACCTCATATTAAAAGGTATCGAGAGACTTTTCATTGCCTATAATAATCTAAAATTAATTGCATTATTAATATGATTGCTTTATCATGATTATCCAATTTTTATGGCATAGATAAAGGCAGGAATAAATTGAACGGACAGGGCACAGGGATCAAGAATTACAGGTATTTTGACATTATAGTAGGATTATTCGTAGCGGTGCTCCTTATATCGAATATTGCCTCGACAAAGATAGTCGATATATGGAGATTTACTTTTGACGGAGGGACGATACTTTTTCCTCTTTCATATATCTTTGGAGACATACTTACTGAAGTCTATGGATACAGACAAAGCAGGAGAGCGATCTGGATCGGGTTTCTGAGTGCTGTTATCATGTCTATTGTGCTGGGTCTTGTGGGCCTCATAAGCCCTGCTGAGGGCTGGAATCTCCAGGAAGCCTATATGGCAATACTTGGACAGGCTCCGCGTATAGTCACAGCTTCGCTGATCGCATATTTTGCCGGAGAATTTTCCAATTCTTATATACTTGCAAAGATGAAAGTATTTACTAAGGGGAAATGGCTCGCTGCAAGGACCATAGGTTCTACAATAATAGGTGAGGCAATAGACACCCTGATATTTGTATTTATAGCTTTTTACGGGGTATTTTCAAATAGCCTGCTGCTTGTCATAATAGTTTCCAACTATATTTTTAAGGTACTATTGGAAGTAGCTTTTACACCTTTGACTTATAAAATAGTAAGTTTACTAAAGAGAGCAGAAGGTGTGGATCATTATGACAGGAAAACAAATTTTAATCCTTTCCTGTTCTTTGGAAGGGAAAGCAAATAGATATGCACACCAGGTAATGCCCGGCCATAAAACCAGGTAAAAAATATTTTTACCTTTGGTCCGTAAAAAGGGTTTCTGTTAAGAAAGGATCTTGCAGGCGGCTAGTCTATATCAAGCTCAAGCGGAGGATAGCGGAAATGTCCCACCACAGCATACTCATTAAGGACGTCAACTTCACTTATGCTACCGAACTCAGCGGATATCATTATAACAAGAGGTATGCCGTCCTCATTTTTATGGGGTGACACAAAACCTCCAAGATCCTTGTATGGATTATCAGGATCGAATTGAAAATAAAGGATATCTCCCGGTTGCCATAGTATTATATTGTTCGGGTCACCGGCTTCATATTCAAGCGGGAGTTCAAGAGCATGTCTCCTGAAAAACTGTTCCTGGAAAAACACATCACGGAAGTCGATGTATTTTATAGCTTGTTTCCTTCCCTTTATATCCATCGGATAGTCATCCTTATGTTCTGACATATCTTTATATATCAGCTCCATCAGGTCAAAACCAGCATCATTTAGGACAACTGAGATAACATCTGTGGAGATCCACACATTATTTGTGGGATAACCGCTGTCGGGGAAGGTCTCATAACCGTATGCAATGTCTTCTTCTATAAGTTCTAAAAGTCTTAAGATTATTTGCTTTTGAATATCGGATAGTCCAAGACCCTCAGTTTCTGAACTTTCTGTATCTGAGGAAGTACCGTCTTCTTCAAGAGCCCCTCCTTCTGCCAGGGCTTCATTATTGTCGCCTGAGGAGTCTTCACTGCTGCCGCTATCAGACAAGGCTCCCACACCTGTGCTGCCGGGGATATATTCAAGCGTAAGCTCGCTTAAGGGAAAGTTCACTACTCCTTGGAAAAGGTCATCAGGCAGCTTTATGATCTGCTGCTCTTCATAAAAACTTTTCAAAGCCCAGAATTGCAGCAATGCTATGATTATGCCAATATAAATAAAATATCTGTAGTTAAGAATCCTGGTAAATTTTGTTTTTCCTTCACGGCTTTTCATTTGTAGATATATATTATATTAAAAACCCAATAAAATTAAGGACATTTTGCCCTTATAAATGCTTTACTTTTAATAGTTTGTTTATATACTTATTATTTAAATCTTAATAATATTATTTATTCTAACAGAGGATCATGAAACCAGTTAAATTTTTGGGGATTGTAATAGTTATTATCACTATCTTTATTTTAGGCATAACAACATGGCCGCCATGGCTTAGTAATGGGGAGGCTAGAGAAATAATCCGCAAGAATGAAAATTTTATAGAAAATCATGCTGAATTAGATTCTATAGATGAAATAGAAATAAATATTTATCATATTCCTTTTGGCTGCTATATTACCACTATTGAAGGTGCCTGGTTTAGCAGTTGTTGGAATGGATTTTAAAGTATTATTATTAAAATAATGGGACCGGCGATAATTATTGAAAGAAAGCAAAGAAAAAAAACTTTTAACCGGCAATGAAGCAATTGCAAGGGGCGCATATGAATCTGGAGTAAAAGTGGCGACCGCATATCCCGGAACACCTTCTACTGAGATCCTGGAAAATATATCAAAATATCCTGAAATTTACAGCCAATGGTCCGTAAATGAAAAAGTGGCATTAGAGGTCGCATCCGGCTCAAGCATAGCCGGTTCAAGGACACTTGTAGCCATGAAGCATGTGGGTCTAAATGTTGCAGCGGATCCATTTATGACCATGTCCTATACCGGGGTGACCGGGGGGCTCGTAATTATTTCAGCAGATGATCCCCAGCTGCATAGCTCGCAGAATGAACAGGATAACCGCTATTATGCAAAGTTTGCAAAGGTTCCCATGCTTGAACCCTCAGATAGCCAGGAAGCAAAAGATTTTGTCAGAGTAGCACTGGACATAAGCGAGAAATACGATACTCCTGTCATGCTCCGCTGCACTACAAGGATATCACATTCCAGATCGCTGGTTGAGACCGGACCGCGCAAAGAAGTGCCCGCAATAGGATATGAGAAGAACTGCCAGAAATATGTAATGATCCCGGCTTTTGGAAGGATAAGGCATGATCTCGTATTAAAGAGATGGACCAAACTGCAGGATCTTTCAAATAGCAGTCCGCTCAATAAAATATTTGAGCCGGACGAAGGTAAAAGCAATAGTGATATCGGTATTATTGCATCAGGCGTAGTGTTCCAATATGCAAAAGAGAGATTAAAGGATCTCCCCATACTTAAGCTGGGTATCACAAGCCCTGTACCGCATAAGATAATAAGGGATTTTGCTAAAGATAAGAAAGTCATCGTCGTTGTAGAAGAACTTGAACCATATCTTGAAGAGGAGATCCTGCAGATGGACCTTGGTGTTATTATTTTCGGAAAAAAATTCTTCCCCCGGACCGGGGAGCTGGGTCCGGCAGCAGTAGGAAGTCTTTACAGCAAGCTGGCTGCACAAGATCTTCCTGAAGGAATAAAGGGCATGGAAGATAATGGAATAATATCTGAAGGAAAAAACCGGGAGAATGCTGAAAAACTTCAAAGTATTCCTGATGAACTTAAAAATAGCATACCTCTGAGGCCTCCTGTCTTATGTGCCGGATGCGGACACCGTCCGGTCTTTAATGTCCTTAAGAAATTAAGATTAAAGGTTATGGGGGATATTGGCTGCTATACTCTATCTGTGCTTCCTCCTCTTGATTCGCTTGACAGCTGTTTATGTATGGGAGCTGGAGTCGGACAGGCAATAGGGATGGAGAAGGCTGACCCGTCGCTCACGGGGAAGGTAGTATCGGTTATTGGTGATTCCACTTTCTTCCATTCAGGCATTACTCCGCTTGTAGATAGCATATACAATAATGCCAGGGGCGTAATGATCATACTGGATAATAGAATAACCGCTATGACCGGCCATCAGGTACATCCGGGTGTTGGGAAGACCCTTATGGGATCGGATACAAAAATAGTCAATCCAGAGGATATTGCCAGGGCGGCCGGAGCCAGGAGCGTGACAGTAGTGGACCCATATGATATGAGGGAATTTGAAAAGGTGGTCAGGAGGGAACTTGCCGCCGATGATTTCTCTGTGATAGTGGCAAGGCAGAGATGTGTTCTTCTTGACAGAAAAAAGCCCAGGAAAGTAGATATATTTATTGATCAGGAAAAATGTGAAAAATGCGGATTGTGTCTTAAGTTCGGATGTCCTGCAATAGAATTTAAAGATGGGGATTATGCGATCAATGAAGTTCTTTGCAGCGGTTGCGGCGTCTGTGTGGATATATGCAAAAAGGACGCAATAATATCAGAAGAAATAAAGAAATAGTTGGCCAGAAGTATAATAAAACATTTATTAATATATAAAAACAATTTTTTATGAAAAACGACAATAATATAAATAGTAGTATTAAGGAATCCGGGTCCTCCATACAGGGAGAACGGACAGCGGCGGGCAATGCTCGAAATCGTGAAGCGCACCTTGAAAATGGCAGAAGACAACTTGGCGGGGGAGAGACAGTTTCGGTCCTGTTCACGGGTGTCGGGGGGCAGGGAATAATACTTACCACTACCGTACTCGCAAAAGCTGTATTGCTTGCAGGCTATGATGTAAAAGTCTCGGAGGTCCATGGGATGTCGCAAAGAGGCGGAAGCGTAGTTGGAAGTGTAAGATTCGGCAAAAAAGTATACTCTCCCATCATAGATAAAGCTGACTTCATAATCGCATTGGAAAAGCTTGAGGCTGCAAGATATCTGGAGATGCTAAAACCCGGAGGTTTTCTGCTGGTAAATGATTTTGAGATCTATCCGGTCTCGATCTATCTTAATAAAAGAAAATATCCGTCGGATATCCTGACTGGTATATCAAAAGTGACTTCTAATTATAGACTGGTCGAAGCTACGGACATAGCATCAAGATTGAGAGAAATAAGAGCCTCGAACATGGTCCTTATCGGCAGCCTGTCAAGGTATCTGCCGGTAGAAAAAAAATATTGGCTCGAATCGATCAGGGAGAGTGTTCCCGGGCGTGCATTAAAAGTTAATATAGATGCCTTCAATAAGGGCAGGGAAATATTTAATTAAACAACAGGAGGGGAAATGCCTGTAAAGCAAATAACCGTTTTTCTCGAAAACCAGACCGGTAGATTGGCTGGTGTAACCAGGATCCTGAAAGAAGAAAATATCAATCTCCAGGGATTTTCCACTACCGAGGCAAGGGATTATGGAATCCTGCGCCTTGTAGTGTCTGATGTGGACAAAGCTGCTGCTGGATTAAGAAATGCCGGTTACACAACACATCTGGCCGATGTCATATGCGTGGAAGTGGAAGACAGGCCCGGAGAACTTTTTAAGATTCTGGACACGCTGGCTGGCGAGGGAATAAATATAGATTATGTCTATGTGATCGCAGGAACAAAGATAGTTTTAAGTGTAGCTGATGTAGAAGCTACAGAGCAAGTACTGTCAAAAAATGGTATAAAGCTTTGCGGCTGATAATAAAAAAGTAGTATCTAAAACCATATAAGGGCTTCTGGCGCTAAGCTCAAATGGTTTTATTTCTAATATAAAACTAAATGATGAAGGGAGGTTCTATGTTAGGTTTTGCCGGAGTGTCAATTTTTTTGGCATATATACTATGCATCGCATCGGCGGTTTTTTGCATAGTATACGGTGCGGTCATGTGGAACAAAGACAAGTAACCCAGAAGTAAAATTACTAAGATCAAGGAAAGGAGAACTAAGTGAACATTCCATTATTTACAGTGATAGTCATCATCTATCTGCTGGTAATAGGATATCTTGGCTATCTGGGTTACAGGGGTACCAAGACCTCTGGGGACTTTATGGTAGCAGGGAGGCAGATCCATCCATATGTGATGGCTCTTTCTTATGGTGCGACTTTTATCTCCACCTCGGCCATAGTCGGATTTGGTGGAGCAGCAGGTGTTTTTGGCATGGGGCTATTATGGCTTACCTTCTTAAATATTGCAGTAGGTATTGTCATAGCTTTCATATTTTTTGGCAAGAGGACCAGGGAAATGGGTCAAAAGCTGAATGCCCATACATTCCCTGAATTTTTGGGAAGAAGGTATAATTCCAGGGCCATCCAGGTCATAGGAGGAGTAGTGATATTTGTATTCATGCCTCTTTATACAGGAGTTGTACTTATAGGAGCAGCAAGGTTTATTGAAAGTACGCTAAATATTAATTTTGTACTTTCCCTTGCAGTCTTTTCTATAATAATCGCAGCTTATGTAATAGCCGGTGGATTAAAAGGCGTGATGTACACAGATGCACTCCAGGGAACTATTATGTTTATCGGTATGATAGCGCTTGTAGTGATAACATATAAGATACTTGGCGGAATCGCACCCGCGCATCAGGCACTTACAGATCTTGCTTCGAAGCTGCCGGAAAGCCTTACGGCGGGTGGTCATCAGGGATGGACGACCATGCCGGCTCTAAACTCTCCATTATGGTGGACCCTTGTTTCTACCATAATACTCGGTGTCGGTATAGGCGTACTTGCCCAGCCACAGCTAGTAGTGAGGTTTATGACTGTTAAAAGCAATAAAGATCTCAATAGAGCTATCCTTATTGGTGGTATATTCATACTTTTTATGACAGGTGTTGCTTTTATCGTAGGTTCGCTTTCAAATGTATTTTTCTTTAATACAACAGGCAATATAGCAGTCGCTGAGGCAGGGGGTAATAGCGACCTTATAATACCCACCTTCATAAATATGGCAATGCCTCAATGGTTTGTATACATCTTTATGCTGACCCTTCTGGCGGCAGCCATGTCGACGATCAGTTCACAGTTCCATGCCCTGGGCACAGCTTTCTCCAGGGATATTATCGGTGTCGGGACAAAAGAGACCAAAGAACAGGGAAAAGGTAATTCAAGAAAGACACTGCTTATTACCAAGCTCGGAGTTATCATAGGTATCATAGTAAGTGTGATCCTCGGGTATTATCTACCAGCCTCTATTATTGCCAGGGGTACGGCTTTATTCTTCGGGGTATGCGCCGCAGTATTTCTCCCGATGTATATACTGGGACTATACTGGAAAAAGACTTCCAAAGCAGCAGCACTTTCAGGTATGATAGTCGGCCTGATCTCAAGCGTGTTCTGGATGTTCTTTATACACAAATCAAATGCAGTGATGTTAAAGCTTGTAGTAGCGCTGACAGGTAAGGAGAGTTTGCTTCCATATCCATGGAGTTCGGTCGATCCGATCCTTATAGCATTCCCTCTTGCCTTTATTGTCACGCTTGTTGTTGCGGCATTTTCAAAACCTGTGGATAATGAGGTTACAAGGAAATTATTTCCTTAATATTTTAAACCAGAAATCAAGGAGATCATCTTATGGATAGTATTTACTGGGAACCTGAGGTAGAGACCCTCCCCAGGGAAAAACTTGAAGGACTGCAGCTTGAAAGGCTGAATAAGACACTGGAAAATGTGTATGCAAATGTGAGCTTTTATAGAAAAAGGCTTGATGATGCTGGCGCAGGTCCTGGATCTTTTTGCAGCCTGGATGATCTGGAAAAGGTTCCATTTACTTTAAAAGATGATCTCCGTGATACTTATCCCTTCGGGATGTTCGCCCGGCCCATGAAACAAGTAGTGAGGATACATTCCTCTTCCGGGACAACTGGAAACCCGACTGTTGTCGGATATACAAAAAATGATATTTCAATGTGGGCAAATCTTATCGCAAGGGACCTTTATGGTGCAGGGGTAAGAGATGAAGATATGATACAGAACAGTTACGGCTATGGACTGTTCACTGGCGGTCTTGGCCTCCATTACGGAGCTGAACTCCTGGGAGCCACAGTGATGCCGGTATCAGGAGGGAATACTGAAAGACAGATAAAGATCATGGCTGATTATCAGTCAACTGTGATCTGCTGTACCCCTTCATATGCATTATATATTGCGGAAGTCGGAAAAGAGCTTGGAATAGATTTTAAAAAGCTCCCTCTAAAAATAGGCATAATGGGTGCAGAGCCCTGGACAGAAGAAATACGGCGAGAGATCGAGGCCAGACTTCATATCGAAGCGATTGATATCTATGGTCTTTCCGAAATAATCGGCCCCGGCGTATCCTGTGAGTGTGAAAAGAAAAAAGGACTACATGTAGCCGAGGACCATTTCATTATTGAGATAATAGACCCCGAGACCGGTAAAAGAAAAAACCCCGGTGAGATCGGGGAGATGGTGTTTACTTCCCTCACCAAGGAAGCACTTCCAATAATCAGGTACAGGACCAGGGATCTTTCCAAAATAGATATTTCCACGTGTGAATGCGGAAGAACACATGCCCGTATGGCGAAACCGATGGGAAGAGCGGATGATATGCTTATAATAAGGGGCGTCAATGTATTTCCTTCACAGATAGAGGAAGTACTTCTGCAGGTCCATGAAGTAGAGCCGCATTACCTTATAGTGGTAGACAACAAGAACTACCTTGACACAATTGAGGTGTGGGTAGAAGTCTCTGAAGATAATTTTTCTGAAAAAATGAATGAACTGGAGAATTTCGAGTCTGCTATTGAACATAAACTTTATTCCACCACTGGAATTAAAATAGATGTAAAATTAAAAGAACCGAAGACCATACAGAGAAGTGTCGGCAAAGCTAAAAGAGTATGGGATAAGAGAAAAGGAGAGACTCTCTAAAGATTAACTATCCCCTTAAAAGAGGAGTACTTAGAATGGGTGATAAAAAGTTTTGGGATGAAAAGATCGCCACAATGGAAAAGGATGGCCTGAAGGCGGTCCAGCTTGAGCGATTAAAAGCTACCCTTAAACACTGTTATGATAATAATGATTTCTACAGAAAACGGATAGATGACGCAGGACTTGATCCTGATAAGATAGAAGACTTAAGTGATCTTGAAAAGCTTCCCTTCACATCAAAAGAAGAGCTCCGCGAGCATTATCCCTTTGGACTCTTTTGCATACCGCTGGAATACGTAGTAAGGGTGCATTCCTCCTCCGGTACAACCGGGAACCCGACTGTTGTCGGGTATACCCGGGAGGATATTGACATGTGGGCCGATGTACTGGCAAGGATAATGTATGATGCGGGTACGCGCAGAAATGATGTCGTGCAGGTCAGCCATGGATTCGGACTATTTACTGGAGGATTTGGCTTTCAGGCCGCAGCAGAGACAATAGGTTCCATGATGGTCCCGGCTTCGGGAGGGAATACCGAAAGACAGCTGAAATTGATGACAGATTTTAAGACCACTGTCCTTTGCTGTACGCCTTCCTATGCATTGTATATGGCTGAAGTAGCGGAAAAAATAGGAGTCGATATATCAAAGTTTCACTTAAAGCTCGGATTTTTCGGTGCAGAGCCCTGGACCGAAGCCATGAGAAAGGAAATAGAGGAAAGACTTCATATAACGGCCCTTGATAGCTATGGGTTGTCTGAAGTAATAGGTCCCGGCGTATCATGCGAATGCCTGGAGCAAAAAGGTCTTCATATAAATGAGGATCATTTCCTGACGGAAATAATCGACCCAGCCTCAGGAGAGACCCTTCCGGCCGGGCAGAATGGGGAGATCGTCTTTACATCACTTACCAAAAAGGCATTTCCGGTCCTCCGGTACCGCACAAAAGACATATCCTACCTTATGGATGAAGATTGTGCCTGCGGCAATAAACTTGTAAGGATGGCCAAGCCCATGGGCAGGACCGATGATATGTTGATAATAAGAGGTGTAAATATCTTCCCGTCCCAGATCGAGGAAGTGCTTATGAGCATAGATGATCTGGAACCACATTATCTTATCGTGCTTGACACAAAAAATTATATGGATACCATAGAGGTCTGGGTGGAAGTATCAGAGAATAAGTTTCATGATAAGATAATGGATCTTGAAGATTTTGAGAGATCCATCGAGGGCAGGCTTTATTCTGCCATAGGGATCAGGATAAAAGCCAGCCTAAAAGAGCCAGACACGATCGCGCGAAGCGAAGGCAAGGCTCAAAGAGTTTTGGATAAAAGGAAAAAGAATTAATTTACTTAAACACAAAACCGCAATCAGAAAGCAGGTTGAAAAGACTATTGGGAGGGAAATAAAATATATTTCCTCCTTTTTCCCATATAATATAGAAAAATTCCATAACCGGTCACTCCTGTATTTTCAAAGTATATTTCTGATGGAAGATTATCAGGAAGATTGTTTAAGTGAACGCCTGGACTCTGGACAAAAACGGTCGGCAAAAAAAGTGATAAACCTGATAGTCGGATTGGAGCTGCTTTCCATAGGTACTGTTTTTCATGATTTTAAGTCCAGCGGATTTTTTCTGAGCCTGGATGACCGTTCCGGGAAGATAGAAAAAGAATATACCCTTGACCTGCTTTTCGGGGATATTTTTTATTCAAGGGCGGTGATATATCTACTGCGGTTTGAGGACCATGATTTGTTTGACCGGATACTTACCTCGCTTAAGGAACTGCATGAAAGCAGGTTAATGCTTCACAGTGGGATAGGCGAGCTGCTGCAGGCGGGAGGCAGCCCTTCAAGCTTTGGCCATTATATAGATATGGGGGCAATTACAGGAGCAAATAGACTTCTTAATATCTCGCTTGATATCAGTTTTGAGATATTCGCTGAAAAATCAGGAATGGAAGAAAAAAACAAGTTTTCCAATCTTGTAAGGCAGATCATGATCTTAAAGACATATGATGAGCTTATAAAATATATAATGTCTGTCAAAACGGGCCCTTCAACTGAAAAAATATCTTCATATCTTACTTCCAAAAAAAATTTTACTGACAGGAAGTTAAGTGATATTATATCGGAATTGGATTCTGGCAAGTTTAAATCCAGCATAAAAGCACTGCTTGATAGTCTGGATAATTAATTTTCCTTAATAATTGATTTTAGGAGTGTGTCCGGATAAATGAAAACAGACCTTATGCTTATTCATGCCCCCAGCGTATATGATTTCAGGGAAAAGAGTATAATGTTCGGGCCCATGAGCGACCTGGTACCGTCAACACCGATATTTGAGATGTATCCGATCGGATTCCTGACGATGGCAAATTATCTGGCCCGCAGGGGAATCGGGGTCAGAATAATAAATCTGGCTTACCGGATGCTTGATGATAAAGATTTCGATGTTGAGAGATTTGTAAAAAAGCTCCGGGCCAGGGCATTCGGAATAGATCTTCACTGGCTGCCCCACTGCCAGGGTTCTACTGAAATAGCAAAAATAATAAAGAAATACCATCATGGCATACCTATTATATTTGGAGGTTTTTCTTCATCTTATTTCTACCGTGAGCTGATCGGTTTTGATCAGGTGGATTATATATTAAGAGGTGATTCCACCGAGAAACCCCTCTACCAGCTTATGGAAATAATAAGATCAGGTGAGTTATCAGGGCTTGGAGATGTGCCCAATCTTGTATGGAAAGATAATGAAAGAGTTATAACAAATCCACTGACAAATATATCGGCAGATCTTTCAGAGATAGATTTTGATTACAGGCTGATGTTTAAGCAAGTGCTGAATTACAGGGATATTAAGAGTATCGTACCTTTTAGTGATTGGTTCAGGTATCCCATAACCACGATCCCTGTTGTCAGGGGATGCAGCAATGAGTGCTCTGGATGCGGAGGTTCAAAATCTGCTTTTAAGAACTTTGCCTGCCGCACAAAACCGGCTTTCAGGGAACCCGGTAAA
>Ga0190283_1000992_pt1 | contig 13777 bp, 10 predicted proteins | sample 48691801_MG_FD_161669 | JGI IMG/M metagenome (GOLD analysis project Ga0190283, IMG submission 161669) | Hydrothermal vent microbial mat bacterial communities from Southern Trench, Guaymas Basin, Mexico - 4869-18-0-1_MG | ecosystem: Environmental > Aquatic > Marine > Hydrothermal vents >...
GAATCGCATCCGTTTGGAGGAGCGCATCAGCCAGACGATCATTGAGCGATTTAAATAACAACGGACTAAAGGAATAGTGTTATGACTAAACAACAGAATGACTACTCACCATGGGTTGGCAAGAACCGTCTTAATCGACGTGCAATTCCGAACATCAAGGTCAAAGATCACCACGGTCAGGCTTATCGATTTTATGAAGATCTGGCCCGTGGGAAAACGATCCTGCTGAGTTTTACCTCGATCGCTCATAATCTTGAATTCCCGGTGACGGCGACTGTGGCAAAAGTGTGCCGCATCCTGGATGAAATTAACGATACCCGGACTTCGGTTTATACCGTCACCGTAGACCCGATGCGGGACAATCCTGCCTTGCTAAAAACCTTCGCAGGTCTTTACCGGCCGAGTGAACGATGGCGGTTTCTGACAGGGCTGGCGGCCGATATTGAATTGCTTCGATCAGCTTTTTTCGTCGAGCGTGGAACACCAACAACAGGGGCTGGGCAGCAGTTGATTCGTCGCGCCGACGTTCTATGCCTCCCACCCGACCGGGCGGTGGCCGACTGCTCGATGGGCCTGCTGCGCTACGGAAATGAAGCCATCGACCTGTGGGCAGGGGTACCTGCAACGCTATCCGCTGAAGACATTGCTATGCGGCTGACATGGATATGTGAAAATGACTGTCGCCCGACACGTCGCCGTCGGCGAGACCGACGCACACCCACCATTTCGTAACAGAATGAATATCTAAAAGGAATGCAGATATGTCTAAAATGAGAAATTTACCGTTTATCTACAGTATTGTTCTGAGTGGCCTTTTGACAGCGCTCAACAGCAATCTTTACGCGGCCTGTGAAATGCCGGACCCACCCATATTTCATGCACAGGGCCGTATATTTGACTTTGAGGATCTGGATCCAGCCCGGAAAAATGAAGTCAGGGCATTCGAAAAACTGGCTACTGGCAATCTTGCTGTTACCAGGGAAACAAGTGTAAACCGTCTAAACACTGGTGCCCAGATGGGCGCGCCAGACAGTCGTACTTCCGCAGAACGCTATCTTGAGCCTGATCATCCAGGTGGACAGCCAACCATCCCCCAATCTGACTGGAAACGGGTCAATTGTGTTCCACTGGAAAATCCTGCCGAAGTAGCCACCCAGTTTCGCCCTGAGACTGGAAAAGCCAATATCTCTTTTAAAACTCTGCCGGATATTGACGCACCAAAGACCATACGTACTTCTTTTGTGCGTACGGCGCAAAGCATATTTCCAGGAGAAGCTGATGTTGACGGTGACGGTACAGCAGAGACAGTTGATCCGTTTGCAAATCCACCCGGGACCAACATGTTGCCGACCATCTTTGCCAATCTGCGCAACACTCGCGGTCGTGAAATGCTAAATACCCTGCCTTCCACAAAAACTAAACCGTATAATCTCCACGCCAAAAAGCCGACTGCTGTCAAAATCAATCCAGAATCACCGAGCGATGATCTGAAATATCTCATGACAGTGCTGTACGAAGTCATTGCAGGCGAACCCTACGAACAGTATCTGAGTCGCAGCGACAAACTGTCGGTACAGGATCTCATCGATGATGCAAGTGGTGCTTCTGAACGCGTAGCTGCATCACGATCGCTGGTACAGCACCATATTAAATGGGCGCTGGATTTGATCGAGGGCAACGATGATCGTGGTTCGAATGTACCAGTTGATCGTGGCTATCGAGGTTTTTCGCTGTTCAATCATTCTGGACATAAGCGCGTCAAGCGAGTCATGCCGGTGTTCGACGCCGACGGCAATGTTACGGGTGGCGAAGTTACCGTTCGCCAGCTCTGGTACGGCGGACATATTAAGTCCGACACCATGTTCCTGGATTTTGGTTATGAAAAGGGCGGGGGTGAGATTGATTACGCCAACTGTGGCGGCAGTGGTCAACCGACCGATAAGGCATGCCGGTCCGGTCTGGTACCGATCCCGCCCAACAAACCCTGGCAGGTTCATTTTGAAATCTATGTGCTTAATAAAGGCAACGATGACTTCTCGCCCATGACCATGCATTTTGATTGTCCACCAAAACTGGAAGTGGATGGCAATCCGATCGAGGTGGACGGCGATCCGAATGACCACTGCCCCGGACCCGAGATCAATATCCCCATCGGTGCGACCAGTTGGTCCAACGGGCCGCTTTATGCTTCAACAGATCAGAGCTTTTTCCCGATGAACGACGGTACCAGAGTCGACCTGACACTTAAAATGGCGCCACCGCAGTTCTATAACCTCACTTATTCATGGGGCTGGCGGGTTCATTCGCCACGCGCACAGGCGGTTGAAAATGGCGAAAAAGTCGTACCTCCGCCAATAAGCTCCAACCCTGCCGACCCGTTTAAAGACAAAGTGCAGATGTATTGCCATCCGATGCGTGCAGCCATCATCGAGCATGAGCGCTGGGCGTTTGAAGGTTTTAGCGGCCCAGCCAAGCTATCCGATGAGATACGTGCGTTACCCCCCGAACAATTGTTTGCTACGGTACAGCAGTTGGCCGGCATGATGGGGCTTGCATTACCGAGTGGTGACCCGGCAAATGACCCGGAGCCAGAGCAGATAGAAGCCTGTTTCCAACAATTTCAGACGGCATTGAGCAGCCCGCATTTCCGTGCCGCCGGTGCGGCATTACAGGCGCGTTGCCAGGGGCGGCCACCGAATTCCGACAATCAGATTACACCACCGGATTTGATGGATGCGAGATTGTGCCTGCTAACAGCTCTGCTGCCCGCGCCGGCTGCAAGTGACGACTACGATCCGGCTATCAATAAAATCGCCGATATTGCACCAAGCAAACGGATGTGGCGAGCCTTCAGGGCCTTGCGGATCGAGGCCAAGCAGCCAGTACCTGCGGGACCAAAAAAATGGATTCCGCTGATGCTGGATCTACGTGATGCCTATCTGGACTGGCAGGACCGCAACCATTTGCCCAGCGGTATCCAGCCAGACCCAAAATCTGACCTCACACTGCTATATGTGAATAACACCATTTATGGTGAGCTGCGTGATGGTGGCTATACCTCATTTCCGGATTGGCGTCGGCGTGGAGATATGGTCAAGATAACACTGTTAAATGGTGACTATTTTCCGCATGGCTATCTAAATGTTGACTTCGGTGGCGCCCGGGGATGGGAAAACCTCTGGAAGTCCACTGTCAAGACTGCAGGCTCCGGCCCCTGGTTTTCCTTCGGTCGTTTTCATGCCAGATTTAACACGGTACCTGGTTCAATCGCCGTTGGCGGCGCCAAAGCTTCAGAGGAAACAAATGAGGTCGGCGTGCCCAATAAAGTAACGTTGGCGGCACACCGGTTAATGATTGAATACAACTATGAACCCAACCCACGGCTACGGTTTTATCAGTTCGATCCGCTGCACCATGACGCTGCGATTTACTCTGTTCATTGAGGAATTAGGATAATGTTAAGCAGAAGAACATTCCTTATGTCGACTACAGCGATGCTGGTGAGTGGCTATGCAGGCACACTAAAAGCGGGGTTTAGCGGTACCCCGACACTACCCACCCTGATGTTGGATGACGCTGATCCAACCCGCATTATTCGCCATTATCAAATGCCGGATGTGCCCCTGGTGGATCAGGACGGCCGCCCAGCATACTTACGCGACGAACTTCAGCGTGAGGGACCAGTACTGATGAACTTTATTTTCACGACCTGTCCCGGGATTTGCCCTGTACTTTCAGCCACCTTTGCCCGAACGGCTGAATTACTGGGTGAACATCTGAAACGAACCAGGTTGTGGTCGATTTCGGTAGATCCTGATTATGACACGCCCAAACGGCTGTCAAAATATCGCGATCAGTTCAAGGCGGATGAGCAGTGGCAGTTTTTTACTGGAGGCTCAACCGCTGTCAAATCCATACGCAATGCGTTTGATACTGATAGTGACAACAAAATGGCCCACCAGATGCTGGTGTTATTACGGCTACAGAATGATACCTGGATGCGATTTGAGGGTGAGATTGAAGCGGAATCTCTCGCGGCGGAAATTCGAAATAAGCTGACTCGTCGATGAAATTCACTCTGTATTGTCTTTTATTATGGCTGTGCTCTGCATTGTTGTCTGTCGCTACGAGTGGGGAAGACGGCAAGGCCCTGTATTTTGATGGCAAACGTAGCAATGGGGCGATCTTGAGGGCGCGTGTAGCAGGCGGGGCGGTGCTGCAAGGGGAACTGGCAGCCTGTGTACGTTGCCACAGACCCAGTGGCTATGGTGTCAACGAAAGTGATGCCCGAACCGCGGACATCACAGCAGCGACCTTGTTTAATCCACTCAAACCACGTCGTGATTATTTGATGCGTAGCCTTTATCAGGAGCGTCACGGAGTACTGGCGCAAATGAGCGCCAGGACACCCCGTAGCCGACCCGCCTACCAGAATGCGTCTGATATTCTGAGGGCTTTACGCGAGGGCGTAGATACTGCGGGAGAAAAATTATCAGCCGTAATGCCTAGGTATGATATCGACATTGAGGATGCTACTGCGCTGAAGGCATTTCTGCAAACACTGGGTAATGAGCCAAGCCCAGGCGTCGATTCCGAAACGATTCATTTTGCGACAGTGGTCAGCGAGGTCGATAGTGAACGCAAAAATACCATGCTGACCGTTATGCGCGCCTTCATTGAGCTGCATAATCGAGAGGTCGCACGCGAAAAAGCCCGGGCAGACTACTCTCCTCTTTATAAAAGTGAACTCGTTCACGCGCGCCGTTATTGGCGGTTGCATGTCTGGACGCTTCCCGAACAAAGACAAAACTGGCCGACATTACTTGAAAAACTGTATTCCGAGCAGCCGGTTTTTGCTCTTCTGGGTGGTCACGTAAACGGGGTCTGGAAACCGATCCATGAATTTTGCGAAGGCGCCAGGCTTCCCTGCTTGTTTCCACAGACAAATTGGCCGGTGACTACAGCCGGGCAATACACGCTTTATTTGTCGCAAGGCATACCCGGTGAAACACAGCAGATTGCAGACCGGCTTGACGAAATTGATGTGCGCAACATTCTGCAAATCACAGGATCAGACCGAAACGCTGCGGCGGCTGCTGTATTGCTTGAAAAGCTTGCACAGGAACGTGGCTTTCCCATCAAAACAGTCAGTCTGACTGAGTACCTGAATAATAAAGAACAGAACCAATCACAAATTGATAGCGCTGTCCTCTGGTTCAACGCCAGCGATTTTTCCAGGCTCTCCGACTCTGGGGTGGCTGACAAGTTGCCGGACTCGTCATTTGCAGCCGGGAGCTTGCTCGTAAACGGAAATCGTAGCCTTCCTGAAGGACTACCACCAAACCTGAATCTGACCTGGCAATACGCCCTGCCTGGTCAGGAGCCACCCAGGTTATATCGCCTGCGTGGCTGGCTCGCCGCACGCCAAATTCATACAACAGAGGAAACTACAGCCTTGAATACCTATCTGGCCCTGGATGCCGTGCGCCACGCGCTGGTACATGCAGTCGATCGGTATTCAAGAGACTACCTGATTGAAACCATTGAACATGAAATTGAAAACCAGTTAAATCCAGGCATTTATCCGCGCCTGAGTCTTGGGCCAGGTCAGCGTTTTGCCGCCAAAGGCGCTCGTCTTAGAGTGCGGGGACGACCTTAATAGCCTGTCGGGCTAGAGCATTGCCCCAAAGTCATATTCCATTGATTCTGATGGCGCCTGCAGAAAGTTGCCCTGTACATAATTGGTATTAAGTCCCCACAGTGTCGTCAATTGTTGGGCATCTTCAATATGCTGGACAATGACTTCCTGTTTATTTTCGTGGGCCTGTTGAATCAGTCCTCTGACAGTTTCCTTGTTATCATCATTACTACTGATATCTTTAGAGTAATCACTACCAATTTTGAGGAAGTCGGGTTGCAAATGTTTACTGATCTGAAAGGGATCTGTAGCAGAGCCAAAATCATCGACTGCCAGTTTGCAACCCAGCGAGTGAATAAGCGTTGCAAATTCACTGGCGGCTTTAATATGGTTGCTGAGAGTATCGGTTTTTATTTCAAAAACCAGTTTTGAGGCTTCAACTTCGTGTGACAATATTTGCTGCTGATACCAGCTGAATTCTTTAGGCTTTTGTAAGGTGCCTGCGGTGAGTTTAATAAAGAAAACAACATCCCGGTCATCTATTTCATCAGATTTTAATTTTTTAAGGGATTTAAGAAGTACCCATCGGTCTAAGCCATGCGCGAATCCTATCCTTTCAGCACTGGGCATAAATTCACGAGCATGAATAATATTGCCATTGGTCTCTGCAAACTGAGTAAAGACATTGTAGCGTTCTACGTTATCACCCAGCAAGCTGATTATAGGTTGGAAAACCAGTTGCAGGCGATTGTCCTTGAGTGCTGTACGAAGGCGCTCATCCCATTGTTGATCTATTTGTTTCTGGCTAAGCTCTCCCTGGGAAGGGGTATAGATTTTAATACTATTACCCGATTCAAACGCCTCATCCAGTGATTTGGTAGCACGCGCAATCAATTCATCAGCGGCAGGAGAATGTTCATCAATCAGAGTTGCACCTGCACTTAGCGTACAGGTAGTAGACTTGCCTTCGACTTCAAAGATGCTGTTTTCAACTTTTTGCTGAACAGTTTTTATCCATGCTTTCAGATCAGGTTCTGACTGGTAAATAATTGCAAATGTCGAGGTGTCAAATCTGGCAACAATATCGGAATCACTGGATTCGTCTTTCAAAAGTTGTCCGATTTCGTTAAACAACATGTCGGCGCCAATGACGCCCATCGATGCCTGACTATCCTTGTAGTTATCAATCCCCATAAGGATGAGTGCTGCTTTTTTGTCTGGCTGTTCGCCTGAGCTGAACGACTCTGTGAGTGTACCTACCAGATATTTTCGGTTGTAGAGGCCACTGGAAATATCATATTCGTTCAGGTATTCCTGGCTGGCAGCAATGGTCTCATCGTCAGGCTCGTTACGTATCACAACCTGTGTGCAGGGTTCACCATCCATGCGAGCTGGTATGAATTCCATTTTTGTGGTTACCGCCTCACTACCGTGTATTAAAATTTTCGTTTCCAGCGTTTTCTTTCCATCGGAACTTTTTTGATAATCACGCAGGAAAGATTTGAATTTTTTCTGCTCATCACTGGCTATCAAATCCATCATGGGTAACGCTTCGATATCATCCATGTGATTATATCCAAACAATTCCAGGTAGGCGTCATTTGCGTGAATATGCATGCCTTCGTGGATGAATGCGATCGCATCCTTTGAAGAATCCATGAGGGCATTACAGCGTTGCTGAGCTTCAATTAATTCAGTTTTAGTTGTGATTAAATCCTGCCACTGCGAAAAGTTGTTTACGGTACGTTTAACAACCAGCTTTAAATGCTCGAGATTATCAAAGTCAACCCTGTCAATAGCACCTTCTGACATACAGGCTGCTGTGTCTGGAGTCGGGCTATCAGCAATCGCTATGATAGGTATATGGTGACCACTTAATTCAACGCTATCAACAGTTAACGGCAATGAAGGATTACCATTATTCAGACGGTATAAAATCAGGTTGGGATTGTGAGATACCAGTTTGTCCTGAAATTCATCTTCACTGTTGACACTCACCATGTTAACGCCAAAGCCTGCTGCCTTGATGGCGCGGGAGACTGTTTCGACGTCATTGGGGTTGTTGTCTATTGTAAGGATGCGTAGCGATTTATGCATATATCCTATAACCTTGTTAGAGTTTTATATTTTTGTATAAATTTCCAGTAACTTTGGAGTGATGGGGTGCATTTTCCGGGCTAAAGCTTATCCCACAGTTGTCCAAAATTATCCGAGTCTTTCCTGTTTTCCAGTACTTCTATGGATTGGTAGAAAAACTGGGTAAAGAAGCTGGGTTGTTCACCAATACCGGTGAGTTTTACATAAACCTGTTTTCCAAACAAGGACAGCTCAATTTCATCTCCGACCTGTAGAGATTTTCCCGGCACCAGAATGCTGGGTGGTTGCTGTCGGGTTTTCATTCCAGGAAGCATAATAATCTCGCCGGGGAGGGAGCTGGCAATTCTTGTAGGTACATCCTCAACTACCGCGATAACAGTCCTGGGCGAGATGAGTTGTACTCCTATAGACAAAGCGCCCTGGCTAGTGTGTTTCATCCAGCGTATCTGGCCTAGCCGCCATTGATACTGAGCGTTTTCCTTTTCCCGCAGAGCTACAATTTCACCTATCTGGGCACGGCTTGAAAATTGATTATCCCAGAGTAGCCCATAGCCCCCTGCGCTGGTATTCAATAATTTCCAGTGTTGCCAGCTTTTTGGTAATTTGGGGGCTAGATGGGGTGGCTCTGATTCATTATCACGCACATCGCCAGAGTAGAGTGGACTGCGAGTCATCAATGTATTCCAGGGCGACTCTTCTGGTGATGATGTTTTCTGATTTCCAATTGACTTGATGATTTGTTTTTTCAGAAATTCTTCAGTGCTCAGGCCTGGATTATTGTCTTTGGAAATTGCATTGACAATGTTATGAATACCCGTTGCGGCGACAATCAGAGAGTTTGCAGGAGCACGATTGAAATGTCGCTTTTTATGCGTTGTCCAGGTTGTTAAAATCTCCTGTAACAGATTGGTATCCAGTTCATTAAAGAAGGAAGGATATTCAGATGCTGACTTCAGTGAGGATTTTACATGGGTAATCAGCTTGCTGAGATTGATGCCTCGGAGGTTGTTAAAGGTAGTGAGTTCAGCGAGTGTTACATACGCTGGTGGTTCTGAGGATTTCAGACTTGTAATATATAAAGAGCCGCTATTGTCCGGGTTCAGGGCTTTGGTGATTTCACTGTATTCTGAGGCTCTCTCAAAAAAACGAATCAGCTGTGTGATTGCAGTATTTTTCAGATGGTTAGGTTCTGAAAGTGCAAGCAGGCAGTTTTGCATATAAACATCAGTAATGCTGGATTCATTGATCACCTGGTATTCTTCATCCTTGACTTGCAGACCTGTAAATTTTTGCTGTTCAGCATACTCGAAAAGCTGGTGGAGATCATGCCAGATAGTAGAGGACGGACTGGTATAAAGCCGAGCATTGTGCTGCAGGGTCTTTTCCAGGTATCGCATGCTGCGATGCGTCGCCAGCAGTAAGGACTTCTTATCCAGTTTGCTGTTGTGTGCATCTACTTCACTTACAACCTGCTTATACCCAATCGACATTTCCTGCAGTAACGTCTGTTGCAATTGTTCGATTTTTCTTTGTTTTCCTGCCAACGGAAAAGCACAGGAGATAAAGTGCTTGTTCAGGTATTCATCAGCCTGACTTGCTACAGGCCGCATGAGTTCCATCAGTTCAAGGCGGATTTTTGCCGGGATAGCCTGGCGGTTCAACGCCTGGACTGCCTGAAAAAACAGCCGGGTAGCCTCACCCATATTGACTAGGGGAAGTTCACTTAACCAGCGTTTTAGCTTACGTGGTTGTGGGCTGACTGTGGTGTCAGCCTGGTCTGTAAAAATGGGTAGGTCGAGGTTCATCTATAGTCTACTACACAAAGGTATGCCACATTTTATCGGACTGAGGAAATAATTGTTCCAAACTGCTTCACATTTGCTCGTAGTATATTACTCCTGAAAGGGTGCCAGGAGCGTCTTTGCAGGCATTCCTTGCTGTTCAATAGCAAGTTTGGGTAACAGATAACCGGGAAGAGATTCTGTCAGTCGGTCATATATTTGTCGGGCTTTTTCCACTGAAACCGCAAAATGTGCGGCACCCCTGACAGGGTCAAGAATATGCAGATAATAGGGAACAACATTCTGTTTAAACAATAGCTGGTTAAGGGCTATCTGAATATCAGCCGTATCATTGATGTGTTTGAGTAAAACCGCCTGGTTAAACATTGGAATTCCGGCGCTGTGCAGTCTGTACAGGGCGGCTGCAACTTCTTCGTTAATCTCATTGGGATGGTTGCTGTGAATGACCATCACTGTTTGCAATCGGGTGCCGGTCATCCATTGTAGCAGCGTTTCGTTAATCCGCTCTGGTAAGACAACAGGTAATCGTGTGTGGATACGCAGTCGCCTGAGATGAGGTATTGTTTCGAGTCTCTGGCAAAGATCAGATAATTTCTGATCGCTCAGTAACAGCGGGTCTCCACCACTGAGAATTACTTCCTGAATACTGTTGTTCGCCAATATGTAGTCAACCGCAGCCTGCCATTGATTACGTCCGGCATGCGCTTTAGCGTAGGGGAACTCACGGCGGAAGCAATAGCGGCAGTGGATTGCGCAGGCTCCTGTAGTAATCAGTAGTACCCTGCCATGGTATTTGTGAATCACCCCTGGAGTCAGCATGGCGGTCTCGTCGCCAACGGGATCGCTGCAATAGTTTTCAGGTTGAGGTTGTGTTTCCAGCAATTGTGGCAAGATCTGCAGTAGCAATGGGTCTTTTGGATCAGACTTGTGAATTCTTTGTAAATAGCTGTGTGTCACTTTAAGGCCAAACAGATCGTCTGCCTGCCTGGCACCGGGTAGCAATTCACGTGGCAAGTCCAGCAGCTGTAAGAGCCTTGCTGGGTCGGTAATGGCATTTGCCAGTGACTTTTGCCAGTTCAGCCCGCTTTTCTCACAAAGTTGGGAAGCACGAATGCGGTGGAGACAGGAGTCGAGAACCGTCATCTTGCCTGCGGCTGGGGAATGCGGACTGGTGGTTCCGCCTGATGGGTAATTTGGGTTATGATTTGCTTTCCTATCACCGAAAGAAGTTTACACCTTTATGGCAAGTTACAGCACCAACGAATTTCGCTCCGGTCTCAAGATAATGATTGACGCGGACCCTTACTCGATCGTAGAGAATGAATTCGTCAAGCCTGGCAAGGGTCAGGCTTTTAACCGCGTCAAGCTACGTAATCTTAAAACGGGTCGCGTGGTTGATAAAACATTTAAATCCGGTGAAAGCGTGGAAGCGGCTGATGTCATTGATGTTGATATGCAATATCTGTATACCGATGGTGAATATTGGCATTTCATGGAACCGACAACTTTTGAACAGTATGCTGCCTCTGAAATCGTCGTTGCGGAGACGTCAAAATGGTTAAAGGATCAGGATACCTATGTAGTGACGCTCTGGAATGGAGAACCGCTAAGTGTGACACCCCCAAATTTTGTCGAGTTGAAAATCACCCAGACTGACCCTGGTGTGCGTGGCGATACTGCAACAGGTGGCAGCAAGCCGGCTACTCTGGAAACGGGGGCTGTGGTCAAGGTTCCGTTATTTATTGAAGAGGGCGAGGTACTGAAAATTGACACTCGAACGGGCGAGTACGTTTCGCGTGTGAAGACCGCCTGAAAAAATTATGAAACAATTTCTGCCTGAAGCAGATTCGAAACTGCTTCAGACACGGGCGCGGATGCTTGCTGACATACGTGTTTTTTTTGCCAGTCGTGGAGTAATGGAAGTCGATACTCCTGCATTATCACAGGCTGGTGCAACCGATCCTGCCATCCATAGTCTTGAAACCCTGGTCGATTCGCAGCGCTATTATCTGCAGACCTCGCCTGAATTCCCAATGAAACGTTTACTCTCTGCAGGCAGTGGTGATATTTATCAGATATGTAAGGTTTTTCGTGCTCAGGAATCAGGTCGTTACCATAATCCTGAATTTACCTTGCTGGAATGGTATCGCCTAAGAATGGATCATTTGGCTTTAGCAGAAGAAGTAATTGCTCTGATTAAGGAGTTAGATGAAGAACGGCATAGACTAACTGTAAAAACAATAAGATACAGAGATATATTCATGTCCGTTCTAAATTTTGATCCTCTGACTATAGAGCAGGAACGGCTAGAGGAAGTTGCGAATAAAAAGATATCAGGTATGCCTGAGGGACTTGATAGAAATGGCTGTCTTGACCTGCTCATATCGCATCATATATCTCCAGCCTTTCCGGAAAATCAACTTACCGTTATTACCGACTATCCTGCCAGTCAGGCAGCTCTGGCCAGGTTAAATCCGGATCAGAAAACTGCTGCCAGATTTGAAATATACTGGGGGCCGCTGGAGCTGGCGAATGGGTTTCATGAGTTAGACGATGCGGTTGAGCAAAAGCGAAGATTTGATGCGGAAAATAACCAGCGCAAGGAACGGGAGTTACCTGAAATACCCATTGATGAAAATCTACTTTCAGCTTTGGAATCCGGGTTGCCTGACTGTGCGGGTGTCGCGCTGGGTCTCGATCGACTATTAATGCAACTGACTGATAAAGAGCATATTACCGAGGTACTGGCTTTTCGATTTGATCGGGCCTAACAGATTATTCTCACCGCAAAGACGCAAAGACGCAAAGACGCAAAGACGCAAAGAGCGCAAAGGTCTATATAAAATTATTAATATTTTTTCTTTGCGTCCTTGCGGTGAAAATAGAAATATCAGTTTTAAACAAGCGCCTGGCCTAGTCTGACTGTTTGCCCGACCGTGAGGTCAGGCAACCATTTAGCAGCATTTTTTTCAGTCAAGAGTATGACGGTGGAACCCATGTTGAAGCGACCCATCTCCATACCTCGTCTCAACTGAAGATTTTCATCATAGTGTCTGTGTTTTATTTTCTTACCGGGTGGTGGTGTGATTAACCCGGCCCAGGTGGTTTCAATAGCGGCCACATTAATGGCGCCGACCAGTATCATAGCCAGTTTGCCGTAAGACGTATCAAACAGGCAAACCACGCGCTCATTCCTTGCAAACAGGCTATTGACGTGATTGACGGAAAAGGGCGCTACGCTAAACAGGCGACCTGGTATATAAATCATATCGGTAAGAGTGCCATCCAGCGGCATATGGATGCGGTGATAATCACGCGGCGACAGGTATAGTGTGGCAAAGCCACCTTCCTTGAAAGGTTCAGACAGGGAAACATTTCCACCCAGCAAGGTGAAAAGGTCAAATTCTCTTCCCTTGGCCTGGAATATACGTCTGTCATCAATTCGTCCAATCTGGCTGATGCTTCCGTCCACTGGAGAAACCAGATCATCGCCTCTGGCGAGTGGCCGGGCATCCGGATTTAAGGCGCGGGTAAAAAAAGCATTCATGGAGGGGTAAACCGCTAGCGAAGGTTCCAGCGCATCACGCATGTCAATTTTGAATTGTCGAGCATAACCGTTAATGAGCAGGCTTTTAAACCAGTGTGACCGAATGCGACTGAGCCAAAAAATAATGCGAGAAATAAAATGATGCGGCAGAACTGTGAACAAGACCGCTAACAGTTTTTGCATTAGCGGCCCATCGTGAGTCGTTTAATCGTGAGTCGTTTAACTGTGCGTAAATCAGCAGCCAGATTTTTGGGGTCCAGCGGTGGTGATAATACTGCGGCGAGCTCCCCTCTGGGGTTAATCAGTAATATTGATGCGCTGTGATCGACCAGATAGTTTTCCTTGCTGGCCGGGTTTTCAGCTCGTTGGTAAAGAATACCGATGCTTCTGGCCAACGCGCTGATGGCTTCAGGGTCCCCGGTTGCGCCTAGCATATCCGGATTGAAATATTCCACATAGGCTTTGATTTTTTCTACCGTGTCTCGCTCAGGGTCAACTGAAATAAAGACTCCCTGAGCTTCATCTGGTGCAAGTTGTTGTAGCGTCTGATTCATCACTTGCAGTGTGGTTGGGCAGATATCCGGGCAATGGGTGTAGCCAAAAAACACGTAGCTCCAGTAGCCCTTAAAATTATCCAGTGTGAAAGGCTGATTATCTTTACCCATCAGATTAAATTCAGGCAGCGGTTTTTCC
>Ga0190283_1000994_pt1 | contig 13751 bp, 10 predicted proteins | sample 48691801_MG_FD_161669 | JGI IMG/M metagenome (GOLD analysis project Ga0190283, IMG submission 161669) | Hydrothermal vent microbial mat bacterial communities from Southern Trench, Guaymas Basin, Mexico - 4869-18-0-1_MG | ecosystem: Environmental > Aquatic > Marine > Hydrothermal vents >...
TAAGATTGCCTGCGCCGGAATACGCAGACTGAATAAGCCGGATGCGCTGAAGTTCCTGCGGGGCACACTTCGCGCCGGCGATATGGTGCTGTTCAAAGCGTCGCGCGGCGAAAAGCTTGAAACCGTGCTGGATGAGTTTAGAAAAGAGGGCTGAATCGGGAGAAATAAACGATGCTTTACTGGATCCATGAATGGAGTGACCTTTTTTCGCCGTTGCGGATGTTTCGCTATATCACCTTTCGCACCGTGATGGCCGCCGGCACCGCATTTGTACTCAGTCTGATCTTCGGCCCATGGCTGATTGAGCGGATGCGTGTTCTAAAATTCGGCGAACAGCGCGAGGATACGCGGGTGTCGGGCCTTGACCGCAAAAACAAAGTCGGTACGCCGACGATGGGCGGCCTGCTGATTGTTTTTTCGGCGACCGCTGCCGCAGTGCTTTGGGTTGTCCCCGGCAATTTTCAGGTGCTGTGCGCCCTGACCACCTTCTGCTTTCTCGGCACGATCGGGTTTATTGACGACTACCTGAAGATTCGTCGCGACCGCGGCCTTTCGCCACGGGTGAAACTGCTGGCGCAGGCCGGTTGGACCGCAGTACTGCTCCTGGCACTTTGGACAAACGGCGAAGTCTGGCCGCAGGCGCAGCAGCTGATGGTACCTTTTGTCAAAGATCCGCTGATTCCGGCCATGGGTTTGATCGGGACGTTTATCTTTCTTTTCCCGGTACTGGTCGGTGCTTCCAACGCAGTCAACCTGACCGACGGGCTCGACGGGCTGGCAATCGGATGCACCAACTCGGCGGCGGCGGCCTATCTGGCAATGGCCTATGTTGCGGGCCATTTCACTTTTGCCGAATATTTGCAGGTTCCTTTTATACGGGGCGGCGGCGAGCTGGCGGTCTTTTGCGGCGCCTTGCTTGGCGCGGGGCTCGGCTTTCTCTGGTTTAACTGCCATCCGGCCAAAGTGTTTATGGGCGACACCGGCAGCCTCGCCATCGGCGGCGGCATTGCCGCCGTGGCGATTCTGATTAATCAGGAACTGGTACTCATTATTGTCGGCGGGGTTTTTGTCATTGAGGCGGCAAGTGTGCTCCTGCAGCAGAGCTGGTTTAAATACACGAAAAAGAAATACGGCGCAGGCCGCCGCATTTTTCTTTGCGCACCACTGCATCACCACTTTGAGTATAAAGCGAAGGCTCTCGGGAAATCGGTGGATGCCTATGAAAACCGGATTACCGTCCGCTTCTGGATTCTGGCCATCATCTTCGCCCTCGTCGGGGTGGCCACACTCAAAATACGCTGATGCAAACCTTTGCCAAAACAATGGTTCTGGGAGTCGGCCTGAGTGGAAAGGCCGCGGCGGAACTCCTGCGCGCCGAAGGCACAAAAACATTGGTGCTGGACGAAAAAACATCTGATTTTTCAGATTTCAAATCTCAGATTTCAAATTTCCAGCCGGACACGGCCATCGTCAGTCCGGGGTTTGCTTTAGATCATCCCTGGATTCAGGAGTTGCAGAAAAACGGTGTGCCGTTGCTTTCGGAACTCGAACTGGGCTGGTTGCGGCGGAAGAGTCGTGTGATAGCAGTGACGGGCTCGAACGGGAAATCGACTGGTGTTAAATGGATCGCTGACGCACTGAACGCGGGAGGACAGACCGCTGTCGCCTGCGGCAACTACGGCTTTCCCGTTTCGACGGCGGTGATGCAGATACCGCCTCCCGACTGGCTGGTAATCGAAGTCAGTTCTTTTCAGCTCGAAACCGTGCAGAAATTCCGTCCCGATATCGGCGTGTTGCTCAATATCCTGCCGAACCACCTCGATCGTCATGGCAGCATGGAAGCCTATCGCGCGCTCAAGCTGAAACTATTTGCCCGACAGACTAAAGATGATGTTGCAATTGTGCCGGTCGAATTCGCAAACGACGTACCCGGCGCAAAAACGTTCGGGGCAGGGGGTGATTATCAATATCTTGAGGGGCGGGTTGGTGCGGTTGAGCTAGCCGGCACACAATTTGCCAATGATGTGCTCGGCGCGGCCGCGGCGGCGGTGACCGCCGTTTGCGAGGCCTGCGGACTGTCGCCGTCTGCTGTGGAAACTGCGGCCCGCGCATTCGAGCCGCTGCCGCACCGGATGGAGCCGGTGGCGGAAATCGACGGCATAAAGTTTATTGATGACTCCAAGGCAACCAATTTGGCGGCCATGTGCGCGGCGGTTCAGATGTGTCCGGGGCGGATTCATTTGATTGCCGGCGGGCGCAGTAAGGAGAAAGACCTCAGTTTTGCAAAAGATTTACTGGCGGAACGGGTTTCGCGTCTATATCTTATCGGGGAAGCATCCGGTATGATGCAGGCGGCGTGGGGAGAGGCCGTGGATTGCACTCCCTGTGAAACCGTTGAAAAAGCGGTTTCTGCCGTATGGGGATGTACAGGACCGGGCGATACCGTTCTCCTTTCCCCTGCGTGTACCAGTTTTGATCAGTTTGGCGACTTTAATGAGCGCGGTGAGGTCTTCGCCCGTGAAGTAGGCAAACTGAAGCGGAAAGGATGCTGAAATGAACTGGGAGAGAATAGTAGACAAGGAGTTTCTCATGAAAGCGAAGGTTATCGGATTACTGGTTCTGGGCGCACACATCACCGTGCTGGCCGGATTTTTACTGTTGCAGGGTTGCACGACGGGTGACTGCCCGATTCCATGGCTGAACTGGCCATACGCTACGTCGCGCGAGCCGATCATTGTTCCGTCTGATGAATTCGCTCCTCTTCCGTACGATGAATTTGCTCCGGTCCCGATGCTGCCGCCGCCCGGCGTAACGGCAGAGCCGTATGCTGGCGGTATTGACGCGCAGGTTTATACGGTGCAGAAAGGCGATACGCTTTCTACGATCGCTTCCATGTACGGCACGTCATGGAAAAAACTGGCTGAGTTCAACGGCCTTTCCGATCCCAACAAACTTCGGGTCGGGCAGGAACTCCGGATTCCCTCTTCACTCGGCGCACCGGCCGCGCGTCCGTCTGCTGCTCCGTCGTCCAAAAAAGCTCCTACAACGCCAATCAAGCAAGGCGGTTCTTATGTAATCCAGAAGGGCGACAGCCTTTCCCGCATCGCCGTTCGCTCCGGAGTTTCCATTGCCGAACTCAAAGCAGCCAACAATCTTACCAGCGACCGAATTATTGCCGGCAAAAGCCTGACGATTCCGAAAAAGGGATCCGTCGCTTCGACCGCGCCCGCCGCAAAACCCGATCCCGCACCGGCTCCCGCCGCGCTGGAATCCGCTCCGCTGGAAGCGGCCCCCGCCGTCGCGGCGCCGGCCGCGACATCGGCTTCTGCACCGGTTTACGAGCACGTGCTTTATCCGGGTGAAACGATCGAGGATGTTGCCCGCCAGTACGGCAGTTCACAGCAGGAAATCATGACGCTTAACAACATTAGTGACGCTGCTTCCGTCAAACCCGGAACCAAACTGATGGTGCCGATTCCGGAATAAATTCCGTTTATGCTGTTTAAAAAGGGGCGTCCTTAACCGACGTCCCTTTTTTGCATTCTCATTGCGTGCGCTTCATGGAATAGTCGGGTCATGCAACGGACCATCACCCTGCTGATTGCCGCAGTCCTGATTCTCGTGACCATGGGCGTAGTTATGCTTTTCAGCGCCAGCATAGTGCGCGGCGACAGTCAGTTCAATAACACCGAATACTTTGTGACCCGCCAGATCATCTGGATGTTCCTTTCGCTGATGGCCGCCATTCTTTGTGCCCGGATTGATCTCGTCTGGCTTCGCAAAGCCGCGCTTCCTGCTGCTGCGGTTTGCGCGCTGCTGCTGGTGCTGGTGCGCATCCCCGGCATCGGGGTTTGCATCAACGGAAGCTGGCGCTGGCTGCGCGTCGGCCCCCTGACTTTGCAACCCTCCGAATTTGCCAAAGTCGGTATTATTCTGGCTGCGGCATGGTGGATTGCGCGTCGGCGGCGCTACATGTACACCTTTTTGCGCGGCGTACTGGTTCCGGTGCTCGGTCTCGGTTTTTTTGCCGTGCTGCTGATGGCCGAACCCGACTTCGGAACCACCGTGCTGATTTCGCTGGTGATTGTTGCGCTGCTTTACGTCGGCGGCGCACGCGTGAGCTACCTGCTCGGCTTCGGTGCGGCTGGGGTTGGGCTGTTCGGACTAATGCTTCTGCAGAATGCCAACCGCATGCGCCGCATTTTTGCGTTCCTCGACCCAGAAAAATACGCACAGGCAGAGGCGTGGCAGTTGATCAACGCGCTCAATGCTTTTGCGGCGGGTGGACGGTGGGGTACCGGTCTCGGAAACAGTATTCAGAAATATCACTATCTGCCCGAAGCGCACACCGATTTCATTTTTCCCATCATTGGCGAAGAGCTTGGTCTGATTGCCACCTTCCTTGTGCTTCTGCTTTTCGTATTTATTTTTTTCTGCGGATTGCGGATTGCTTCACGAGCCGCGGACGATTTTGGGCGCTTTTCCGCACTGGGCATTACGCTGATGATTACACTGCAGGCTATTATTAATCTGGCGGTGGTCACCGGTTCCATGCCGACCAAAGGCCTCGCACTGCCCTTCATCAGTTATGGCGGCTCCAGCCTGTTGGCTTCCGCCGTGATGATCGGCATTCTGATTAATGTGGCTCACACCGCCCGAAGTCCGTCCGCCAAAAAGCGCACCGCGCTCTTCAAAGACCGCCGCCGAAAAGCGTAGCGATTTCGCTGGCTCAAATTGTCACACAATTAGTATTGTGAACTTTTTAGAATGTGGTACATTTTGTCCCGGTTTTTAAAAAGTACCATGAAATCCAAGTTTTTAGATCGGTTAATTGAGCGGATGGATCGCCTGGATGCCGACAGCCTGCAGACACAGTTTCTGCGGCTGGCGGGCGAAAAAGGGTTGCTGGAGACCATTTTCCAGGCGATTCAAGAGGGGATCATTGTGGTGGATCGTGCGGCGCGGGTCAGCTACGCCAATCTTGCAGCTGAAAACCTTTTTGGATTTGCACTGGCAGATTCCGAAGGCCAGCCGGTCGCGCGATATATTCGTGACATTGACTGGGAAAAGGTACTCAAGCTTGACGCCGATGAATGGGAAAAGCTGGTGCGCCGCGAAATTGAAGTGACTTATCCCGAACATCGGTTCATCGAGTTTTACATTGTGCCGCTCTCAGCCGTCAGCGAACAGGAGGAGGGCGGCGTCGTCATCTTTCGTGATGTAACCGGTGAGCGCGCGTCGGCGGCCGAATCCATCGAATCCGAACGCCTCAAAGCGCTGACGTTGCTGGCGGCGGGCGTTGCACACGAAATCGGAAATCCGCTCAACGCAGTAAACATCCACCTGCAACTGCTTGATCGTGAGCTGGCTGAACTGCCGGATGAAGAGCGCGGGAACGAACTGCGCGAACTGGTTGAGGTGTCGCGAAAGGAAGTGCAGCGACTCGATCGCATTATCACGCAGTTCCTGCGCGCGCTCCGTCCGTCGTTGCCGGATCGCAAACCGGTGCAGCTTGAGCGTTTGCTTGAAGAGACGCTGGAGCTGATGGGTCACGAAATCAGCAACCGCCGGATTTTGGTGGAGCGCAAACAGCCCGAAGAACTGCCAAGTGTGCCGGCCGATGAAACGCAGGTGAAACAGGCCTTTTTCAACATCGTGAAAAACGCGGTGCAGGCCATGGAAGATGACGGCATTCTCAAGGTGGGCATTGAAGTTTCCGACCGGTTTGTGAGTGTCTGCTTTTCCGATAACGGGCCGGGTATTATGCCGGAACATTTGGGTGCGATTTATGAGCCGTATCAGACGACAAAGCGGGAAGGCAGCGGGCTGGGTCTGATGATTGTGCAGCGCATCCTGCGCGATCACGGCGGGGAAATCGAAATCAGCAGCGCACCGGAGCACGGCACCTCGTTCACACTCCATTTTCCGCGCGAAGAGGGACGAATGAACCTGCTCAAGGCTCCAGCAAAAACGAGTAACGGGTAATTCGTAATCGGGAGAAAATCAGTACTTCGTATTGCGTATTACGTGTTGAGGTTTCTGATGGGAGTGGCTTATGAATTATGATGAACGGGAAAAGGGAATCCCTTCAAGATTGAGTGATGATCCTTTATGGAAAATGAAGGTGTATAGATTCTCGCTTTTTCTATCCGATATTTGTTGGCGCGATGTGTCAAAACTGGTGAAGGATGTGCGAATGAAATCCCTTTCGGATCAACTCTATCGCGCCGTTGGATCTATTTCCGCAAACGTGGAGGAAGGCTACTCAAAAAAGAGCGCGAAGGACCGCGCGCGATTTTATGAATATTCACTGGGATCGGCGCGTGAAGCACGCGGATGGTATTACCGCGGCAGGCATGTGTTGGGTAAAGCAGTGTTCGATCATCGCGCAACCTTGTTGACTGAGAGTATTAAGATGCTGCTGAAGATCGTCCCCGAGGAGCGCGGGATGCGTATTTGCGAAGAGTCTTCTGAGTACAAAACAAAAAGTATTTGGAGCGAAGAAGTCCCTTTTTGAAAAATACGCAATACGAAATACGGAGTATGAATCCATGAAACCAACTGTTTTAATAGTTGATGACGAGAAGAATACACGCGACGGGCTCGAGCGGGCGCTGCGGCGGAAATATGAGGTGCTGACCGCCGAAAGCGGAGCGCGGGCCCTCGATATTCTGAGCGAAACGTCTGTCGATGTGATGCTGAGTGATCTGCGCATGCCGGGAATTGACGGCATTACGCTGCTGCAGCGCGCCCGCGCGGTTTCGCCGCAGCTGATTTCCATTCTGCTGACCGCCTATGGCAACATCGAGACGGCAGTGGAGGCGATGCGGCACGGCGCGGCCGATTTTCTGGCTAAACCGGTAAATCTCGACCGATTGGATCTGTTACTTGAGCGCGTGCTCAAAACTCGCAGTATGGAAACGGAGAACCGGCAACTTCGCGCACAGCTTGACGATAAGTTCGGTTTCGAAAACATCGTGGGGCGGTCGGCGGCGATGCAGGAGGTGTTCGACACCGTCCGTCAGGTGGCGGCCTCGCGGGCGACGGTGCTGATTCAGGGGGAAAGCGGTACGGGTAAGGAGTTGATCGCCAAAGCGATTCACCAGCTCAGCCCGCGCGAACAGGGCCCCTTTGTGCCAGTGCATTGCGCGGCGCTTTCTTCGACGCTGCTGGAGAGCGAACTGTTCGGCCACGAGAAGGGCTCTTTCACCGGTGCGGCGGAACGGCACAAAGGGCGGTTTGAGCTGGCGGACGGCGGCTCATTGTTTCTGGATGAGATCGGCGAGGTGGACGCGAATGTGCAGGTGAAGATTTTACGTGCGCTGGAGGAGCGCCGCTTCGAACGCGTCGGGGGGCAGGAGTCCATCGAGGTGGATACGCGGCTGATTGCGGCGAGCAACCGCGACCTGAAACAAATGGTGGCCGACGGCGCATTTCGCGAGGATCTGTTTTACCGTCTTTACGTGGTAGTGATTACACTGCCGCCTTTGCGCGAACGCAAAGGCGATATACTGTTGCTTCTCAAACATTTTCTGGACGACTTCGCCCGTGAAAACGGGCGCGAAGTGACCGGGTTTTCACCGGAGGCTCTTGATTTGCTGGGGGCTTATTCCTGGCCGGGCAATGTGCGCGAATTGCGTAATGTGGTGGAACAGACGGTGGTGCTTTCGCGCGGGCAGCGGATCGGTGTGCGCGATCTGCCGGTGCATATCCGTGAAACAGGAGTCGGTGCCGCGACCAATTCCGGGAAGCTCGAGGAAGTCGAGAAGCAGGCGATTCTACAGACCCTGAAGGAAACCGGCGGAAACCGAACCCGCGCGGCGGAAAGGCTGGGGATCAGCCGTCGCACGCTGCATCGGAAAATTGCGGAGTACGGCTGCGCCGAAGTTAAATGAGTTTAAGATTGATCAACTACGGCGGTTTAAGGATGCTTCGGACGTTTATACATCATTCAGGAGAAGGCTATGGCGCAACGACAACGACAACCCTTTGAAACAACCCTTCAGGATCTGGTTTACAGTGTAGATGCGGGGACGGGGCTGCAGATTATTCGTATCACACTTTTCTGTCTATTCATTATTTCTCTGGTGATTGTCTTTACGGCGCGGCAGTTTCGCGGGTTCGACAACGAAATGGCTATGGATTACGGCCAGCTCGGACGCAACCTGGCTCAATCTGATCGTTACATCACAGACTGTGTCCGTCCGGTCACGATTGCGCAGGTTTCGGCGCATACGTTTGACGCTGACCCGCGTATTGATGCACATCCGGAACTGTTCAAGCCACCGCTCTATCCGGCAATGTTGGCAGGGGCTTTCAAGTTTTATGATCTCGTCGGGGTGGATCTGTTTCCGATGACTGAAGGGTTTCAGGGAATGCGTGTTTTCCCGGCCGAGCAGTGGGTCATTGTGCCCATGCACCATTTTTTCGCCGGTCTCTCCGGCCTTTTTGTGTTTCTTCTCGGAAGGAAACTCTTTTCGACTCGAATCGGGGTGATGAGCGTCACCACCTATTTTCTGAGCGAACTGGTCTGGCAGGACAGTCTTCACGGCACCGCCATACCGATCCTGGTCTTTTTTGTACTCGCCTCCACCTATTTTGCCTTACTGGCCATGATTCATCGCCGGGAGCGGCGACCGCTTTGGAACTGGATGACGCTTTTCATTGTGTCGCTGCTGTTTTCTGCGGCGGCATTTCTGACCCATTATGCTGCGCTGGCTGTGGTGCCCGGGCTGGCGCTTTTTATCTGGATGATGGGATCACGCACACAGCGCGGAGGTCATCTGGCCTTTTTTTACATCATTGTTTTTCTGCTGCTGGTTTCGCCGTGGATGTTGCGCAACCAGCGACTGAGCGGTTCGCCGTTCGGCATGGCTCCACATACGGCTCTCATGGAGTCGTCTCAATATCCGGGCGATTCATTGATGCGCACTCTCGAACCGGAATTCAGCCTGATGGGGGATATCAAAACGGCCCGCGCCAAATGGACGAAGAACTTTTCGGCCCTTTATCAGGAGCGGTTCACCTCGCTGGGCGGTGGCGTGCTGGCACCCTTCTTTATTGTGACGTTTTTCTACCGGTTTGTTCGGGTTCATGTGCATAACCTGCGCTGGGGTATCGGTCTTTCGATGATTCTTTTTTTTACAGGTGCCTGCTTTTTCGGAGAGGAGGCACTACGGATGTATCACATTTTCTGGCCGTTTATGATTCTCTACGGATTGGCCTTCTTTTCGATCCTCCTCGACCGGCTTGACTTGAGGATCAACCTGTATCGCATGGGGCTGACCGGATTGGTGATCGGGCTCACGGCCTTGCCGCTCCTGCTGCTGATTTTTCTTTCGCCAACGGCCAAGCCCACTTATCCGCCGTACCACACTCCGTTTGTGATCCGGGTGTGTGAACTGCTCAAGCCGAACGAAATCATGTGCAGCGACATGCCCTGGGCTACGGCCTGGTACGGACAGCGCACCTCTATTCTGCTGCCCGAAACCATCGCTGATTACTACGAAATCAGCGACTACAAAAAATACATCAGTGCACTCTATATCACTACGCTCACGAAAGATAAACCGTTTGTTTCCGGCATTCTGGAGGGCCCGGAACAGAGCTGGATGCCGGTCATGCTGGGCCGTCTCCCGGAGGATTTTCAGCTGAATCAGGGTTTTGCGCTCAATAAACAGGATCAGATTTTTCTGACCGACAGCATCCGATGGGGTGCAGATCAGATGCAGAGGACGGAAGCGGACGGAGGGGCTGAAGAAGGGGCCGGAGAGGGCGGAGAACAAACCGAATAAAACCATGCGCATTGTTTTTTTTGGATCGGCACCGATCGGCTTTTCTCTACTGGAAGCTCTGCTTTCCTCTGCACAGGAGGAAGTCGTTGCTGTTGTGACTCAGCCCGACCGCCTGTCCGGACGCAAACTGCAGATCACACCCTGTCCGGTTAAAACGTTTACCGTCGAACGCGGTTTAGCCGTTTTATCGCCCGAAAAAGTTGGTTCAGAGGACAGCCTGAAACAGCTCGCTGCGCTGCACGCCGATCTTTTTGTCGTTGCAGCGTATGGACAGTACATTCCGAAGTCTGTCCGGATCCTTCCGCCTTCCGGCATCATCAATTTGCACCCCTCGCTGTTGCCAAAGTATCGCGGTGCGGCGCCAATTCAGCGGGCAATAGCCAATGGCGATACCATGACTGGCGCGACCATCGTGTATGTTAGCGAAAAAATGGATGCCGGCGACATCATTATACAGCGTGAGATGCCTATCGGCCCCGAGGACACTGCACTTGCCATGGAGCCGAAGCTGGCCGAACTGGGTGCCGAACTGCTGATGCAGGCGATTGAGCAGATCCGCTCCGGAACCGTGCAGGCCTGTCCGCAGGATGATTCCATGGCCACCGAGGCGCCTAAGCTGACCAAAGAAGAGGGGCTCATAGACTGGAACCTTCCGGCGGAAACACTGCGCAATCGCATTCGCGGGTTTCAGCCGTGGCCGGGGTGCTTTTGCAAAGGGCCGGACGGTCAGCGTCTGAAGGTGCTGGCCGCCAGTATTGAGGCGGCGGGGGGCGCACCCGGCGAAGTGCTCGATGTCGCGGGGGAGGGCCCTCTAGTGGCTGCCGGGGAGGGGTCGTTGCGGTTGACACAGGTGCAGCCGGCCGGGAAGCGGGCTATGGATGGGGCGGCGTATCTTCGGGGTTATCCACTGCAACCGGGAACTCATCTGGGGTGATGCCGCCGGCGCGAAGCCGTTCAGCAAGTTGTTCATTGTCCGGCGCCAGCTCCAGCGCTTTTTTCCAATGCTCGACGGCTGCGGAACGGTCATTCAGTTTCAGATACGTATCTCCCAGATGCTCCCAGACCGTCGGGTCGTCTTCGACCAGTATTCTGGCTTTTTGCAACTGTTCCAGTGCTTCGGTATAGCGGCCCTGCATGTAATAAATCCAGCCCAGCGTATCGAGAAAGGCACCATTTCCCGGCTCTTCGGCCAGCGCCTGCTGCACCAGCGTCAGCGCCATTTCCAGTTTTTCTCCGCGCTCGGCCCACATGTAGGCAATATAGTTGCGTGCGGCCGCGGCCGTGGTTTGATCCAGTTCAATGGCTTTGCGAAAAAGGGCCTCCGCTTCTTCAAACAGGCCGGTTCGCTCGTGCAGCGCGGCGTACTGATAATAGAAAAAGCCGCTCAGCAGATTGGTATGTCCGCCGCTTCGGGCCAGTGCCTCAAACCGTCCGGCATTGCGCAGGGCCTCTGCATAGTTTTTCTGATCGCTTTGCAGAACCGCCAGATAATAGAGGGCTTCCGGAATCTCCGGGCTTCGGTTGCAGAACGCCTGCAGCAGTTCGATGGCCGAGGGCGCAGAAACCGCTGTCTGACCGGTGAGCAGTGCCTGCATATAACTGTTCAGGAGTACCGGGTCGCTGGTGTACACCTCGGAAAGGGCCTCAGCCGCTTTTTCGAGATGACCGCTTTTCTGGGCGGCGATCAGGTAGTTGAAAATGAAAAACGGGTTGAGCAGCCGTTCCGGGTCGGTTGCACCGCTTCGAACCTGCTCCAGTTGCTCGTACGCCTCATCATAGAGCTCCTGCTGGAGCTTCAGGTAGCCGAGCACTGCGCGCAGTCGCGGGTCATCGGGATAATTACCCAGTCCGTTCCGGAGCACAGTTTCCGCTTCTTCCGTTTGCTTGCTATCCAGATAGAGTGCGCTCAATTGTGCGTAATAAAAAACATCCGGTTCCGGATTCTCCCGGATGAACCCGTCAAGATATTCGATTAAGAGGGTATGCTGCTCGGCCGGGATCTGTTCGGCAATGTATTGCAGCCAGCGTTCTGGATCGGTTCCGGTCTTTCGGGCCATCCGGTCATAGATATCCAGGGCGCGCTCGGGATTTCCGGCCTGAATGGTCAGTTCCAGAAGCTGGCGCGCAATCAGCAGGTCGCCGGGTGCCAGCTCATGGGCCTGCTCAAAGGCCGCCAGAGCCTTATCAGTTTGTTTTGCCGCCAGCCGTGCGTAACCCAGCTGCTGCCACCGGCGGGGATCGGAGGATTCAATTTCAAGGGCTTCCTCAAGCAGGGCAATGCCTTCCTCAATGGCGGCGACCGCTTGCGGAGTGTCCGGGATGTCGCGGGCGCGGTCCACATACAGCGTGCCCAGCAGGTTGAGCACATCGGGCTCTTTTCCGTGCTGTTCCAGCGCGGCTTCCAGCACCTGAATCGCCTCCGCTCTTTGTTCCTGTGCAATATAAAAGCGAGCCAAATAGAGGTGTGTTTTCACCTCCTGAGGGAACGCCGCCGTCGCTTGTTTAAAGGCTTCCTCCGCCTGAACGGGCTGATCGGCCAGGGCGAAGACCCGCGCCAGAAGCAGGCGCGGGGGCAGGGTGTGCGGGTGCCGTTTTCGAAGCTGTCGGGCCAGCCGGAGGGCCTCTTCAGGCTGATCCAGTTTCAGGGCCGTGGCGACGGCTGGACCGTAAAGGATTTCCGCATCGGGGTCGAGGCAGACGGCGGTCTGGAGGCGCTCCAGCGCGGCGGCGGAGTCGCCGTTAGCTTCGGCCAGCAACGCCTGACTGAAACACGCCAAGGCCTCAGCCTGCGCATCGGCGTTCAGACCGGGCTTTGAAAGGAGAGAGGCGCATCCTGCCGTAAATGCGAGCAGAGCAGGCAGCAGAATGCGCAGGATCCGGAAACAAAGAGTGCGGAAACACCGGATGGATCGAGCGCAGTTCATACCTCCATCATACCAGTATTCCATTATACGGCAGTCAAATTATTTCTTCTTATGGCGATCCGCGCGACGGCGTTTGCGCCGTTTGTGGTTCGACATCTTTTTCTTGCGCCATTTCTTAATGGTACCCATGTATCCGTTTCCTTTGTCCGATTATGCGACCACTTTATTCAGGCCGATTTCAATAATGCCCTCTGCGCCGGCGGCTTTGAGTTCGGGAATGATCTCCCGAACCACCGCCTCGTCCACCACGGTTTCCACCGCGTACCATCCGTTTTCGGACAGGCCGCTGACCGTCGGTGCGTGCAGAGCCGGCAGAAGCTTTTTGACCGCCTCGAGATTCTCGTTTTCCACATTCAGTTTGAGCAGAACTTTGTCGGCTGCGTTGAGTGCGGCTTTTAGGAGAAGCGCAATCCTTTCGAGCTTCGCGCGTTTCCAGTCGTCGGCCCAGGCTTCTTTGCTTGCGAAAAATTGTGTATAGGACTCCATCAGCGTGTCCACAATGCGCAGGTTGTGCGCCTTCAGCGAAGAACCGGTTTCGGTGATGTCGACAATCGCATCCACAAATTCAGGCACTTTGACTTCGGTGGCCCCCCAGGAAAATTCGACCTCGGCCTTCACACCGTTCTTTTCGAGCCAGCGCTCCACCAGGCTCACGCCCTCGGTGGCGATTCGCTTGCCTTCCAAATCCTTGACCGACTGGATGTCAGAGTTTTCCGGAACGGCCAGCACCCAGCGAACCGGACGTTTACTTACTTTGGAATAGACCATGTCGCAGATAATCTGAACATCGGAGTCGTTGGCGGCAATCCAGTCGAGGCCGGAAATACCCGCATCAAGCATGCCCTGTTCGACATAGCGGCTCATTTCCTGCGAGCGGAGCAGGCGGAGTTCAATCTCTTCATCGTCGATGGATGGAAAATAGGAGCGGGAGCTGCCGGAGATCGCGAACCCTGCCTTTTTGAAGAGGGCGTACGTTGACTCCTGCAGGCTGCCCTTCGGTAATCCTATAATCAGTTTCTTCATGCTCAAAAAG
>Ga0190283_1000995_pt1 | contig 13734 bp, 13 predicted proteins | sample 48691801_MG_FD_161669 | JGI IMG/M metagenome (GOLD analysis project Ga0190283, IMG submission 161669) | Hydrothermal vent microbial mat bacterial communities from Southern Trench, Guaymas Basin, Mexico - 4869-18-0-1_MG | ecosystem: Environmental > Aquatic > Marine > Hydrothermal vents >...
GCGGTCTCGCATCGAACCAATGAAAGAAATCGCCCGGACTCTGCGTTCCCATAAGCAGTTGATCAAGAACTGGTTCAAGGCAAGAAACGTCATTTCTCTCGAAGCTGTAGAGGGCCTCAACAACAAAGCAAAAGTGGTCACAAGAAAAGCGTATGGTTTCAAATCCTCTGAAGTGCTCGAAATCGCTTTGTATCACTCACTAGGACAACTTCCTGAACGTGATTTGACCCATAAATTCTGCTGACGAGACAGATTTTCTTTACGGCACTTTGGACATCGAAGACGCGCGAATCCGCATTCATGGACCCAGCAGTCGGTTTCGGATTCAAGAAAACGGCCAGTCCACTACTCAATCGGGGGAACCTCTATGATGACTTCCTCCGCGTTCGCGAGAGGCAATTCTATCAATCGCTCAGTGACAGGCTTTGATCCTTTCTGAACGATGAGACGAATCTCTCCGGTCGGGAGCCCCTTGACTACGAATGAGCCGTCCTTCGCGACTCTCCCACCTCGACTTTCCCATCGGATCCCCAAAGGCGGCATGCTGGGGTAAACATAATAATCTCCGAGATTTGGGGCTTCTCCAACGTAAGATTTTGCTTCTGTAAAAACGATTCGCCCCTCAACCTGATTGCCAGGATCGAGTTCGAATCTTAGCCCTGTCTTCGGGACGTTTGACACCAATCGGACGTCACCTTGCAGGAAAGGAGCGTATTCGTCGTGTCGAATGATCAGATTATAGTCCGCCGCGGGAACATTCTCACCCGCGAAGCTTCCATCCCCAGTGCTGACAAACTCATATTGGGTCAATAATTCCCGGCCGTTTTCCTGCGGGAGGAGGATGATTCGAGCGTTAGCGATTCCCACGTCTGTCTGCTTTTCAACGACGGTTCCACAAATGTCGCTCAGAGACAACTCGATCCTGATCTCTTCGTGAGCCGATGGTCCAAGGTTGATTGGCAGCGATCTGTACATCGGCCTGCCGTATGAACCCGGCCCCCAATTGAGTGTCAGTCGGTATAAACCAACAGTGAGGTTCTTGAAATGAAACCTCTCTACGCTCGGTTCACCATCACCATATCCCGCAACGTAATAGAATAAATCGGCGGCAGTAGGACGATCTTCCTGGCGATCGTATTGCTCGTTTCTGATTCTACTGAAGTATACAACCGTCTTGTCAGGAAGCTGCCGCTCCCCAGTGTCTATCCAGCCAGAAACTTCACTATTCCACGGATCTGAGACATGAAGATCTAACTGTGCCGTTCCTCCGTCTGTGATTTCCGCATCGTAAGGATCAAGTGCCGCTAAATTCTCAAAACCCTTTCGGAATGGTGTGGTTCCCGAATGGTCATCACGGTCCGCATGAGCGGGTATCGCTCGAGCATCGACGATATAGCGCCCATCTGGAAGGCCTGAGATGGTGTAGTTTCCGTACTCATCTGCTCGCGTCTTGAAAAAGAAATCGTCCCGATTCCAGGCTAGAACAAACGCCTCTGCCAGAAGCGAGCCATGAAAATAGACAGAACCTTTAATGACACCATCAGCTTCAGGTAGGGTAACAGAGAGTTCCACCTGGGGGCTCTCGTCGGACACCTCGACCGGGCTTTTCTCGAGAATCTCACGGCCATCGACGGAGAAATACAAGTAGTAACTTCCTGGTCTACTGAGCCTCGGAAAAAGGAAAATGCCGTTTCCGTCGGTCATTGTCACTCCGCCACGAAACCTGGATGTTCGTGTACGGATTCCCAATCCCACAAAAGAGGCTCGTTTCGCGACATCTTCTCCACTGAAATGCCAAAGTTGCTCCCAGGACACTCGTACTCCGATCGCCGGGGATCCATCAGGCCACGTCACCTTTCCAGAAATCTGTCGCTCCCGTACCAGAGTCACGTTCAGACGTGCTTCATCTGGAGGCTCTGGGACGACAACTCTCGCTCTCGATACGTTGGCATAACCGTTGACTCGAAGACCGATGTCGAACGTGCCTGGTACTATATTGCGATATCCGTACACTCCCGGCGAGACGGCTTCTACCGTTCCCGACCATTTGTAGCTGCAGTTCACTGAATCTTCGTCTTGAGTGACAATCTGACGGAAATCAATCTTTGGTTCCTTGTTTACTGGATTGCCGAACTCATCGCTGAGCGCGACCACTAATCGCGACGCTTGCGGCATAACGAGTCGCAGGTTCTCAGTTCCTGCGACAATTCTATCTGCCAATATATGTTCTTCAGACTTGCCGACGTTCCCCGGAACTCCTACTGGTCTGAAGTAGAGTGTAAATACGCCGACGGGCAAAGGAGACAACCGAAATCTTCCGGCGGCTCCGGAAACAAAAGTACGTGAAAACGGGTAACCATCGATATCTGACCTGCAGGCGATCATCTGCCCCACTGCCGGTGTCCCGCCGGAGTAAAAAACGGTACCGGAGATTGCCTGCCCTTCGTGAACGCAGATTGTCACGTCAGGGATATCGTTGTCTTTCCCAGGGATCACTTCGGGGCTCCAGCCCAGCCCACGTTGTTCGATCAACGCTGTAACGACGGTAGGACTGTTTTTCCTCACATTCAATCGAAATCGACCATCCTCTCGGGTCTCAGTACGGGAGATCCTTTCTGATAAAACCCAGGGACGACCTGGTGCACTGACAACACAACCAGCCACTGGTTGGCCTTTAGAATCGATGACCCGACCTGTGATAATGAAACCCCGCTCGAGGACGATGTCTCCCATTTGCAGCTTGCCATCTGGTCCGAATTTCGCATCGAGTAGTGTCATATCAGCCGGGCGGTAATCGGGATGAACGAATCGAAGACATGTTGTGGCGACTCGCGATTTGAGAATTTGAAGTTCAATGCTACCATTTGCTTGTGAAACGATGCCCGTATATTCCCATTTCGCGTCTTCAGGAGACGGAACAGTACTCGTCGCTTGACCGATATAGGCTTCTTCAACACGTACTCCGGCCATCCCGGTATTCGACTCGTCCAATACCTTCCCCACGACTGTGACGCAGCTCGAGCCCTTCAAGGGGACGGTTTCAACCGGGGAGTCAGAAGTATCCCTACCCGGATTGTCAGTCTTGCTTTTGTCGTGTTGAACGGCCACCTCCGAAACGGTGATAAGATCAAAATCCCCCGATTCTTGATTCTCTGCGGTGTTATCCGGCGTGATGGCATCTCCGATGAAATGGCTCCCCGCGACCACCCCGAGCACAACGGCCACCACCGCAAGGCCTGTTTTTACCTTCGTCGCCATGATAAGCCCCCCCGATGCTGTCGATGCCGCACCGGCCGCTACGCCGGTTGATACCGTCTTCGCCGCAGCCTCGAGCCCAGCCAACGGAGCCAGAGCCAGACACCAGTGACTCCGATCGCCAAACTCCCTGTCGAGCTTATCCCTCAGTTTGGCAACGCCGCGCTTGAGGCGGGTTTTGACCGTTTCGACGGGAATGTTCAGCTTGTCTGCAATCTCACTGGGGTTGAGGTCGGCAAAGTACCGCTGCGTGATGGCAGACTGGTATGGCTCATCGAGTTCCAGAACGGCGCCGACGATGATGCGCCGGGCTTCTTTCCGTTCCGCTTCTTCGGCTGCCGAGGAGTCTCTGTCTGGACACGCAGCCATCCGCTCTCGCCTGAACCGGCTCCGTTCCCTGCGAAAGCTGAGCTTCGTCAAATTCCTCACCACTCCAGAGAACCACGCCCGCAACTGACTCTCAGCCGGCAACCGAGACTCCATTGCTGCGAGTAAGGCTTGTTGGGAGATGTCGTCTGCCTGGCTCTCATCAAAAACCAGACTTCGCGCCAATGAGCGGACGAAGTCCGTCTGAGCAAGCACGGCCTCGATCTTTTCCTTGTTCATGGAGAGTATATTGCAACGAAAAGCCGAAAGGGTTCAAGAATCTGAGGATCTTTCACCCGGACGGTCAATTAACAGAGAAGGGCCATCCTTCTCGAGCGTTACCGACGTCAGCTTGGAACGCGGCGGGTTCTGTTGGAGGCTCTCTGGGTTGTGCCTGCTTCCCGCTGGTTTGTGCTGGCGGTGGTTGGTGTCACACTCGGGATGGTAATGAGCGGGAGGGCGCCCGCTAAACGCTGACTCACTGTGGGATTCTTTGAAAGCCGCGTCATCTCGCTGAAGAGTTCGGTCATCACCTTTTGCAGCTTGGGTGCAAACTTGTTTTCCAGATTTATCACTTCCTGCGGCGTCGCCGGATCAAGGTTGTCGGCCGACCGTTTCAGATCGTCAATCTCCTTTCCCAATCCCTCGAGCTTGGGTCTCGCCAATACGGCGCTCTTCTCGTCAGTAATTTTCGAAAGAATGTCGGTCATCTCTTCATAGATGCTCAGTGTGTTCTTCATCACCGCTTCGTGAGATGCTGGACCGCGCACGGCGAAGTAGACGCAGGCGCCCAGGACCGCCATGACGAGTATTCCCTTAAACATATCACTCCTCCCAGAACCAAGAGCCACCGAAGGGAAGCACTTTCCCGAGATGCACTTCAAGAATTCCCTGTTACATCCTTTTGCCGCCGATCGTCGCGGCGGACCGCATATTCCTCCAATGTTCTATTTCGGCCTACCTATCAGCCTAACTTTATATTTATCCGCCCGCTGCTCAGTCAAGGCGCCGAACTGGAGTGCTTACCCGGCGAGCGACACTGTCGCGAGCATCTTGCTGCGCTACTTCGGAACGACTATCGCAAGACAGCCTGGCGCATGTTGCATTCCAAACATTCGATTCGAATTACATCAGTGGAAACCTCTCCTGTTCCGCTTGAAGAGTCGAGTTGGTCGATTGCTCGCTCGCATCAATAAAACCGACGCTCCCTCAGCAGGCAATTTCGATATTAACTCTCTTTCATAAGAGAATTACGTTCAATTGTATTTAGAGGATAGGAATTTCAATTTCCTTGGTCGATCGCGTGGCCTGCCGCGTCCTCCCGTCTGGCACAAACTGGGCACTGAAAGGGAGCCGAATTGTGTTGAAAATCTGAGGCGGAGACGCTTCCAATCGGAATGCGCTTAATCGTCAAGAGCTCGATCAAGAGCTTCTCGCAAAAGTGATCTTCTACGAGCTTGGCATCGAGATCCGGTATGTGATGAAACTTACCCTGGCGATCGAAGAGGCCCTCGCTCACGACCCCATGAACATGGGGATTCCACTGCTCGTAGTATTTCAGATTGCAGTAGACCGCGCCGGTCCGCCCGGGACCCTTCGGTCCCGAAGACATCGACTGTGCGGCAGATCGAACCGGGCTATGTTACGTTTCCGAGCTTTGTTTGTGCCCTCTTGTGCGAAGCGATAGACTTGAACCTCACGATACCACAGCGCGAATGTTGCAGAGAGAACAGACATCTGCACGAGACCAGCAGAGGGGGCCAGTGAAAAACCGCACACTCATCATCGGTCTTGGTTTCTGTATCGCACTCAATCTACTCGACACCGCCGACCTGCAGGATGGTTTCCAGAATCCACCGGACTCCGCGCGCCCGGGGGTTTACTGGTATTTCATGGACGGCAACCTGAGCCGCAAGGCGATGACCGCCGATCTGGAGTCGATGAAGGCGGCTGGTATTGGCAACCTGATCTTTCTGGAAGTATATGTGGGAGTGCCCCGCGGGCCGGTGGGCTTCATGAGTCCCGAGTGGCAGGAGTTGTTCGTGCACGCTGTGCGCGAGGTTGAGCGGCTGGGCATCGAAATCACGATGGGTTCGGGCCCGGGTTGGGCCGGCAGCGGCGGCCTGGGGCTGCATCTCCTGCAGTGATGCTCTACCAACCACGAAGCCGATCTACATAATCTTTTCGCACCCGAAGTAGAGGTAATCCTGAGGCAGCAGGTGGTGCTGGAGCGGTTTCAGCTTCAAAGCGGCGCGCCAGGTTTTCCGCGCACCGAGCTCTTCAGTAGCACTCGCATCCTCAGTCGGCTCAGGACCGCGCCTATGCCATCCTTGGTCTGCGGCGTTCTACGATTCGAGGATCGACCAGTTTGGTTCGATATGAGTGGCTGGTTAAACCTTACTCAGCCAGGACTTACACCCCGCAAGAAGTGCCGAGCTTGTTTGGCGCACAACCGGTCGGGCTACGGATGAAGTGATCACAAAATCCAGAGTGCCGGCTTCAAAATGCTAAACACTTACGAGTAGATGAACCGCCGTGCTTCGCCGGCCGTTAACGGCGCAAAAACAATTTTTTAATTAAGAAAAAAAAACGTGCTAAAATTCATTTCTTTTTTCCGCCGTATAGATTGGGACCGGGCGAATGGACGCACGGCACCCCGAGTTGGATTGAGGGCCTCATGTCGATGATTTGCGATGTTTAGAGCAGTGGTTCGAGGAGGTATAAAATCCAAAATTTTTTGTTTGCAGTGGCAAAAAAGAGAGGAGACCGTTCATGAACAAGCGTTTAGGGCTCATGATTCTCTGTACTGGACTGACCTATCTCATTATGCACCTACCCTGCATGGCACAGCACACCGCTGACAACGGGAGGTCGCTCACCATCGACCAATCACCTCGCGCGACTTTAGATGGTGATGCTGCCGGCTCGATAACGACGATGTGGGCGTTCGACAACAGCTACGCGGGTAACATGTTCGACATCCAGCCCTTCGTCGATTTGATGATCACCGGTTTGGACGTCAACGCATCGCCTCCGGGAGAGTCCGCCATGATCGATGTCTGGTATCGCAACGGCACTTGCGTAGGGTACGAACTCGCGAGCTCGGAATGGCATCTCCTTGGAAGCGGTGTCGGATTGATCGCCGGCGCTGATCAAGCTACTTATATCGATATTTCCAATAATGTAGTATTCGAGGCCGGCAAGATTTATGGCATATATGTGGATCTCTACAACTATTCGAGCACCAATCAGCATCTGCTGTATACCAACGGCGGGCCGAACTTTTATTTCAACGACGATATCTCGCTCACCACTCACTGTGGCAATGCCTCGCCGGCTTTTTACAACTACTTCAATGATCGGATCTGGAACGGCACGCTCTACTACGATACCCAGTCTCCGCCGCAACCGATGACGCTGAGTGTCTCTCCCGACCCTCTGCTCCCCGGTCAAATAGGTACATTCACGGTGTCGAATGCGGGTTTTTTCTTTGATGTTTGGCTGGCCTACAGCGTCAACGGCACCGGCTCAACCTTCGTACCGTGGCTCAATGTCACGCTCGATCTGAAAACACCCAAGCAGGGTGCTGGACCGGATCAACCAAACCTTTTGGGATATGTGACCTGGGATCTTCCGATCCCGATAGGCGCCTCGGGCAGAAACGTCTGGTTCCAGGCGGTTCAAGAGGGAGTCCTGGAGGGTAAGGCTTCCAACGTCGTTGCCACCTCAGTTCAGTAAATTGTTATCATAGGACGACTAAAATCACCAACGCCGGCCGATAATCGGCCGGCGTTGGTATAAATACAGTACCGTAAATGTTGTCAGGAAAGGCCACGAGACCTTGAGGATCCAGGAATCCGGCAATGTTCTTTTCGAGACGCGAAACGACTTTTCTCGATACGAACTGGTCGCGATCTGCCTGAAGGCTCTCGAGAAGAATCCCCACCCGTGATACAACACGGCCGGGAGCATGGCCGCCGACCTGCGCCGCTTCCTGGATCACTATCCGATCTCGGCCCTGCTACCCGGATTCCTCGTTCGCGGCGTCAAGTGGAGCCAACGCCATTCCACCTCGATTACGGCCGCTCTGCTGGGCATCATCGCGGTAACGGCGGTCCTCATCTTGCTCGTCCAGGCCATCGGTGCCAAGAGGGAGCGCGACGCGATGCGATCTTGATGCCCTCAACCTGAGGATAGAGGATAGGAATCTCAATCCCCTTGGTCGATCTCGTGGCGTGCCGCGCTCTCCCGTCTGGCACAAATTGGGCACTGAACCTGCAGAATTGTGTTGAAAATCTGAGACCGAGACGCTTCAAATCGGAAAAGGAAGCACTCCCTACCGGTCCGAACTCTCCTTCGGGGTAAATGTGCCCAAATCCCCGAACCCAGAGCGTATTTCCTCCTCAACGCGCATGACGGTCTCGTTGTTGATCTGGCGCTGCTCTTCGGATCTGGCGATCAGGCGGCTGGGCGTCCTTCCGGCGTCGCGCGATCCTTCTTCGCAATGTGCCCAAGTATTTTGTCGATCACAACCGGGTCAGTGATCACGGAGACCACCCTCATTTCTGCGCCGCATCGAGGGCACGTTAGCGGCGAAACATCCCACACCCTTTGAATCAGCTTCGCCCAGGACTGCCTTCGTCTCTTGGTAAACTCGTCTGCTTCAGTCAGGGGTTCGTAAGAGGAGACCGTCGCGCCGATCCCTGCGACCAACTCCTTGCCGCGGGCTCGCTTTCTCCTTTCTCCAAGAGCACGACTCGAGTAGACGCCGTACCCGATCACCCTTCGCATGTTTTTGTCCCTCACATGATCAGCCAATAGACAATTGCCCCAATCAGGAGCGGCAAACCGAGAACAAACGCCAACGAGACATAGAGATGCTTTCGGGCTCTCTTGTCTAAGGTATATTTGTCTCCAGGACGTACTACCGGAATCTCGACCACCTCGACTGCGTCGCGTCCAAAAATTTTAGAAAGTCGATCGAGAACGGCTGTCTCACCGCTTTTTTTCTGCGAGTTAACATACCATATGTCAAATCCCCATAAGACCAGTACGTAACAGAAAAAACCATACGCGTAATCGGAATCGAACAATGCCAGTACAATCCCGCAGACTCCGGCAATCGTTAAGAGAAAAGGATACATCAAGAGACGCGTATCATCTGTGAACTGGCTGATGAGGAATGTTCCGTTTGCATTGGAGACGAACTTGCCGGAGAGAAACGGTCCAACGATAAGACTCCAATTCTTTTTAGATGCTGCGCGGATGTAAAAATTGTCATCCTGCACGACACCGATAAACTTCTTTGGTGAATTCATTCGTGAAATATTGTCGGTCTCGACTCTGATGAGCTCGAGCGGAGACTCAGCGTCGACTCCCGGTCGCAAGACAACGATTTTTTTCGGTTTAAACATGTCTGATGATTTCCAATCCTTCATCGTGCTTAACGCGATGCCCCGATTGCCAATATTCTCGACTTATCACTTCTTGATGGTAAGCGAGAAAACTCCGCTCTGGAGGCGGAGAAAATAAATAATCGAGGTTACCTTCAGTTGTAACCTCGTTCGAGAGCACGAATGTCCTCAAGAACGGCGACGATTCTTCGTTTCCACGCTTTTGCTTTTCGCCGGTGTTTCTCTGAACGCCGGCGTCTGCGTAACATCTGTTGGCTAAGTTCAGAACTCGGGAACTGCCGTAACAAGCAAATCCACATCGGCGAACATTATGTTGTTGAAAATTGTACTCTAATCTTTGGGGAGCGTCGAGTTGGTATTTTGTTTTCGGAGGGATGTCGAACAGATCAAAAAAAATGCTTGATTTGTGCTTCGGAGTATGGTAGCTGGACTGAAATGGCGGTGGTTATGATATTCTTGAAAAACGAACCCAAAAAAAGATGACATCAAATAAGCCCTCAATGGGCAATCAAGATGTTAATTTTATTCGATTAAATTAAAGGGAGACGAAAAGTGAAGTCAAAAAAAACAGTAGTAGGTGTTGTCGTTTTTGTGATATGTTTATCAGGCGTGGGGATTCTGCTCGACGCCTGGGGGCAACAGGTCACTCCACAGCTTGCTTCCAATCCTGTGCTATCGAAAGCGAGCATGGATCGGCACGGAAGAACTCCTATTTTTAGCCTGCCCTATGTAATCAACGAGCCAGGGTCATACGTTGTGATGACCGACCTCATCGGTGTTTCACAGGATTATGGCATCACTATCGATACCGATGATGTGACCGTGGATCTCAACGGTTTTACGTTAACCGGGGTATCAGGATCCTATGACGGTATCATGGTCAATTCCGGAAAAAACAATATCGCGATATTCAACGGTGTGATTAGAAACTGGGATTGGGCGGGCGTTGACGCCGATGACTGTAAAAACAATCTGTTCGAGGATCTCCGTTGCTTCGGCAACAGCCAGTCCGGCCTGCGTGCCGGTCACAGCAATACGATCGTAAGTTGTGTTTCGGCAAACAACGGGAGTAATGGTTTTTCCATGCAAGAAGGCTGTGTTATCAAAACCAGCACAGCCTTCGGTAATGGCTTTATCGGCATCAAAACGTTTTCCGGGTGTGTCGTTTCGGAGTGTACATCGAGGAACAACACCGATGATGGCATCTTTGCCGAGGGATCTATCGTGGAGAACTGTTCGGCAGATTCCAACATTCGGTACGGTATCGATGTTTCGTCGTCTCTTGTGCGCGGATGTTTCACGCAGAATAATGGGGCTGGTGGAATCAACCTCAAGAACAATTCTATTAGCTTCGAGTGCCACTCTCCATAGCGCGGAATTCGTTCGCTGCCCATAGCCATTTGCCATCAGCCGTTAGCACACGCAAGTAGTACAAAGCCCTCAGACACCGATCGGTCGTGTTATATTCGTCTCACTGTGCCAATAATTGTGGACTTCGTAGTATAAGTAAGGGACTAAGAATGATGGTATCATATTCTAAGACACATTTTGTTTCAGCGGCGTTAATGATGGTTCTTGGTTTGAATGCATGCAGTGATGTTTCATCTGATGCGGAAAGTGCCGAAAGACAAGTCGTCGCAACATTTTCAATCGTCGGATTCGATCCGAAAACAAGTGATCTAGGCATAGCGGTCCGGAGTAAGTTCTTCAAAGGATAGGAATTTCAATCTCCTTGGTCGATCTCGTGGCGTGCCGCGCCCTCCCGTCTGGCTGGACTGCCTTCGTCGCTTGGTAACCTCGTCTGCTTCAGTCAGGGGCTCATAAGAGGAGACCGTCGCGCCGATCCCTGCGGCCAACTCCTCGCAGCGGGCCTGCTTTTTCCTCTCACCAAGAGCACGACTCGAGTAGACGCCGTACCCGATCACCCTTCGTTTGTTTTTTTCCGGAACATGCATCAAGACCTTGGCCACGAACTCGAAAGGCTCGACCTGGATCCGATCGGTCCCCAGCATGGCGTTGACGTTCGCTCTGTAGATGACCTTCTCCTTTTTCAGAATCGAAGGACATTTTTGAGAGAGCCACCGTAGGCCTTGCCATGTAGCGCAACATGTGAAAAAAGGCAGGATTTTCGGGTCGGCCGGGGAGCGTGTGGAGTGCACCGAAAAGCCCGAATGCCTCAAGGTGGTCATCGACGCGACGAGGCCGGGCGAGATACGCTTATTGCTCAAGAGATTTCTATCGCGAAGCAAAATCCCGCGGATCGCCTTGGGGATCGAAAAGGTCCAGAAGCGATGAGGCACAGCCAGAAGGACGTCTTCCGTGACCTTCCCGGCAAACAGAAGCATGCGCTTCTGTTCGCAAGAGGGGCACAGCCTGCTCTTGCATGAGAATTCTAAGAGGCTTTCTTTACGGCACTTAGGGCAGCAAAGGCACGCAAATCCACATTCAAAAAGACCGCAATCGTAAAGGGCGACCGCAAAATGATCTCGTCGCGGATCACCTTCAAGACCCGGATGCTTTCGAGTTTCGCGATCGGAGAAGCCTCGACCGTCTGGCCCACGATGGGGGAGCCCTTGTGGACGAGAAGCTCTGTCACGTATCTGCGTTGGCGCTCGCCCGAGGCTTTCGTGAGTATAGATTCTTTTTTGGGAAGAAGTCGCGGGCCGATCGTGAGGAGGTAGAGGATTCCGGCTCCGGCCAGGAGCGCTCCCACCGGCGCCAGTTCGAACATGCTCAACGGCTGGAGAACCGCGTGCACTCCCATCCCTGAAACAACGAGATTGGTCGACGTCCCGATCAGGGTGCAGCAGACGCCGAAGATCGACGCGTAGCTGACCGGGATCAGGAACTTCGAGGGCGCGACGCCGTGTGTCTTGTTGAGGCCGAGCGTCAGGGGGATCATCATCATGACGATGGGGGTGTTGTTGACGAATGCCGAGAGAAAGACCACGGCAACGAGCGTGAAGAACAAGATGACGGCGGGCCGATCTCCGCCCAGCCTGATCAGATGCCTGCCCAGAAGCTCGACAACCACTGTCTTGACGAGGCCCGCGGAGATGACGAACATCGCCGCGATCGTGTGGACCGCGGGATTCGCGAATCCCGACAGCGCGTCTTCAGGAGCCGTGACCTTGGTGAGCATGAGGGCGCACACCACCAGGAGGGCCACGATATCCGCCGGGAGCACTTCCTTGACAAAGAGAGCGATCTCCTCAAGGATGATCACGATCACCAGAGCCATGTCCGCCGTGAATTCCATTTTGCAGCTTCGTCTCCGGGATTTCAGAAAAACCGATCATCACCGATCAAGCTCGGCCGAAACCGTTTTCTTCCTTTCTCACTCGGGCAAGATTTGCAGGTTCGAATAACGCGATCACCCGACCAGCCGATTGACTTGCCACCACAATGCCTTTGCTTACGTATCGAGTCAATCATTTCCGATAGGCGATATGAAGGTCGGCCGCAATGAAATAATGTGACTCTCTGCGTGCCACGTGCCTGAGCAATTCCATCAATGCCGCGCCGCGTCCCTCCTTGCTCGAGGCTCGGTCGGCGCGCAGGCGTAACCGTCCCGCAATCTGCTGAGAAATCGGAAATTGCGGTTCGGTCTAGTTTGTGTACCCTAGAGCCTCCAAAAAACAAAATGGGATTGATTCGATCGCGTCCGAGCATATCCTGCAGTTCCCACTTCCATTCGGAGTCGATTGCCATGTCACTGAGAAGCGTTCTGTCAATCTGTGTCTTTGCGTGCTTGCTCCTTCCGGCATCGGTTCACGCCGGCGGACCGCCTGCTAAAGAATACAACGACTTCGAAAAGGCGATCGATGCTGCGACTCGCCAAGGCAAGCTGATCGTCCTCTGGATTCCGGGATGACGAACTCCGGACCGGGAGTTGGGCGCTCTCTATCCCGATGCCGAGAAGGAGATGAAGTCCCTGGTCACGATGAACCTGAAGCGCGAAACATCCACGTTCGTCAGCAAGTACCCATTCACGGAGAAGCAGATTCTGGCTCTCAGACCGGAAATCTACAGCAATACGAAAATCCACGGACACGCCATCTTTCTCAGCGCTGATTGCAGGATCCTACATATTTCAAACCTGGGTGATTTTCCCGCTGCAGCGCGAGCTGTCCTGCAAAGGAAGAATACCGCCGGAGACGCACGACCGCGGGGAAAAAAGAAAAGCATCAAGTCCCGATTCAAGGAACTCGACCGGCTTCGCAGAAAGGGGATCGCCGAGCTGGTAGGCGCCCTCGCCAAGGACGAGGATCCGGTCGTCAAGCTTCTGCTCATCCAAAGAGTCAAAACCGTAAAAGGAGATGCAGCGCGTGAATTCTGGAAGTTGATGCTCACCGATTCTTACGTGGATGTACAGGATACCGCCGTGAAACACTTGGCCGGCCTCGGGGCCGAGGCACTGTCGATCTGCGCCGAGACGCTTGGGCCACTGATCGAGCAGCAAAAATGGACTACACGCGAATGGTACGGAGAACCGCCCAAGGAGATCTACCTTCATCGAAACACGGCCTGGACCCTTGTGGAAAAAATCTGCCGTAGCGAGGAGCCCGGCTGCGGGATGCTCGTGGCGGCGCTCTATCAAAGAATTCCCAACGGAGCCGGGCTAGAATACGTGGCGGACTATTTCGAGACCCTGTCCCGAAGAGATCGCTCCGCCGAGGCGGCCCGGGCGATCATCAAC
>Ga0190283_1000996_pt1 | contig 13717 bp, 7 predicted proteins | sample 48691801_MG_FD_161669 | JGI IMG/M metagenome (GOLD analysis project Ga0190283, IMG submission 161669) | Hydrothermal vent microbial mat bacterial communities from Southern Trench, Guaymas Basin, Mexico - 4869-18-0-1_MG | ecosystem: Environmental > Aquatic > Marine > Hydrothermal vents > Microbial...
AGGATTTGGCCTGAAACCGCCTTTTCCTGCTGCAACCACATCACATCTCTCATTCGGGTAATCGGTGAAGTATGCCTGGCAGGAAGTATATGCATTCTTGATGTCTGCCTGGGCCTGAGAGTTGTAGCCCCGCATCCTGTAAGCAATGAAGTTCGGGATGGCGATGGCTGCCAGAATACCGATGATGGCGATAACGATCATCAGCTCAATGAGTGTGAAACCTTCTTTGTTTCCTCGTAATCTTTGGATCATTTTAAAATCTCCTTTTCATTTGGTCAAAAAAATTTCAATCGGTTTAAGTTAAAAATATTGCAATTTCCTTACCTGACTCTTTTCTTATCACCTCCTTAATATGATTAAAAAAAATCCTTCTTTCAAGATGGGATATATAAAACAAAAGTCTATTTAAATCAAGTTTTTTTTAAAAAAACCAAATGAAATAAATTTTATTCATTTCATACCCCGCCTGTATAGATATACAGCAAGTAGTGTGCCATGCTTTTCAGAAAAATTTCATTTGTTCTTTAACTGCTTTTATTTATTTAACATATTTATTTTTTGCAAATATGGCAATTTTTTACTGTTATCCGGAAGTGACAATTTTTGTCAAAAAAAGTGACATTTTTTGGTAAAAGTGACAAATTTTGTCACTCAAGGGCAATAATCGTGCCACGGCGTTTAAAATTTATAACTTTTTTTGAGAAATTTTGTTTTGAAATGGTACAATAAACTTCTGTTGGACGGGTTTGCAATTTTCAGCTACCTTATTATAAGCACCCGGCCAAAAATTTTCTCTGCCGGGGTTTGCCGGACGGGGTTCTCTGCCTTTCTGCCGGACGGGGTTTGCAACCCCGTCCGCAATGTTCAGTTCCCCTCTGCCGGCCCCCTTTCTGCCGGACGGGGTTTGCAACCCCGTCCGTAATGTTGCTGATCCTACAGATATTTTATTCATTTCATTTGACAGAGCAGTCAATTATTGTCAAATATGATCTTGGCAGTGAAAAATTGAAAGCTGTCTGATGCCGACATTTCCCGAATCAGCAATTTTTAACAAATAGTTTCAATATATTAAAGGCTTGTTTCAACTTTTCACTTTCAATTTCAATTTTTCACTACTCACAGGAGAAATGTATTATGACACAAAGATCAAATGAAAGCGGCCATCCCATGTTATCCCAACTGCCCCCGTCACAGATGAAAAAGGGGAAAGTCATATCTGCGGAAGAAGCTGTCCGCGTGATCCAGAACGGCGACACAGTGGCCACAGGCGGTTTCGTGGGCATTGGTTTTCCTGAAGAGATCGCCATCACGCTGGAGGAATATTTTCTGGCGCACAGCAATCCCCGTGATCTGACCCTGGTATATGCAGCAGGTCAGGGAGACGGCAAGGACAAGGGCCTGAACCATCTGGGGCATGAGGGACTGATACGCCGGGTGATCGGTGGCCACTGGGGACTGGTTCCCAAGCTTCAAAAACTGGCCATGGAGAATAAAATCGAAGCCTACAATCTTCCTCAGGGCGTTATTTCACATCTGTACCGGGACATCGCCGCGCACAAGCCCCGGACCATCACCTCAGTGGGGCTTGGCACTTTTGTGGATCCGCGGAACGGTGGCGGCAAAATCAACGATATTACCACAGAGGATATCGTGGAACTGATCTCTTTTGACGGACAGGAATATCTTGCCTACAAACCCCTGCCCATCAATGTGGCGATTCTGAGGGGAACCACCGCAGACACCGACGGCAATATCACCATGGAAAAAGAGGCCCTGACTCTGGAGGCCCTGGCAATTGCCACCGCGGCCCGGAACTCCGGCGGGTTTGTCATTGTCCAGGTGGAGCGTATTGCGGACCGGGGAACCCTGAATGCCCGACAGGTGAAAATTCCGGGAATCATGGTGGACTGCGTGGTGGTCTCAAATCCCGAAAACCACTGGCAGACCTTCGGAGAGATTTACAATCCTTCATACAGCAGCGAAATCAGAATGCCCATGCACAGCATGGCACCCATGGAGATGAGTGCCAGGAAAATCATTGCCCGGCGTGCAGCCTTTGAATTGCAGGCCAACAGCATCGTCAACTTGGGGATCGGGATGCCCGAAGGCATTGCCACAGTGGCCAATGAGGAAAAAATTCTCGACTACATCACCCTGACGGCCGAGCCGGGTGTTATCGGCGGACTGCCTGCCGGAGGGCTGAATTTCGGAGCAGCGGTCAATACTGACGCAGTCATTGACCAGCCCTCCCAGTTTGATTTCTATGACGGCGGCGGCCTTGACATCACTTTTCTGGGACTGGCCCAATGTGACAAAGCCGGGAACCTGAATGTCAGCAAATTCGGGTCCAAGCTGGCTGGTGCAGGCGGGTTTATCAATATCAGTCAGAACGCTAAAAAGGTGGTGTTTGTGGGAACCTTCACCGCAGGCGGTCTCAAGGTTTCTGTGCAGGATGAAACACTCCGCATTGTTCAGGAAGGTCGGGTAAAAAAATTTCTGAATCAGGTGGAACAAGTCACCTTCAGCGGAAAATATGCGGTTCAAAAGGGGCAACCGGCCCTCTATATCACGGAACGCTGTGTGTTCCGTCTGACTCCCGAAGGCATGGAACTCACAGAGATCGCACCGGGAACTGATCTTGAAAAAGACATCCTGAATCAGATGGATTTCAAACCTGTCATGAAAAAAGATCCGATTCTGATGGATGATCGGATTTTCTGGTCCGACATCATGGGACTCAGGGATGGCCTGCTAAGTCTTTCCCTTGAAGAACGTCTCACTTATGATCCTGAAGAAAATTTTTTCTTCGTCAACTTTGAAAACTTTTTTGTGAATACCAGCGAGGATGTTCAGGATATCAGGAAAATGGTGGCAAAAATCCTCACGCCCCTTGAGAAAAAAGTTTACACCATTGTCAATTATGACAATTTTCTGATTTTGCCGGACATTGTGGAAGAATACACAGATATGGTCAAAGGACTGGTGGAGCAGTTTTATATCGGTGTGACCCGTTACACCACCAGCACATTTTTGCGGATGAAACTGGGCAATGCCATGTCAGAACGGGGCGTGGCTCCGCACATCTATGAAACCGGAGATGAAGCCAAAAAAATGCTTCGCAGGAAAAAAGCAAAAGGAGTGCAAAAATAGGCGCTGGCTCAGTTTTACTTTGAAGCCGGAAGATCAAAGTATTCTTGACAGAACACTGAACAGTGTTATATATTTTCTGATTATAACGGATTCATGGGAGGCTTCCGCACCTGCCCTCAGACAGATCCGGCCGAACCGTGCAGGTCTGAGCTTTGTGCCCCGGGTTTAAGCTTTGTGGCCTTTGTGCCCCCCTTTGTGTCCTCTGTGGTTAAAAAGGTGCGATGCAGGGCTGATTTCAGGCCTCCCCTAAAAGCGTTATAATCAGTATATTTTTTTATGAATGCAAGACCGACACACAAAGATCAGAACAGAAAAATCAGACAGACAAAGCTGGCAATGACAGAAGGGCGCATCTGCGTCATTGGTCGTCCCAAGGCCAGGTTCATGATCTGCCGGCAGGTTTGAAAAATAATTCCGAGACAGAGGCCAAAGGACAGAACACAGAAAACAGAAGGCAACGGACTGACTATTATGGAACATTTACTTGAAGTTAAAAATCTGGAAGTCAGATTCGCATTAAGATTCGGCGAGCTGACCGCCATTAACGGCATCAGTTTTACTTTGGACAAAGGGGAACGCCTCGGCCTGGTGGGAGAAAGCGGCGCGGGCAAGTCTGTGACCGGCTTTGCAATCATCAACCTGATAAGCAAGCCAGGCTATATTTCCGGGGGACATATTTTATTTGAAGGAAAAGAACTGACCCGGCTGCCGCCTGAAGCTGTTCGGGATATTCGGGGCAACCGCATCAGCATGATTTTCCAAGACCCCATGATGACTCTCAACCCGGTTCTGACCATCGGCACACAAATGACCGAAACCCTCATGGCGCACCGGAACATATCAAAGAAGGAGGCTGAGAACATTGCACTGGGGAAGCTGCAAAAAGTTCACATCCCGTCTCCGGAAAGGCGTCTGAAACAATATCCGCACGAATTTTCCGGGGGAATGCGCCAACGGATCGTGATCGCCATCGCACTGCTTACCGATCCTCTGATGATCATAGCAGATGAACCGACCACCGCACTGGATGTGACCATCCAGGCAGAGATAATGGATCTGCTTCTTGAACTGTGCGAATCCGAAGACACCGGGCTGATCCTGATCACCCATGATCTCGGGGTCGTGTCCCAGGTCACGGAGAAGATTGCGGTCATGTACGCGGGTAAAATTGCAGAGTCAGGATACACTGATGATGTCATCAGCAATCCGCGGCATCCCTACACACAGGGACTCATCAAAGCACTGCCCGAAAGCCGTGAGAGCGGGACCCGCCTGAACCAGATTCCCGGAATGATGCCGAGCCTTACCAGCATTCCCCCGGGATGTGCGTTTCATCCCCGCTGCATGATCCGGGGGACAGACTGTGATACAAAAGTCCCCGCTCTGGTCAGCAAAGATGAGCGTGAGAGGATGGTTGCGTGCCATAAAGTGAGGTAATGCTGTTTTATCGTCAGTAGATGAAAATGAAAATAAGAAGCTTACGCATCAGGAATTATAAAATATTTCAAGATATTGATCTGGATTTTACCCATAACGGGGAAACGCAGAATTTCATTGTGGTCGCCGGGGTAAACGGGAGCGGGAAGACCACGTTGCTGAAGGATATTATTTGCCATACGTTTCAGAATATGGCTATGATACCCGAATCTCTTTATCATGGCGACGATCTTTTTGACGATGTTTTTATCGAAGTCGAATACAGGGAGAAAAATGCTGTCAGGATATTTCAGATAGACACGAATACGCTAAAATCAGACTTCCCTGAACATGCCATAAAATTTCTGTTTCCCAAATTAAAGCAGGTCGTCTTTTATGAAGCCGGAACTGCTGACAAAAAAACTGCCAAAGACTCATTTATCCGATTTGTTGACAGCCTGATTTATGAAAAAGGCAGGAGAAGCACCGAGGCATATTCAATCATACAGGATATTTTAAATTCGGTTTTTCAGGATTTTAACCTGCAAATTGAATTCATGGGCCTTGACAGAGACAAAGAGGTCTTATTCAAGAACAGCCTCGCAGAGAAAATAAAAATAGAGGAATTGTCAGCCGGGGAACAGGAACTTATAACAAAGGCATTCTCATTATACCTTGCGGATGCCAGGGAGAGTATCATTTTAATTGATGAACCGGAAAGTTCGCTGCACCCGGACTGGCAAAGCCGAATCGCACATATATATCAGAGATTTGCCGACAAAAACAACAATCAGGTGATACTTGCAACACATTCCCCCCATATTGTCTCATCTGTTCCGAGGGAGCAGATACGGGTGTTGGCAAGGGAAGGAGAAACGGTAAGGGCGATAAAGGATTTCAACGGTTCCTACGGTTGGAGAGTGGATAAGGTTCTGCTTGAAATTTTCAGGCTGGAAGGACTGCGAACACCGTCAGTGGAAAAAAAACTGAGTCATTTGCGTGGGATGGTTTTTTCAGAACAATATGAAACTGCTGAATTTAAAGAGCTGCAAAATGAATTGGAAAGAATTATCGGATACGATGATACGGATTTGGTATTGATCCGAATGGAAATAGCCAAAAGAACATCCAGAAATGAAAAAAATAAATAAAAGCGAACCGGATTTTTACAAAGAATTTGCAACGCAAAACAAACCACGGTCTTATGGAGAGCTAAGTGAGAAAATCGGATACGATGTCAGAGAATATATGCTGAGGGAAGAACAAAATTTTCAATGTGCATATACAGAGATTCGTCTTGATCCGGAAAATTCGCATGTTGACCATTTCAGGAAGCAGGGTCTTTTTTCGGAATCGGTTTTTGAATGGAACAATTTGTTAACTTCCTGTAATAATGAATATTATGGAGCAAGGTGCAAAGATAGGCGTATAAAGAAAAAAGAGGATTATCAATATCTGATGAATCCGGTTGAAGATGATCCAGAGGAATATTTCAACTATTCAATAACAGGAGATATATTGGCAGATGAAGAGACTGGGACAGGGCAATTTACAATAGATTCGTTCAACTTGAATGATTATGCCCTTGTGGAACAGAGAAAAAGAGTTGCCAATCATGTAAAATCAATGTGCAAACAGTTTTCTCTTGAAGAGTGTATCGTTTTTATAGGAAGCTTCGAGAGTTTTATAAGAGCGATATATTCGGATTTGAAATGTATTGAAGACGGATAAGGGAGTTTTACAGGAGGTGATATTATGCCCATTTATGAATACAAATGCCAGAATTGCGGAGTGGATTTTGAAGAAATCGTTTCTCTGAATGCTGAAAAAAATCCGCATTGCCCGTCGTGCCATTCGGCCAGGACCGAGAAGAAGCTCTCGATTTTCGGCAGTCTCGGGAGCAGCAGGCGCGGCGACTCATCATGCGGCACATCAAAATTCAGTTGAGCGGCATAGACACGAAACCGGTCCGGTTTCGCAAAAGGAAGAGAGTTTTACTCGTTACGAGGCTCCGCCTCGTAACGCATAACGTGAGGGCTTCTGCTTCATTCACCGGCAAAGCCCCCGGAATCATTTTTACTGATTCTTCGATTAATTAGCGTGGGGGATTAAAAGATATCTCACACAAAGACACAGAGAACACGGAGAAAAAGGCGGATGCATTTATGCCCGGCTTCCGGACCGGAAAGCCCGGACTGGACAGAACTGCCTGTATCCGGCTCAGTAATTTCAGCAGGTTGCAGTCTCTCCTGAATCCGTTATAATCAGAGAACGGGAAGGATATTCCCTTCCTTTTCTTATCCGCTTTCCATGCAGTTCAGCAATCAGGCTGTTGGGTGCCGCAGAAGATCAATTTCCATCATGCAGGAGAACAATCATGGAAACAAAAACCGTTTTCAGGCCCTTAGAAGGACAGGATGAATATACCCGTTATTTTAATCATTTATCTAATGTTTCTGAAAAAATGATTGAGATTTTTAAAGCCAGGGCAGACAAAAAAGATGGGCGATACTATGAATCTGTCGTCATGTCGGATTTTCTTTCCAAAATGCTTTATACCACAGAGGCGTTAAGAAGAAAATACACATATAATCCGAGCCACACACTCAAAATTGACCTGTCTGATTCTGGTTTGCCGAGTTTTTTCAATGTGAACAATCTGACATCAGATTTGCTGAACAGAGAGAAACGCCTTGACGAACTGCCCACCATGCAGGCATTAAAGCAGGAAATGCTCGATTTCATGTTCAAATATAAAGTCGAGCCGGATGAAATCCTCCGGCGGACAAGCGAGCGGTCTTATTATAAAATGCTTGACAGTGACAAACTCCTGCTTCCATTTACCCCAGGATCGCTCAGGAAGATGAAAAAGGAAAAGGACAAGAAAAAATTCAGAACCTATACATTTTCATGGGCATGTTATGATTTCGCGACCAACAGACCTTATATTCATCTCATGATATTTGAGCAGGATATTGTGTCAACGCCTTTGGAAGAAGAGCATTTCAATTACAGGCAGTTTCTTGAAGCTGTTCAGGCGGAGGGATCAAGAGCACCCGGTATCGGCATACTCGCACTGGGCATAGACGACAGCCTCAGGGATATCCACCCCAAGGTCATCAAGCGGATATGCGTGGGCCCGATATGCTCAAAGCATTTTTCCGAGGAACCTGAAAAACTGTGCAAACTGCTGAATGAAAATGGAGAAAATGAAGACGATTTTATTCTGGTGTTCGAGGAAGATATTATTCTTTCCAGCGACCAGACAGTATCGAAAAGTGTTTTCTCTTATGGGCAGGTCAGAGAGACTTTTTATATTCCGGAAACAGATATTGAATGCTACGACCGCAAGGCGTCAAAGATTCACAAACATATACTGGTACCCCATAGCGTGTTGCAGCTTATGGATTTTAAAGGGGATTTTAAGGAATATGCTGATCATGAAATTATAACTTATGACAAAGAGGGAGGCATTTATGTCAACTGACACCTCATCCTATCTTCCCATAGATGAAATTCAGCTCGGCAAATTTACAGAAAAGGCGAATTATCTTCTGAGAAAAGTGAAATGGACACCCAGAGGCAGTCTGTCCGACAGGAAAGAGAAAAACATAAGCAAATGGCGGGAATCGTCTGTCCGACAGGCCGTTGCAGAAGAACTTTCGCTCATCAGGATCGCAAGAATCATAAGCAATGATCCGTTGCTGCTTACTGAATCCGTTAACCATGTTCTGACTGTTTTACGTCAGGGACTGAGGATCGGCATGCACATCTCCGCGCTCTATACAAAATTTTCCGGGCTGGAATCACTTATCAGCCTGAACGCCAGGGGCGGATTATCAGGAAGCCAGAAAACAGAGTTCAGAGAAAAATATCGGACGGTGTCCGCGGTGGGTGTTTTTGCGGCTGCGTATTATGTTGTATGGGAGATTTCCAAATATCGCACCGAGGAAGTCAGCGGAGCAAGCATCCTTTTTGAAGGGATCCCGGAGATGGATCTGACCGCTCCGGTGCGGGCCTTTGACTGCATGACCTACTATTGTGCGGCTTATCTGGAAAAATCCGGGGCGGTGCATACCGAACTTGATTTTATCAAAATGACCTTATTATATTTTGAGGGGATCATTGAAGGAATCAGGAACCGTGAGTCCTCGTTAAAACACTGCGAGACTTTTACAGAAAAAAGCTATAAGCTTGTTGGCAGCGACTTCTGTATCACCGGATTTGAAGCACTCACAGAAGCCCATGGGGCCAGTGTCGAGTTTAACCGCGTCGAACTGAGCCATATTGTGGGAAACCGGGATGCAAAGCATAAGGCAAGGCGCCTCGCAGAGCGACTGCTCTGTTATGACAAGGAAACGAGAAGAAATCCCATACACGACCTTGGCGGACTGCCCACGGTGAGAATGGGGCACGGAGAACCGGGAACCGGAAAGAGTCTTCAGATTGCAGCCACCGCGACCATGCTCCATGATTTGTGCGAGGTGATCGGTCTGCCCTTTTTGTTCTGGCCCATGCCGGACAACCTTATCTCCACCTTCCAGGGCGGTTCCGGGGAGCGCACCATCGAATGGATGAAGCCGCTCAGGGACCCGGGAAAGATTGTCTATGCGCCGGTTGACGATGCAGAGAATAATCTCGAAGACCGTACCCGCCAGGGCGTTTCCGCGGGGGTCAGGGAAGTTGTCAGCGTATTCCTGAGAAATACAGAGGGAGCGTATGCGGTGAATCACGGCAATTCAGTCATCGAACTGTTCACGAACCTGCCGGAGCAGTTGGATAAGGCGGTGCTGTCCCGGATTATGGACCGGTTCTATATCGGCGGCGCCATGACGCGTGAGGATTTTATTGATCAGGATTTTCTCTGGTGGAAGCGGTTTAAGGAGATTGATCCGGATTTTATCAATTTGACTGATCCGCAGGATTATGAATTTTTAAGCAGACAGAAACTTGCCGGGAGTATTTCCCAGGTTTATGAATCCCCTGACAAGCCGTCCGAAGAACGGATCCGGATTGTTTTCGACAAGGTTTCCCGTAAATACAAGCCCACGGAACATGACTTTTTCGCGCATTTCTTTTATTCCGTTAAACAGGAATACCCGTTCTTTACTTCCCGTGATGTGCGTAATATTCAGGCTGCGGTAAACGAGCGGATCATGGATTTTGATTTTGATCCCCAATGGCTTGATGATCCAGCCATGTTTTTCTTAAAAGACTATGACGCCAAAAAAGAAATGATCCTTGAATTAATGAAGGAAAACATGAAAGGGCTTTCATTCTCACAAATCCGCCTTCAGGAGACCATCCGGTATCTTGACAGTCTCTCAAAAATTGTCTTTGCCGAAGAAGACAGAAAGCTGGATGAGATGGTTTCCCAGATGCTGCTCCAGAAGAAAGCCGTCAGACGGGTGAAGATGAAACTGGAAAGTTGAAACTGGGCATTCTGATCCGGCAATTATCAAAGTATAACAGAATCTCAGCATTTTCTGATTTACAATATTTTTTTAATCAGATATAAAAAAATAAAATCAGGCTTTGATGATTTCCCAGACAGACACCATAACCGTAAAATCCCTTATGGAATCAGACATCCCATTGATGTGTCTGGGACAATTCGTGACAGTGATTTCAGTCACCGGGTTATTTTTTTTTATCAATCAACACAAAATTACAGAAGGAAACATGAGCCGAAAAAAGAAAAAAAAACAGAAAAAGGCAAAGGGAAGTTCTAAGGCAAAAAACCTGAAACCGAGTAAACGTCCTGAAAAAAAATCTGAGGGAAGCTCAGAAGCAAAGACAAAGAATCTGAAACCGACAGAGGAGAAACCTCCCGAGGAGAATATTCTCGTACCGGAAAACAAAATTTTTGAACCTAAGAATCTGGCACCCAACAAGCTCTCTTTTGATATGCCAAAGACACCGGACGTGAATATCCCATCTTTTGAGATGCAAAAGGCTCCTGCCGTGAATATCCCCTCTTTTGAGATGCCAAAGGCTCCGGCCGTGAACATCCCCTCTTTTGAGATGCCAAAGGCTCCGGCCGTGAATATCCCCTCTTTTGAGATGCCAAAGGCTCCGGCCGTGAATATCCCTTCTTTTGAGATGCCAAAAGCACCGGATGTGAATCCCCCATCTTTTAATATGCCAAAGACTCCGGATGTGCCCCCCGCCTTTGACATTGGAAACGCTTTTCAGGTCGCGGTTCATTGTCATCAGAATGGCCGGATAAAAGAGGCTGAACAGATTTATCAGAAAATACTCGAACTCAAACCGGATCATGCGGACGCGCATCATCTGCTCAGTCTTATCGCACACCAGAATAATGACTATGAACTTGCGCTGGAGCTGGTGAACAAGGCGATTCATATTTCTCCACAGAATCCCATGTACCACTACAACAAGGGTAACACCTTCATTGCCCAGAAAAAATTTGAAGATGCCGCGGCCTGTTATGCAAAGGCACTGGAAATCAAGCCGGATTACACTGAAGCCTGCAATAATATGGGGAGCGTCCTGAAAGATATGGGGAAATCCGAGGAAGCACTTGCGTATTATCGCAAAGCCGTGGATATCGCACCCAATTATCTTGAAGCGCATTATAACCTGGGCGTTGTGATGACAGAACTGCGTAAGCCCGCCCAAGCTGTTGAGGCTTTCCGGAAGGCCATAGAACTCAAACCGGATCACGCGGAAGCCTACTACAACATGGGCACTGCGCTGATTGACCTCGGCAGATCCCCCGAAGGAATTATTGCTTACCGCAAAGCCGTGGAGATCAGGCCGGACTATATTGAAGCGCATAATGAGTTGGGAATCGAATTGAATGCCCAGGGCAAAACAGAGGAATCCCTTGACTGTTACCGAAAAGTTCTGGAAATCAGACCGGAATGTGCGGAAGCCCATAACAACATGGGTGTAGCACTGAGAAATCATGGCAGTCCGGAAAAGGCGATTGAGTGTTATCGCAAGGTTCTGGAGATCGAACCGCAAAATGCTGTTGCTCACAGCAATCTCCTGTTTTCACTTCAGTATTCTTCAAATCATCCCGCAGAATGGCTGTTTGAACAGCATCGCAAATGGGCTGAAGTCCACGAAAAGCCCCTGTCAGGAGATATTCTGCCCCATACCAATGACCCCGCACCCGGCCGACGTATTCGGGTGGGATATGTGTCTCCTGATTTTCGCAGCCACTCGTGCGCCTACTTCATAGAACCTTTGCTCAAAGCTCACGACAAAAACCGTGTGGAGATATTCTGCTATGCAGATGTGCGAAGGGCTGACGACATCACCCGGCGGATTGAAGGTCTGGCAGATCACTGGTACAGCGGCCTGAGAAAAAGTCACGAGGTGCTGGCCGAGCAGATTCGCAAAGACCGCATTGATATCCTTGTTGATCTGACCGGACACACCGCGAAAAACCGCCTGCTTGTTTTCGCCAGAAAACCTGCACCGATCCAGGTGATGTGGCTTGGGTACCCGGATACCAGCGGAATGGATGCCATGGATTATCGCTTTACCGACGCGGTGGCTGATCCCCAAGGCATTACAGACAAATATGCCAGCGAAACCCTGATACGTCTGCCCCGGGGGTTTATCTGCTATGCTCCTCCCCTGAATACCCCGGGAGTGGCCCCGTTGCCTTTTATAGAGACGAATCGCATCACCTTTGGCTCGTTCAACAACCTGACAAAGACGACTCCGGATGTTATTGCTGTATGGTCGCAGATTTTACATCAGGTTCCCCAGTCCTGCCTCCTGCTCAAAAGTCGGCAACTGGCCAATGAATCCACCCAAAAACACTATCTGAAGATGTTCGCAGCCAACGGCATTCCCGCGGCGCGTATTATAATGAAGCCCAGGACCCCGACCCAGGCAGCCCATCTTGATATGTATAGAAATGTGGATATCGCGCTTGATCCTTTTCCGTACAATGGCACGACAACATCCTGTGAAGCCTTGTGGATGGGGGTTCCGTTCATAACTTTACGCGGCGAGCGTCACGTCGGACGCGTCGGAACGAGCATTCTGAGCCAGGTCGGACTCACCGAGTTTGTGGCTGAAAACAACGCGGATTATATCGCCAAAGCGGTTCAGCTCGCCCAAGATGTTGAGCGTCTGAAAAACTTCCGATCCACCCTCCGAACCCGGGTGCAGAATTCGCCTTTGTCCGATGCCAAATCCTTTGCACAGGCTGTTGAAGACGCCTATCAGGAGATGTGGGCGAGATGGACAGAGGGGAGAGGTCAGAGGTCAGAGGTCAGAGAGGAGGATTCTCCGCATCTGCCGAGTGCTGTTCAGCAACCAACGGCGTTTGATGTGAACAGTGAATTCAAGGCTGCTGTGCGATATCACGAGGCCGGGGAACTGGCCAAGGCGGAGGATATCTATCAGAAAATCCTCGCTGTCAATCCCAAGCATCCGGATGCGCTGCATCTGCATGGAGTTGTAGCTTTTCAGGTGGATCAGCATGATATTGCCATCAGTGAAATCGGCAAAGCCATCAATATCAATCCGAATAATCCGCTTTATTATCATAACATGGGAAGCGCACTGAGCAAACAGGGCCGCATGGAAGAGGCCATTGCCTGCTATCGCAGGGTACTCTCGCTGAAATCGGATTATGTCGAAGCCTATTGTAATCTCCTTCTCACATTGCAGTATGGCGAGGAACGCTCCCCGGATGAGGTGTTTGAGGAACATCTCAGTTGGGATAAGATGTACGGAGTGCCTTTCAGGGATAAAATATTGCCCCATGCCAATGAGCGGAATCCTGAGAAGCGGCTCCGCGTTGGGTATGTGTCTCCTGATTTTCGCAACCACTCCTGCGCGTTTTTTCTGGAAGCTTTGTTGCAGGCGCATGACAAAACCAGGGTGGAGATTTTCTGCTATGCCGAGGTGCAAAAACCGGATGACATGACCGAGCGGATCAGAAATCTCTCTGATCACTGGTATGTCACGGTGGGCAAAAGCCATGACGTGATCGCAAGACAGATTCGCACCGACCGCATTGACATCCTTGTGGATCTGGCCGGACACACCGCAAAAAACCGCCTGCTTGTGTTTGTCCGCAAGCCCGCGCCGATTCAGTTGGCCTGGCTCGGATATCCCGACACCACTGGAATGGCTGTCATGGATTACCGTCTCACCGATG
>Ga0190283_1000999_pt1 | contig 13666 bp, 10 predicted proteins | sample 48691801_MG_FD_161669 | JGI IMG/M metagenome (GOLD analysis project Ga0190283, IMG submission 161669) | Hydrothermal vent microbial mat bacterial communities from Southern Trench, Guaymas Basin, Mexico - 4869-18-0-1_MG | ecosystem: Environmental > Aquatic > Marine > Hydrothermal vents >...
AATTCAAGGGGTTCAGGGATCACTACCCATTGGATGGGGATGAAATCAGGGAACTGATCCGAATGAAGGAGAGTATTGGCGCCAGGTACCTTCTTACAACGGAAAAAGACTGGATGAGAATTGCCCCTTTCGCCTTTACCACGGCTGCGCAGATGGATAATGACTTAGCTTATTTATCTGTTAGATTCGCCTTCTTGCCGGGGCAAGAGGGCATTTTTGGAATAATCAGAAATGGACTTTCAGAATAATGAAACTCTTTCGATATGGACATACAGGGCCCTTTATGGGCTCGTATGGCTCATATCCCTAATCCCTTTCCGTGTAGGACAGTCCCTTGGGCGGATGTTAGGGAACATATTGGCGGTAGTCCTGAAGAGGCGAATAAAGGCCTCTTTGAATAACCTTCGATATGTCTTTGGGGACACTATGACTATGTCTGAGTTGATTGAACTCAACGGGCGGATTGTAGCGCATTTTGCCCAGATGCTGTTTGAGGCCCCCCATATCCTCAGGCTGAACCGGGCAAACCTGAATAGGTACGTGATTTTCGACAATGAAGACGCCGTAAGTCAGGCTTTGAAGAAGGGGAGGGGGGTTTTCATGCTGACCGGGCACTTCGGAAACTGGGAACTCATGTCCGCGGCCTTTGCCCTCCGGTTTAATGTCAAAGGAGCAGTTGTGGTGAGACCTGCTGATTTCGCGCCTGCCGACAGGTTGTTGAAAAACCTCCGATCCAGATTCGGGGCAGAGATTATACCGAAGAAACGCGCAATGAAGAAGCTGTTGGCGGCAAAGAAAGAAAACAAGGTTATTGGGATACTGTTAGACCAAAATGTGGACTGGTATGAAGGGGTTTTCGTTCCATTCTTAGGTAAGCCGGCCTGTACTAACAAGGGCCTGGCCCTTGTTGCCTTGAGGACCGGGTCCCCTGTGATACCGTCTTTTTCAGTGAGGCAGCCTGACGGGAGGCACCGGGTGGTCTTTGGAGATGAGGTACCATTGCTGAGAACCGGTGACAAAATAAAGGACACCGAGGAAAACACCGCCCTTTTCACACAGATCATTGAGAAATATGTCCGCCGGTATCCGGATCAGTGGTTCTGGTTTCATAAGCGGTGGAAGACCAGGCCCTATTGCCCGCTTCCTGAAGATTATTATCACCGCCCAGACCCAGAGAACGCAGAGGGTTAGCCGGTCATGCTTAAACTCCTGGCCCGCAAAAAGATTGATAAGGCAAAGGTCAAACGGATCATTATCCGCGCCACCAACTGGGTGGGAGATGCGGTGATGACCCTGCCGGCATTAGAGGCCGTTAAAGAGAATTTCCCTGCAGCTGCCATAACCGTCTTGGCAAAACCATGGGTTGAGTCGATTTTCAGTAACCATCCCGCAGTGGATCGGATATTAACATTCAAGAAGGGGGAGGGGGCCTTCACCGGTCTTGGTGAGATGATCAGGGCTATCAGGTTGATTCGAAAAGACAGATTCGATTTAGCTATCCTCTTCCAAAACGCATTTGAGGCGGCCCTTCTGGCATATATGGGGGGGGTTAAATATCGCATTGGTTATAGTACGGACGGGCGTGGTTTTCTGCTGACGCATAGGATCATGCCAAGTGACGAGGTCCTGAAAATCCACCAATCGGAATATTATCTCTCTATCCTGAGGGCAATGGGATGGGAGGCAAAGAGCCGTAATCCAACCATCCATGTTTCTCAAGGGGATAAGGACTCTGCTGACAGGATACTCGGCGAGGAGGGAATAAAAGAGCGAGATCTCTTGGTGGGTCTGGGCCCTGGCGCGATCTTCGGGGGGGCCAAACGGTGGTCTCCGGATCGTTTTGCAGAGATCGGAGACAGGGCAGTTGAAGAGTGGGGGGCCAAGATCCTCATATTTGGGAGCGGCAAGGAGAAGGAGATTTGCAGCCATGTTTGCAGCTCAATGGGGCATCAGTCACTGAACCTCTGTGACCGCACATCATTGAATGTGGTCATGGGCCTGATCAGCCGGTGTCTTTTTTTTATAACCAATGATTCAGGCCTTATGCACATAGCCGCTGCCCTGAGTGTGCCGACAGTGGCCATATTTGGCCCCACTGACCATGTGGCTACAGGTCCGCGAGGCCCGAAAACGAGGATTGTAAAGCATGAAATAGAGTGCGCGCCCTGCCTGAAACCGGAATGTCCTACTGATCACCGGTGTATGTTGAGCATAGGGTCGGAAGAGGTCTGGGAAGCGATGAGCTGGTTGCGGAAGGAGGTCCATTGAAAAAACCCGCTGTTTTTATAGACAGGGATGGCACCATAAATGCGCAGATGGGGTATATCAATCATATGAGCCGGTTTGTGCTCCTTCCGGGGAGCGCTGAGGCGATCAGGCTGTTGAACGATCATGGATATTTGGTGATCATTGTTTCAAACCAGTCCGGGGTCGCCCGGGGATATTTCCCAATGGAGCTGGTCAATGAGGTACATGCCCATATGAAGGCGTTGTTTGCAAGAGACAATGCAAGGGTCGACGGGATTTTTTTCTGTCCCCATTATCCCAAGGGAAAACTACCCGAATACAGCAGGGTCTGTGAATGCAGAAAGCCCAAAACCGGTTTGATAAAAATGGCGTGCGGGGATTTTGATATTGATATGGCAAACTCCTATGTCATAGGTGATCGCTGTACCGATATTGAATTAGCTCGAAACGCCGGTCTGAAAGGTATCCTGGTCAAGACCGGTTACGGCCTCGGGGATCTGGAATATGTTTTCCCCCATTTGCCCTTCAAGCCTTTTCATGCCACGGATGATCTCCACGATGCGGCGAAATGGATTGTTGAAAGGGATTCGGGGATTTAGGAATTGGGTGTTAATATCTTAATTGTAAAATTGAGTGCAATCGGGGATGTTGTGCAGGTACTCCCGTTTTTGGAAGTACTCAAAAAAGGCTTCCCCGAGGCGAGAATTGACTGGTTAGCGGAGGAGGCAGCCTACCAGGTTATTGAAGGACACCCGGCTATTAATCGGATCATCTTGTCTCGCAGGAAATCGTGGCAGAAAAAACTGACAGAAAAGGCTAAGCCCTTATCCGTATTGGGTGCAATATATGGTTTTTTGAAGGAGCTGAGATTATGCGACTACGACTTGGTTGTTGACCTGCAGGGGTTGTTAAAAAGCGGCATTCTGGTTGGTCTTTCGAAAGGAAAGAGAAAAATCGGCATGAGAGGATCACGGGAGGGGGCAAGACTTTTTTTGAATGAACGGCCGATCCCGGTGAATTATGGCCAGCACGCCATTGACCGATACCTCAAGGTGGCTGAATACTTAGGTTGCGATCCTGCCGGGTGGCGTGGCCATATCCCGTTTTTTGAGTCTGACAGGCGAGCTATTGACCAGATCCTGGATCGGGACGGAATCGAGAAGACGCCGTTTGTCGCCATCAATCCGATTGCCAAGTGGCCGACCAAACTCTGGGACTCTGAACGATTTGCGATCTTAGCAGAGCGGATCAGGGACGAGTTGGCGTGCGAGATTGTCTTTACCGGGAGCAGTATTGATAGACCTGTTCTTACTCGTATTGCGCGGATGATGGGGAGCGCCCCCCTTAATCTCGCCGGGCGGACAAACCTGAAGGAGTTGGCCTATCTGTACACCCGGTGCAGGCTCCTTGTTACCACTGATACCGGACCTATGCATATGGCTGCTGCCATGGGATGTCCTGTGGTTGCCCTGTTTGGTCCCACGGCCCCGTCACGGACCGGGCCATACGGAAAGGGCCATAAAGTCATCAGGTCTGATGTTGAGTGCAGTCCATGCTTCAAAAAGAGTTGTGACCATATGAAATGTATGAAGGAGATAACGGTGGAGAAGGTTTTTGAAGGAGTTAGAGAGGTGATAACTGAAAGGAGGGAGAAATGGCGATAAGTAATGAGTTGTTAGACATATTGGCATGCCCCAAGTGCAAAGGGGATATCTATCTCACTGATGCCGGGGACGGACTCATCTGCGATCAATGTAAATTGCTTTACGAGATCAAAGATGACATCCCTATAATGCTGATTGATGAGGCAAAACCGCTGGATAAATAGTTTCTCTGTCTGAAGTAGAAGACCTTTTTCCCTTGACAGGATGTTTTCGCATCTTCTATATTCTCACTCTCTATAAATTTATAAACTTGGCCTTGTTTGACGTGGGGTTCCAGGCTGGTTAGTTGTCGTTTCTGAAAAAGGAGGTAATAAGATGCCTGAGAGAAAATCCTTTCTTGAAGGAATAAGAATTCTGGCGGTCGATGATGAAGAAGATGTTTTAGAAACCATTGTGGATGCGCTTGAAACTGCCCATATTGATAAGGCATCTGATTTTCATTCTGCCGCAGAAAAGATACAGGAAAACACATATGATTTGGCAATCCTTGATATCATGGGGGTTAACGGGTTGACATTATTGGAACATACTGTTGAAAAAGGCATCCCCACTGTAATGTTGACTGCACACGCCATGAATGTGGATACTCTTATGTCCTCCATTCGCAAAGGAGCCATTTCATTTCTGCCAAAGGAAAAGCTTGCAGAACTTGATCTGATCCTCGAAGACATGCTGAAAGCGATACATGACGGAAAACCTACCTGGAAAATATTGTTTGATGAGTTAGATGATTTTTTTAATAAGAAATTCGGCCCTGACTGGAAAGAAAAGGATAAGGAGTTCTGGTTGGAATTTCAAAAGAGATCTTATGTCAGCAAAGGGATGCAGACAAGACTGATGCATGATGAAAAGGTGCTGTCCCACGGAATCTAAGATTAGAACTTTATAGAACCTCAGCTTGACAAGAACAGTTGGTTTTGGTTAAATCCGGTCAATAAGTAACCCTGACAACAGTATCAAACACCCATTGCGCAGCAGTTAAAAGTACGAGACCTTTGAAAAACGTTCAATTTCGTTCAAGATCAAGGCGCATGAGGATTTTAACCACAGGAATATATTGAATATTTCGAGGATTAAAATTCGAATGCAACGTCCCGCCGAGAAGACGGGAGGTGAAAGGGGAGGTTTTTCAAAGGTCTCGTAGCGTTAACCGGGTTTTGTACCCGACATAAATCACCCACCTTTAACCCTATAACAGAGAAAGGAGTTGTGATGAGAATGAAAAAGCTATTTTTTGCCGTGGTATTGTGTCTCGTAGGAGTTTTTATGGTCTTTGGGGTTGCACCGGCGAAAAAGGCACCTTCACTGAGCAAGTGGAAGCCTGCCTTTGATCCATCCGGAGCAAAGTACAAATGTGTTGTCTCTAATGTTTCTCACCCAGTCATAAAAGGTGTTTTTGCAGGATTTGCCATCAGGGATGAGCTATGGAAACGCACCAACGGGCAGATTTATCTTGACTACAAACCATTTTCAATCCTTGGCGGCGAAGTTGAGGTCCTCAATCAGTTGCAGATGGGGGCAATTCAGGGCATGGCGTGCAGTTCCGTGGCATCCACCAACCTCGGGCCCAGAATGGGGCTTATCAACCTTCCTTTTTTAGTTGATTCTTTTGAGAAGTTAGACAAATTTGTTGGTAGCGGAAAGCTCTTTGACCACTATATGAGGGGCATGGAGCATCAGGGGATTATAGGTCTTGATATCACGGGCTATGGCAACTATGGCTGGGCTACTACGGTTCCGGTCAAGAATATTGCCGATGCCAAGAAAGTGAAGTTCAGGATCGCAGAGGCCGCAGTGAATAAGCTTCTTTACAAGGCATGGGGATTCAATCCTGTTGTCATGCCGTGGCCGGATGTGCCGGTTGCCCTGAAACAAGGGGTTATCACAGGCCTGGATCACACTCTCATCGTGTGCTTCATTACCAAGAAATTTGAGGTAGCCAAATATTTTACCAGGATCAATTATGCCCAAGGTCTTTTTATCTGGCTCTTTAACAAGGCCTGGTTTAACAAACTGCCTGCAGACCTTCAAAAAACCTTTAGGGAGGTAGTGCGTGATGTCTGTGCGCAAACCCGCAAGGAAACGGTAAAGCAGGAGGCGTGGGCGTATAAAGGCGCCAAGGAAAAGGCGGGTGTCACGTTCTTTAATCTTTCTAAAAAGGATCATGATATCCTTAAGAGTGAAGGAAACATTGTGTATAAAGAATTTGCTCCTGAGATCAACAAACTGTATCCCACCGATACATACCGCCCAAAGAACTTCTTAAAGGAAGTGCAGGATTATATGGGTTATAAACCCTAAAGTCAGGCCCTCATAAGCGGAGAAATGGGATGTTTATCCCATTCTCCGCTTTTTCACCAGGAGCTGCCCCTTATGCCTAAGCTATTAAGTTTTCTTGATAAGATTTTGTCATTTGTTGAAGAGTGGGTCCTTTTTATCTCTACATTTACAGCTTTGCTTGCGCTTTTTGCAAATGTTGTCTTGCGATATGGCTTTAACTATTCTCTCGCCTGGTCAGAAGAACTCGTGAGAGAGGTTATCATATTGACAACCTTTATCGGATGCAGCGCGGCGATTAAGGCACGTTCTATGATTAAGATCGATGCCCTTGCCCAGATTGTGCCGAGATTTAAGACCCCCCTCACCTTTTTCAGCAATTTTGTTACGTTAATATTCGCGGTCATCATGGTGTATTACGGCTGGAAAATGGCAGCCCTTCAGGTTATGACCAACCAGAAAACCATTATAATGGAGATTCCCCTGGTATATCTTTATGCCATATTGCCCGTAATGGGTGTGATGATGTTTATAAGGACTATTCAGGTTATCTATGAAGATCTCCAACAATTGAAAACCAGTGCCGCAGCCCAATAAAAAACCCGGTTATGGGCGTGACCGATAGGTCCGGAATTTCTATACACCTTCTAACTCTTTTAAAAGACAGTTGCTAATGTTTGCCGACACTGGGCCACTGACACCAACTAATTGAGTACGCGGAGACCGCAAATATTATGGAAGCAAGTCATCTTGTTATATTAGGCATTTTATTAGGCTGTATGGCTACTCTGGTACCGGTCTTCATGTGCCTCTTTTTTACGGCATTCCTCGGGTTCATATTCTTTACCGATCTCCCACTCCTCCTTCTTACCCAGACCATATTTCGCAGTATGGATAAATTTGCCCTCGTGGTGGTCCTGTACTTTATCCTTTGCGGCAATATCATGACAGCAGGGTCCATAGTGGGCAGGCTTATTAAGGTAGCCAATGTTCTTGTTAGCTGGCTCCCCGGCGGGCTCGGGATGGCAGGTGTGCTTGGATGCGGGTTATTCGGGGCCATCTCAGGGTCTACGGTTGCTACGGTAGTGGCCTTGGGCGGCTTTATGATCCCCGCCTTGATAGAAAACGGTTACAGGGAAAAATATACGCTTGGCGTCATGACTACCTCGCCCAACCTCGGTGTTATTATTCCACCGAGTATTGGAATGATATTATACTGTATGATCAGTAATGTATCTCTCGAAGGTCTTTTCCTTACGGGATTTCTGCCAGGTGTTTTGATCATGATAGGGGTGTGCCTTTATACATATATCATCCATAGAAATCGGACCGATTTTGTAAGGATGCCTGTCCCGAATATAACTGAGGTGCTGTCTGTGTTGAAGGAGGGATTCTGGTCCCTCATGCTGATCGTGATAATCTTTGGCGGGATATTTTCAGGCGCCTTTACCGCCAATGAGGCTGCGGTTGTGGCCTGTGTATATGCGTTTATTGTCGAACTCTTTATCCATAAGGCGATCAAAATAAGAGATGTTAAGAGAATTACGGTAAATTCAGCCGTTACCTCCGCGACCCTGTTGATCATTGTTGCAGGAGCCACCTGCTTTGGCCGATATCTCACATTGGCAGATATCCCGAATCAGATTACTGAGGCGGTTATGGCAAGCATCCACTCACCCATCGTGTTTTTATTAGTGGTCAATCTGCTGCTCGTGGTGGTTGGTATGTTTATGGATATAATTTCCGCCACATTGATACTGGGTCCTGTATTCTTACCTATGCTGGCCGGTTTTAATATAGATCCGATGCATTTCGGGCTTATTCTGACCGTTAATCTTGCCATAGCCTATTGCACACCGCCAATGGGAGTGAGTCTGTATATCACCGGTGCCATGGCAAATAAGAGTCTCATTTATGTGTCCCGGGCAGTTATACCCTTCCTGATAATACAGTATGCCGTTCTTGCTGTCATCACCTATCTGCCAGACGTGGTCTTATGGCTGCCCAGAGTCTTTGGCTTTCTGGAATAGTAAACAGGGAGATCAATACTTAGGCTTTTTAAAGATGAACATCGAACATCCAACGTCCAACATCGAATTAAAAACGAACATCAACTTTAGGCATTTTAGGCACTTTAGATCACTTTAGGCACTTTTCCGGTTTATCCGGCTTAGGAGGTAATTAGTTAATGAACTACGCAAAATATGCCACAATTCATGCCCGTCATTTATCTGATAAGATATGTCTGATTGAACGGGCCCCTTCCATAAACAGGCGGAGGACCCTTACATGGAAAGAGTTTAATGACAGCATAAATAAAGTGGCAAATTACCTGTCAAAGGAATTGGGGGTAAAGGAAGGCGACTACGTCATGCACCTGCAGAACAATTCCCTTGAGTGGTTGATCACCTATTATGGCATCATCAAACTCGGTGCAGTAATCGTACCTCTTAATTTCAGGTTTGTGGGGCCTGATATCCTTTATGCTGCTGAGGTATGTGATCCTAAGGTGTTTATACTGGGTTCAGAGTTTCTTCCCGTGGTCCAACCCGTTCAAAACGAACTTACAACTGTAGAGAAGTACATCTGTGTAGGGGATGAGGTGCCGAGTGACATGATCGACTACAAGACTCTTGCTGCCTATGATGATATTTCAGAGGCGATGGTGGATGTGGATGATCAGCATAATCTGGCCATGATGTTTACCTCAGGCACCACAGGTAAACCGAAACCTGTTTTACACACCCATTATTCTCTGAACAATACAGCCATAGGCAACGGTATGTCTTATTTTGTGGAGAAGAACGACAACTATGTCTTCTTCCTTCCCCTCTATCACAGCGGGACCATGTTCCTGTGGGCCCCATTTTATGCAACGGGCGCAACTGGAACGCTTATTACGGAGCTAAAGGACCCCAAATGGATTATTGAGGCCCTTGCTGAAGAAAAGGGAACGGACGTCCTCTTTGTTGTACCTATTGCAGTTGCAATCCTGAACGCCATAAAAAGCGGGGATATTAACCTTTCAGATTACGATCTCTCTAATTGGAGATATATGGAGATTGGCGCACAGCCTGTACCCTTTGATGTGATGAAAAAACTCGTGGAAAACCTGCCATGTGCCGTCTCCAATATATACGGCATCACCGAGGGCGGTGGCGGTGGATTATTCAATCTATATCCGGAGGATGTGTTGAGAAAGCCCGGTTCCATTGGTAAACCCACATTTGGAGTTGAAGGGAAGATTGTCGATTTTGAGGGCAAAGAACTCCCCCATGGTGAGGTGGGTGAACTGATCTTCAGCACAAACCGCATGATGAAGGAATATTTTAATAACCCGGAAATGACTAAAGATGGCCTTAGGGATGGCTGGCTTTACACCGGTGACCTTCTAAAAACAGATGACGAAGGATATTTTTATATTGTTGATCGCAAAAAGGATATGATCACGAGCGGTGGAGAAAATATCTTTCCTGTGGAGATCGAAGACGCACTTATGGAACATCCCAAGATCGATGATGTGGCCTGTATTGGGTATCCTGATGAACGGCTTGTGGAAGTTATCATGGCCATTATCCAGTTGAAAGAGGGAGAAAGCATGACAGAAGAAGAGCTTCTTGAATTTGGCAAGACAAAATTGGCCAAGTATAAGCTCCCAAGAAAGGTCCTCTTTGATCAGGTCATGAGAAACCCCACAGGTAAGCTCATGAAGCCCCAGATGAGGGAGAAATACACAGGCCGGAGAGAGGCATTCCAAAAGCTTGATTAATAGTTGTAAACAGCGTTTTGCATTCTTACTCAGTCTCGTTCCCAAGCCTGATGGTCTCGTAAAAAGTCTCCAAGACCGTCACTCCCCTCGAAAGCGGGAGTCTCCCGCCGCGGCGGGATTGAGTTTCCCGGATTCCCGCTTTCGCGGGCATGACGAAAACGGGTGTTTTCTGGCTTTTTACGAGTTTGTCAATCTCCAGCCCATCTTCACCCTGCAGCTATCTTAGCGCTAACCGCGTCAAACTTTTTGGCAATGAGATTTTCAAATTCCTTTCCAAGAAATCGACGGTTTCCCTGTAAATACCATTTGATGCTCTGCCAGTAGTCCTTTAACTCCTGCGGATCATTGATGCTATCAAGTATCCCTTCAATTTCTGAGAGCCTTTCCCTCTTCAAGGTATCCTTTCTCATCTCGTAAAAATCGTTCAGCGTGTGTTTCTGCTCTCGGGAAAAGCCGATATCCCAGGATCGATCCAGAAGATCATTTACCAGATTATGGAGATCCTCAAAATCCTTGACCAGACTCATCTGTCTTTCCGCGCGGTCCAATATCATATCCGTGATTTCAGTCATCCTCTTTTCAAAGGCCTTTTCAAGGAGAAGTTCGTAATCATCTGTATAAAAAAGATGTTTTCGTAGAGAGCTTAGGCTGTAGTGAAAATAGTTTTTCAGTTGTTCCAGATCATTAATAGACGACAGGTAAGATATCTTACGAGAGATAGATATACGGTCCTGAAAATCCACGGAAAGAAGATTGGGAAAACTTCCCTTCCTCATTAAGATTCCGGTTTTGGCGCTAAATAGATGGGTCAACCGGTAGCTTTCTTCCCAGAGTTTCTGTATGGAAAGCTCGTTTAGAGAGTCATTGACTGCCTCATAACGCTTTTCAATCTCTTCGCTTATGCCTAAAAAACTCAGAGAGACCGGCTGATCATTTGTTCTGATCTTCTTTGTTCCCAATAGTCCAGCCAAGAGGAGTTTAACCTGGTTTTCGTAGCTCAAATAACCGCCTACTTTCTCATATCCGAAGATACGCACTCTATCTCCGATGAGTTGCTCTAACATGAAATGCCTCACCGGTTCTGCTAAATTTTGAAGGGTTTTGTATATACGAAAGGCCTCATAGACCTCCTTTTCAAAAGTTGCGTATCCCACATTGTGAAATTTTCTTTTCTTGTGAATGTACTTCAGCGGGACCTCTAACATAAGGTTTACGAGATCTTGGAATTCAACATACCTGATACCCCGCAATTTGAAGATCCTTTCTGTCGCAAAAATCATCCTTCCAGCCCTGATAATTCCTGGTCTATCTGTTTCCTCCCATTCCTTTGATTCCAGGTAATCAGTTAATGAAATGCCTTCAGGAAGTCCTTCGGTTTGGTGCCTTTCAAAGGCGCAAAAAAGGGAACCCCTCTCCTCAAAAGCATTGTTCAACTCTCCTTCAAGCGTTATCTCACCATCAATTATCTTATGACACATGGCCCTTATCTGGAAAAACCGAATGGCCAGATCCTCAAGGATCAGATTTTCCCTGATTGCGGAAAGCATTATGAATGAGAATACAAGAAATGCGTCAAAGAGTTCCTTATCACGGGGGGAGAGGATCGATTTTATGGCAGAAAACGATATCTCTCCCCGCACTATATGATGAAGCAAGGCGTGATGCCTCACCAAGAAAATAAGATACGTCTTTTCATCTTTGTTAAGGCCATACCTTTCAGCGATTTTTTCCCTTTCCACAAAAAGTGCGCCTGCCCCGGCCAGGGCTGCCGGGTTGATCTCTTCTTTATATTTTTTTCTAAGGGCAGGGACTCTTCCGAGATCCTGAAATATGAATGATTTGGCCAATGCGTCAAAGAGGGGAGGGTTGTTTTTTAAGCCCTCAATAATTTTCCCGAGGTCTTCCAACTGTAGTTCACTGAGCCCCACGATACCAGTGGCCATGGGCCCAAATTCCTTCTGAGCCAACCTGTGTAGGAAGTCTATGTCCTGGAAACCCTGCTTGTCGTGTGTAATTAAGGCCTGGAATTTTCTTGTCGCAGCAATAATGTAGTCAGTGACAGGAGAAGTTAAGTAAATATGCCCAGAGATGTCGAGGTCCTGAAGGGCCATAAATTCGGGGATCAGGAAATTCAAAAGAGAGGGTGCATTATAAAAAAGGAGGGCAAGATCAGTGTATAAATGCTCAGGACGAAACACGACGCTCAGGAAATTTGATTTCAAAGTTTCTCTAAGTTCTTTGGTCTCCTGAAACCATCTCTCCTGCTTTGCAGGCAACTTCAATGTGGAATCAATTTCCTTAACGATCCTGAGATGGCTTTGGAAAAAAGTCTCAAGATCAGAAAACAATTTCTCCAAGCTCTTCAGCTCTTCCTGTGCTATTTGGGGAACTGGTCGGGTAAGTATTGTCTTTGACAGGGCGGCCACTCTTTCAATATCCCTGGATATGTCCTTATAGGCAATCTCCAATGCCCCTGACTTTGATGAGATGCTTAGCTGAAAACCGGTCCCCATTATAAATGAGGATTTCTCTTGGCTTAACTGATCTCTAAACCGTCTGAGGATGGTCAGATCGAGGCGCTCAATATTAATGGACGACGCCTCCTGCTCTACTTTTCTCACCCGATCTTCAATTTCCATCGTGCCCACATCAGCCAGGATTGGGTTGAAATTGATGATTTCGCCCTGTGCCAGAATCACTGCAATCCAGAGAAGCACAAACACATTTTGGCTATTCATCATCTCAAAGAGATGTCCTGTCCCATGGAATTCCACCTCGAGAAACTTCCTATAGAACAGAGGCAATTGCAGGGGATCGAGCTTAAGATACATCTCCTCGAATTCTTCTATTGTATTGACAAGCCTTATGACATTCTCTATCCGTTCCAATTTTCGTTCATCATAGTCGGCTAAGGCCTCTTTTTCCATCAGGCCCTTTTGTCTGAGCTCGCTCCAATTATCGAGGAATTCGAAATAATTCATCATCATGAGAATCTTTTGAACAATTTTGTTATGTATTCCCCCCATGGTGGCTATTTTCTCATCCAAAAGCTGATCCCAATCCAATTCCTGGTTGACTACAACTCTTACTGTCGACTCATAAAGAACAAAGATTTGTGAGAGCTGTTCATGGGTAAGCTCAGAGCCACGGGCCGCCTCTGTTTCGGCTAAGGTCATCAGCCTGCAATAACGGAGCAGGTTAAGGGCCTGGTGGAGATCATATGTGCGGGCAAGATCAGAAACAGGTTTTAAGGCCTTCTCGGTTGCCTTACCGGAGATGATCCGACCTAAAGCAGTATGTCCCAGGACGATAAGGATGATTTCTTTCAGCTCATTATAGTTAAACCCAAAAAGGATCAGGGCCTCCAGATTTTCAAGCAGTCGGGTCCTTGGGCCTTCTATACCGTAGGGGTTCAGGTAACCCCTTATCTTTTCGAGGCGATTGATCTTTGTTGTTAGCCTGATAACATGGTTGAGGGCCTTGAATCTCCTGCTTTTATTTTCCAAAGGCTGCTTCAAGCGATCAACAAAAACCTGCGCCAGGATTTGATAGCGCCCTCTCTTAAACCTTCCTGAAATAACTCTAAGGGTTTGAATCAGATACTCAAATGAGTCTTTGTAATCGGCCACAAGTTCTATGGGACAACCGCTGAGGTTAGAGTTCATCACATCCCGCTTGACGTCCTCTACGGTGGTTTTGAGGGCCTTTT
>Ga0190283_1001001_pt1 | contig 13643 bp, 13 predicted proteins | sample 48691801_MG_FD_161669 | JGI IMG/M metagenome (GOLD analysis project Ga0190283, IMG submission 161669) | Hydrothermal vent microbial mat bacterial communities from Southern Trench, Guaymas Basin, Mexico - 4869-18-0-1_MG | ecosystem: Environmental > Aquatic > Marine > Hydrothermal vents >...
CGCCATCGCGCGTCGCGGAGATCCGTTCGCACATTGAGAACGCGCGCAATTCGTTCGATGCAGCCCTGACGCTCTGGCGCAAGGGAGCCGAGGAGCGCATGCAAGGCATGTCGAACCGCTGGAAAGAGACCCGCAACGCCTATTCCATGCGCCTGAGACAGGCTCGCCGGGAGCTGAGCTGCGTCCTGCGCGATCTCCGAAAAGTACCGGGACGATCGCCGGGGGGTTGAGAGGCGATAGAACAGATGGCCATCGACCGTCGTGATCAGCGGCGCGAGGTACGGGCGCCAACGGCATCAACTTTGTTGGCCCTCAATTTGCCAAAACTACGAATTACACGAACGGGGCGGGCTGATCGACGATGCACCTGTATTCGATTTGTAGACCTCGAAACAGGTACCGAAAATTCGAGAGCTCTCGTCCTTGAAAAGCATCCCTTCTTCTCCCATTTTTGCGCATTTCGCGCCTTTTGAGTGTTTCGTAGTTCCTGCCCTACGGGCCAACTCAATCTCCGAGAGCGAAATATAGATTGATATTGCAAGCTATCAGGGAATAAACGGAAAGACTCTTCACCTTTTGATCGTTCGGTGAAAGCAAGGAATCCCTCTTGAACGCCAACCAGGACGAGACGATCTTGTTGACCGGTGCGACAGGCTACGTGGGCGGCCGCCTGCTGCGCCTGCTGCAGTCCGGGCGGCGGCGGATCCGCTGCCTGGCGCGCCATCCCGCGTTTCTGCAGGCCCGCGTGACGCCTGGGGTGGAGGTGGTGCGTGGTGACGTCCTGGACAGGGAGAGCCTCGCCCAGACCCTCGAGGGTGTCCACACTGCCTACTACCTGGTCCACTCCATGGGCGCTGAGAAGGACTTCTCACGGCTAGACCGCCGGGGAGCCGAAAACTTCGGCGCCGCAGCGAAACAGTGCGGCGTGCAACGGATCGTCTATCTGGGCGGGCTCGGCGACAGCCGTCACTCGCTGTCGCCCCATCTGCGCAGCCGCCAGGAAGTTGGCGATGTCTTGCGCGGTAGCGGCGTGCAGGTCGTCGAGTTCCGCGCATCGGTGATCATCGGCTCGGGAAGCCTCTCCTTCGAGTTGATCCGGGCGCTGGTCGAGCGGCTGCCCGTTTTGATCACCCCCCGCTGGGTCTCCGTGAAAGCCCAGCCGCTGGCCATTTCCGACCTGCTCGATTACCTGGTTCAGGTGCTCGACATGCAGCTCGCGGGAGATCCGATCTTCGAGATCGGCGGCACCGACCAGGTCTCCTACGGGGAGTTGATGCGCGAGTATGCAAGGCAGCGGGGCCTCAGGCGTTTGATGATTCCAGTTCCTGTGCTCACCCCGCACCTCTCCAGCCTCTGGCTGGGGCTGGTGACCCCGCTCTACGCCCGGATCGGGCGCAAGCTGATCGAGAGCCTGCGCCACGAAACGATCGTGCAGGACGGTTCCGCCGCCACGGTCTTCGATGTGCGGCCGAAGGGGGTGCGCGATGCCATCGCCGAGGCGCTGAGCCAAGAGGAGCATCGGATCGCGGAGACGCGCTGGTCCGATGCGATCTCGTCGTCGGGTCTCGAGCGCGACTGGACCGGCGTCCACTTCGGCAACCGATTGATCGATGCGCGCGAGCAACATGTCGATCTGCCCCTGGAGGTCGCGTTTCGTCCCATACAGCACATCGGTGGCTCTCGGGGCTGGTACTTCGCCAACTGGCTATGGCGGCTGAGGGGTTTCTTCGACCTCCTGGTCGGGGGTGTGGGTGTGCGCCGCGGGCGGCGGCATCCCGAGGAGATCCTGGAAGGCGACACCATCGACTGGTGGCGTGTCGAAAAGTACCAGCCCGGCCGCCGGCTGAGGCTCTACGCCGAGATGAAAGTGCCGGGGCGCGCCTGGCTCGAGTTCGACGTGGAGCCGGCAGAGGAGGGCACGGAAGGCGGCTCGATCGTGCGCCAGATCGCCATGTTCGATCCCGTCGGCCTGCCGGGCCTGGTCTACTGGTACCTGGTTTATCCGCTGCACGCCCTGGTTTTCCGGGGTTTGCTGCGCGGCATCGTCGCGGCGGCTCTCGAGAGCGCTCATGAAGGTGTCACTTCAGAAGCGACGCCCAAAGCCCAAAACAGGGAGGGCAGATAGGGTGTATAGGATGCGCTTCTACCTAACAAACTTGGCATCGGCGAAATCCCGGATCGTGGCGCGCCGACGGTCGTCGCTCGGGGCGTTCGCCGATGGAACGGCCGCTACAAGGATCACGCTGGCGATCCAGGCAATCGCAAGAACGATGGCGAGCCGCTGAGGGAGTCGCATCTCACACCTCATCGTCGGAGATTCCGAGAAAGGCGACGTAGGCGCGGATGAGCTCGGTTGCCAGGTCCTCGCTGGCGCGGTCAAGACGAAGACGTGACGAAGAAGTCTCACACGGAAACATCTTTTTATTTTCCCGTTGAATTGCGTACCAAGACACTAAGCCCATCCTTTGACTGACGACCAGTGCCAACTTCTCCGGCTCCTCCCTGCTCCGCAGTCACATCCTGCTCCCGCTCGCCCTCCACAATAATTAAAGGCACCCCTGGTGTCTCACACTATGTTGGCAGAGAGGGTGGACGCTAGTTCGGGGCGGGCGATAGTAGCGCGTGATGAAGGGGCGTATTTGGGCATCTACATTGCCGGAGTAGCTGGCGAAGGAACCGGCGGAAGGGACTATCTGACGATCAAGTACGAAGATAGTGATACGACGCTTCCGGTTCAGAGTTGGGCGCAGATATGGGATGGACCTTTATCGTTGGACGATGTTGCAAAAGGTATCACTCTTCAGCCGAACGGTCTGCTCTACGTCGCTGGTTGGAGCGCGCTGTATACTCAAGATTACCTGGTCCTCGAGTATGATCCCGAGACAGGAGTTCTGCTAGATGCTTTTCGATATGATGACGGCAGCCAGGAGGCGCTCGAATCTCTGGGTTGTTTCAGCGTACCCGGGTATCCCGTAATCAGGTGATATCTGTTTTGAGTTTATTGTTCGGCTTGCAGGCGAGGTGGCTTGTGCCTGGTCAAAGAATACTGGCGCGACCTGGATGGTCTCCGGAGATCACGCTGGAGAAGCCGTAAGTCGTCATATTGGGGGACAGTCCCTTTCCGGGACTGTCCCCATCTCCTTCTCCATCTCCTTCTTGGGCACCGGGACCTTACTCTATAGATCCCCGCCCCAGTCAATGCGTCAGTACGAAGACCTCCCCCGCCTCCAGCACCTCGGCCAGGTCGGACCGCGGTGAGCCCACGATGATGTCGTCGAGGTTCGAGCCCCAGCGCCAGCTCTTAGCCGTGGTCCAGCCGAATCTCTGGCCGTCATTGGGTGAGGGATCGCCAACATTGGTCAGAGCCCATTGACAGGGTTTCACTTGCCGGTCTACTTCGGCGATGAAGACCCGTCCGGCCTCGAAGGAGGGGTTCCAGATGTCCGGGGTGCCCGGCGCGCCGATGACCAGATCGACGATCTGATCTCCGCTGGTGTCGGACCAGGTGAGACTGAAGCCAAACAGGTTGTGAGGATCGGCGAGCATGGGAATCGCAAAGATCAGAGGCTGGTCCATGGCGCCGTCCGACTGCAGCCCTACGGTCCCATTACCCCGGTACATCATGACGAATCCCTCGGGACCGGAAGGCTCTCCGCCAGCATCGAGGGAGCCGGGAGAACCTACGGCGAGGTCGCAATACCCATCGCCGCTGTAGTCGGCTGCGGCCAGAACCGAGCCCTGACGGCCGAATTCAACGTAAAGGGTACCTCCGATCTCCTGGTAGAATCCGGGCGAGTGGTCCCAGCGGGGCTGGCCGCCGCTGACGTGCCCGAAGAAAACCGCTGCAATGCCGCCATTGATGAGGATCTGCCCGCCGGCCACGGGGCGGTCCATGTCGGGCGCCCCTGCCACGATATCGGTCAGGATCTGACCGAAGGGATCAGCGAAGTTGCCGACGGCCACTGCCCATCCGAAATGGCACTCGGCTTCCCGATGAATGGGAGGATAGTAGAGGTGCTGATCGCGGTAGATCGTGCCGCCGTTCTTGGGAACATCCAGAAAAATGTCCACTGCACCGACCTCATGGGTTGCCGGTGTCACCGAAACATCGTTGGCCATGGGCCCCCCCACCACAACATCGAGGTTGCCGGCATGATCCAGGTCGCCGACGGCAAGGCTGAATCCGAACCGAACCCCGTGGGTTGGTTGGAGCGGATCGATATCCGTGGGGTGCACATCCAGAATGGTCACACCGCCTCGATAGGGCGGCGAGGCCAAGGGGTCCCAGGGACCGAAGAGTACAAAAACTCTCCCTTGATTCCGGTGACCGTTCAGATCGATCCCGGGAGCTCCCACCACCAGGTCCAGGTGACCATCCCCGTCGACGTCCCCCACCGCCAGGGCCGCGCCGAATTCTCCACCCGCCTGGGCCGAGCCTGCCGGCGGCGTGATTTGGAAGGGCGGGGACATCGGGGTACTCCGGGCGGGAAAACACTCGACGACGCCAGCCTGAGGGATCCACACCCCTGAGACATTGGCCGCCGATGCAGGCACTCCCACGAGCACCCAGTCCCGCTTTCCGCTGGTACCGCTGGTGAGAACGCCTGCGGCCAAGGCGGCACCGAACAGTTCACCGCTGGCGGGCTCCAGGGAAACCAGGTTCTCGTCGAAGAGGCTGCTCTGGATCGAGGAGTAAGAGCCCTGGGCTCGATCGCAAGTGGTTTGACCGAAAACTACCGCAGTGATCATGAGCGTGGCCCACACAACCAATCCGATACGACGTACCGCAACCAACGAGCGTTGAGACATTCCATTCATGGAGACCATGGAAAATCCTCCTTTCCTTGTTCGAGGTGGTCGGCTTAGAATCTCCGTCCAGATCCGCATGGCCCCCAGAAGACTCGCAGCGCGATGCCGGACTCGATTCCTCGAAAAACGGTTTTTTGAGGGCAGCCTGGTGGACCCTGGCGGCCAGCCGGGTGCTCACCGAAATTCTTCGGTTTTTCCACGATGTCCCAGCTCGATGATCGTTCAGAAGCTCTGAGAATGCTGGCTGCCGGTGGGCTGCACGATCGCCCGAGGGAGGTGTGGGAGCTCATCGAGAGGGCCTGGCCCACGCTGCAGCGATTCGTGCTGCAACGACTGCTCTATGGAGGGATCCGCAAGAGTCTGGTCGAAGATTGTGGGCAAATGGTCATGGAGAGGGTCTGGAACTATAGGTTGACCTACAAAGGCACGACGGAAGGCGCTTTTTGGGCCTGGCTGCGCAGGATCTGCGATCATGAGCGCCTGCGCATGCAAGTGCGCGACCGCAAGCACCCGATCGCCCAGACGGATCTCGATGGAGGATTGCCAAGCGAAAAACCGACGCCACCCGCGATGACAGGCTCGGGAGAGCCGCCGACGGGCAGGTTTGATCCCACTGTCGAGAGCGCTGCAATGCAGGAAACCCTCAATGCTCTGAAGGAGTGCCTTGGGGAACTCGACACCAAACAGCGCCTGGTCATCGATCTCTTGTTCTTCCGAGCTGAGCTTCCTGAAAGAGCCGTCGCCCAGATCATGGACTGTTCGCCGGCCTATGTGCACAAGCTGAAGAGGCAGGCTGTCGAGGTCATCCGCAGGTGTCTGAAAAACAAGGGTTTTGACGAGGCATGAAATCGAAAAGAGTGGCAAAGCTTCTCAAGCTGTATTCCCAAGAGGTGCCCGAGGAAAAGCTCCTCTCCGACGAGGCCGACGCGGCGCTCCGAGCACGCCTGCGGGGAATCGCCGATCGCGACGATCAAGTCTATCTGGATAAAGAAACCACCATGGGGTCCGGTTCGGCAATGGAGGGTGCCGCGAAATCGCCCGATCCGCGGGCAGTGAAACACCTCGAAGGCCGTCTCGCACCCAGAACAGGATTGCTGCTACGGGCCACGGTCGCGATCGCGGCCGCGGTTCTGATCGCTGCCACGGTGTTCTGGTTTCCAAGCGCCCCAACCCGAAGCTGGGAAGTAACGATCATCGAAGAACCGGGGCCGCTGCTGCGAGGCGAACAGCGATCGACCACCTACCGCTTCGAAATCACCCCCGGCTGGCAAGGTTTCCTGTATGTCTTGAATCTCGACGAGAGCGGAGAATGCCGGTGGGTCTATCCTTACCTCGACGACGCGGGCCTGGACGACTTCGGCTTATCGGGCCCCTTGCACGCCGGGGTGACCATGCGCATTCCTCCCGCAGAGTACCACGGTTTTGAATCTACCGGAGAAGGGTCTGAGACCTTCTATCTGATTCCGAGTTTTTATCCTCTCGAGACGAAAGACCTGCGTACGATTTTGAGAGACATCCTGACGGAGGCCGGTGACATGCAAAATGACCCCTATTCACGGGAGGAGGGTCTGGAGCGCATCAGAAAAAGCGTCCTGAAACGACTTCGAGAACGGTTTCCTGAGACACAGCTCATCCCTCTAGAGCCGTCCCTCACCCGTAATAACTGAGCACGTAGGGTAAGGAAATTCAACCGAATAGTGCTGATAACGAAACCACCCAATGCTGTTCAATCGTGTGCTTTCCGTGCATCCTGAAGCGCACGGACACGTTCAAAGATCCCGGCACCAAGCACGCTGTCGAAAAACTCCCGTGTAAACATAGGCGTGCTCCGTGACGGCATGCATCGCTATGGGATCGTTGTCGAAGTGTGTGCCCGGTAAGGAGTCGTCAGGCCGCAGCACTCGCTGCACATGAAAACGATTTTACCTCGGGGTGCATGTTTCCAGAGTTCTTGAAACGCGTCTAGACTCGGTTTGCATTCAAACTGATGGTTACCGTATGATGGCCATCTCGTACGAACCGGCCGGAGAGGCCGTTGAAACCTAACGTCATTGCGCTGACATCGAACCGACGGGACGGCGATCTTCGAAGAATGAACGATCTGAATACCGAATCAGAACGACCTCTCGAGCAGGAATCACGGCCGGGTGTTTGGCAGACGCTACGTCTGGCTCTCTCCGGGAAGGAGCAGGACTTCACGCGCGGACCGATCGGCCGCGCAGTCGTCCTGCTGGCGATTCCGATGATTCTCGAGATGGTGATGGAATCGGTGTTTGCCATCACCGATGTGTATTTTGTCTCCAAGCTCGGTGTAGACGCCGTAGCCACGGTAGGATTCACCGAGGCCATGATTACCCTGGTCTACGCCGTCGCCTGCGGTATCAGCATGGCTACCACAGCCATGGTGGCCCGTCGCATCGGCGAGAAGGATAACCATGGCGCAGTAGTTGCCGCTGTCCAGGCGGTCGCCCTCGGTATCGTTGCTTCGATACCGATCGTGCTACCGGGGCTGCTCTTTCCCTCCGTCTTGCTGCGGTTCATGGGCGGGTCGCCAGAGCTCATCGCCGTCGGATCCGGCTACACCATGGTGCTCCTGGGCGGGTCGGTGACGATCATGCTGTTGTTTATCATGAACGCCATATTCCGCGGTGCCGGCGACGCCGCCGTGGCCATGCGCGTTCTGTGGTTGGCCAACGGCATCAATATCATCCTGGATCCCTGTCTGATTTTCGGCCTCGGTCCTTTCCCTGAGTTGGGAGTTACCGGTGCGGCCGTGGCCACCACGATCGGCCGCGGCACCGGGGTCGTGTTCCAGCTCTGGATCCTCTTCAGCGGATCGAGCCGCATCCGGCTGGTTGCGTCTCAATTGCATCTGAATCTGAAGATCGTCCTCCGCCTGCTGCGCGTATCAGCGGGTGGCATCATGCAGTTTCTCATCGCCACCTCCAGTTGGATCGTCCTGGTCAGGATCGTGGGGAACTTCGGCAGCACCGCCGTGGCAGGATACACCATCGCCATCCGGATTATTGTGTTCACCATCCTGCCTTCGTGGGGCATGGCCAACGCAGCAGCCACGCTGGTCGGCCAGAACCTCGGGGCCAAGCAACCGGAACGTGCGGAGAAATCCGCCTGGCGCGCGGGACTCTACAATTTTTACTTTCTCGTGACCGTAGCGCTCGTATTCATAACCTTTGCGGAGTTTTTCATCCAGATCTTCACCGACGACGCCCAGGTGGTCGCTTACGGCGTGGACTGTCTGCGTTACGTTTCGTATGGCTACGGATTTTTTGCCTACGGCATGGTCATCGTACAGGCCATCAACGGCGCTGGTGATACAACCACTCCTACCATCATCAACTTTTTTTGTTATTGGTTGCTTCAGATCCCGCTGGCCTTTTTTCTCGCAGGATCCACGACCCTGGAAACCAAAGGTGTCTTCTTGGCCATCACCGTCGCCGAATCGTTGATCGCGGTGGTGGGGATCGTGGTCTTCCGCCGAGGGCGGTGGAAAAAACGCGAGATTTGAAGTAGAGGAGTGAACAGCATGAAAATTTTATTTCGCACGCACGTCGGACTTCTATTCTTCGTAATTTTCGTTTTGGGCCCCTGCATCGGGTCTGCTCTGGCGGCACCTGCAACCGCATCCTCCGCCGACGACGAGCCGGTATGCGACGTCAGCGAGGAAATCGTGGCGGGTGGTCCCGAAAATTACATGGAAGTCAGGCATCTGATCCTGTCCGGATCGCAATCCGGCATCGGAGCGATACTGGCCCAGATTGCACACCAACGTCATGGTGTCAAACCATGGCACAAGCTGAACCCGCGCATCACACGCCTGCAAGCCGACTACTTCAAAAGGATCTAGCCCCCGCATTACGCGCGGATGCAGGGTGCCGCTGCCTACTTCGGCGAGAGCGTGGAGAATCACGGGCTGAACTTTTCCGTGCTGGCATTCCACACGGAACCATTGTTCGGTTGCTCGGTCGTGTTCTATCCCCCCAGGACAACGATTGGTCGATCGGGTGTGCTCAGCCGCAACCTCGACTTTACTACGGGAAACATGATCGGACGGCGCCCCAGAGGCACGCAACCGGCTGCGCTTTCCAGGCCCTATATCATCGAATCGTACCCGGATGAGGGGTACCCGTCGCTGTTCCTGTGCAGTATGGATCTGCTCGGCACCGCCTTCGACGGTATCAACTCGCAAGGTCTGTGCGCAGCCCTGCTCACGGATACGGAGCTCATGCGCGAGCACAAGATGGAGCCCAGCAACGATCTCCAGGTCGGATTCAACGAAATCCAGCTCATTCGCTACCTGCTCGAAACCTGTGCCGACGTAGACGAAGCCAAGGACGCCCTGCTACAGGTCAAGCAGTACTACAGCTTCGTGCCCTGCCACTACATCATCGCTGATGCCAACGGCCGCGCATTCCTGTGGGAACTCTCGTATTCGCGCAACAAGTCCCACATCATCGACAGCGACGGTGAGCCGCTGGTGACGACCAACTTCATGCTCCACCAATACCCGGACCGGAAAAAGCTGCCCACGGAACGTAATCCCCAGGGGATCTACTCCCGCTTCCGTCGACTCAGCGAGCGCATCGGCAAGCACGAAGGCGGTTACGATCTGGAATTCATCAAGGAGACGAGTGCCTGTGTGGCTTTCGACAAACTTGCCCCGCCAGCGAACAGCCCCTGGATGCCGAACCGAACGATCTGGCACGCCCTGTACGTTCCCGACGAGCTCCTTCTCATGGTCGATTTCTACCTCGGCGAGTCGATCGATCCCGCCGACCCGTCCAAGCCGCTGGTGCAACGCTCGGGATATCTCGAGTTCAGGCTGGAGCCGTAGCCGTCCATCCGAGAATTCGATCACCGCGTCTCTTCAATACCGATCAACGCCAGGCTGGAGGTTTCGACGCTGCAACTCGATCCGCTGGGTGTCCTCGTAGGCGACGGCAAGTTTTTCTGGTCATAAAGTATTTCTGGTCATACTGGCCCGGCGGCACGCGCTTCTTCACTTCGGCCTTTAGCCACACCCAGGGTGCGCTGGAGCACTACGTCTACATGAAGAAGCGCACTCCCCTGGGGTAGCACTCCCTGGCAGACGATATCCACTACATCGGAACCGGTTCGATGAGCATCTTCGAGCTCGGCGTCGAGATCGAAAAAGAACAGCTCTGGCGAGCAATGCCCCGCCCATTTTCCAATATCGGCTGGATTATTTCCACCCTCCGTTCTATTCCTGTACGCTTAGTCATTGAGCGCATCGATCTCGACCGGGCGCGATCGAGTTAAGTGTACCTAGCAAAGTGGTCACGATTACGTCCACGAGATCCAGGCAGCAAAACTCGTGAACGAGTACGCAGACAACCACTTTCAGCGGTGAAAAGGTAGAAGCCATGCCCGCTAAATCCCAGTCGTTCGTGATTTCGATCATCGTTTTCGTAACACTCTTCGGCACCATCTGGCTCGTCAAAACGATGCTGTCGCATCAACCGCCAGAGCAAGAATCCGCGGCCGGGATCGAACGATCCAATGGTGAATCAAGGCGTGATCTCACGCCCCCCGCCGATTCCGGGCGCCAGGAAGGACCGGAGCTAACACGTGAACCGGTTGAACCAACGCTCACCGATGCCCGAGGTCAGAAAGCGGCTCTCATGGTCCGCGTTCTTCTCGAAACGAACAAAAATCCGGTAGCTGGTGTGTCGATCACACCGCGTTTCAAAGACGCCGATGTTCTCGTGGATCCGGAAGCTCCTCTAGTGAGCGATCAGAACGGGTGTATCAATATCGAACTGACCAGAGGCACGGTCCTCGAACGGATATTCGTCCGCGCTGGATCGCAGACGACTGGTCTCTACGAGTACATGAGCCTTCATATCCCGTCTGGTGAGAAAACGGAGCTGGCCCTGAAAGTGACTCGCGGTGGAACGTTTCGAGGACAGGTGGTCGACCAAGAAGGCCACCCCATCGCAGGTGCCGAGGTTTTGGGCTGGTGCCGGGACCGTAGCCGAGTGGACCGCATCTTCGGTGCCGATCCGGACCGGAGTGCGCGGGCTGATGAGAAGGGTAACTTCATGCTGGACCATTTGGGTGTCGAGTTCGTCCTCGAAGCCCAGGCACCGGGTTTGGTTTGCCTGCGGCGGCTGCACGGTAAGTTACAACCTGGGCAACAGGCCGCGGGATTAGAGCTGGTCCTAGGTCCGGCCAGCGTCATCCGCGGGCGGGTCCTCGATCCGAATCTCAAACCGCTGGCCGGAGTCGAGGTCAAGGTGTGGAAGGGAGGTAGCTGGTCCAGTGGATCCCACTGCAAGACCGATGTGCCAGGCATTCTCAAAGGTTTCCAGAGGGACAGAAGGACGGCGACCGCCGCAGACGGGTCGTTCGAATGCGGCGATCTGGCGCCCACATCCTATGTCGTCACGGTCGAGGCGCCGGGTTATCCCAAATGGGAGCGCAGGCACAAGCCGGAGGATGATTCCAGGCCACCTTCCGGAATCCAGCCACCTTCCGAAATCCCGTCCCACTGGCCCGAAGAGTTGAAAAACAACTATCGGGATCGCATGCAGTCGCGAACCGGCGAGGGATTCCTGGAGATCGTTCTCGAGAATGGAGACTTGCTCAGAGGAAGCATCTCGAGCTCGACCGGGAATCCTGTAACAGGGGCGGAAGTCAGGCTGCATGAGATCGCCGGCAACGACCGACACCGTACCATGACAGATGATCAAGGCCTTTTTGTGTTCGCCGGTCTGAGCAGCGGCCGGAGCTGGAGGCTTTTCGCCGGCGCAGTCGGACATGCCATTCATGTGAAGGAACCGATCCCCCTCGACGAGGCTGATTCCCTCTTCATCGAGGTGGTCCTCGAGGAGGCACAGACGATCGCTGGTCGTGTGCTGGATGAGCAGGGACGACCGGTATACAACTCCTTTGTCATAATCGAGGGCGAACGGGAGGTTGAATATCGCGCAAGGTTTTTCAACCGCCCCACCTGGGAGCGTTCGTTCGACCTCCACGCGACCTACACCGATCGTGACGGACGATTCCATTTCGGGCGGCTCTATCCCGGGACTTTTCTCGTCACGGCGAGAGATCCGGTCGACGAGAACAGCAGCATGGAGCTCCATGTACAGGCCGGCGAAGGCAACGTGATCATAACCTTCAACCATGAAGTCATGCGCAAAGTTGTGCTCATCGGCAAGGTCATCGACGCTCTCAGCAAGGAGCCGGTCAGCACGTTCTCGATCACTCCCATGCGACCCGATCCGGATGGAGAGTCGATGTTCGGCAGCTCCCATTCGTTCGAGGATGCCGAAGGCTGTTTCGAGCTGGCCGGTCTCGATCCGGGTCCGATCGAGATCGAAGTCAGTGCAGCGGGATACGCCCCCTGGAAGATGCCGCTCGAGGAGTATCAACTCGGCGAGCACCGATTCGATGTCAAGCTGGCACCGGCCCGCAAGCTCCATGTGAAAATCTCCGACCTGCAAGGCCAAGCCATCAAGGGATCGTTGAGCTTCAGCGATCCGATCGGCAATCCGATCATGACCGAACAAGGCGGCTATCGGAGTACACACACTCATCTCTCCGATGGGGAAGCTGTTGTCCTGGGGCTTCCGGCAAGCCCCGTCAAGATGACCGTACAGGTGAACGAACAGAAACGACAGTGGGATTTCGACATCGACCTCACGATCGAACCGAAGGCGAGGTTCGATTTCGTCATAGATTGCGACCGACCCATCGAGTGGCGCAGACTCCATCTCTTCGTGCTGAACGCCGGGGACAAAACACAATCGCTGCGGCTTAAACCGCTATCAATCGACTCAATACTGCAAAACCTGGATTTTTTGAAACCGGAAGAAACAGATGAAACCGTGATCTACGACGATCTTCTCAGTCGCTATTTCGAGTCGTTGAACACGCCGATCATTAAAGATGTCAGCGCGATCACCGCGGTTGCCAGCGATGGCGAAGGATCGGTTTACTCGGCAGGCAACTGCACCCGCAACGAAGACGGTACATGGACACTCAGCAGCCAGAAAGGAGGCAACAGCGATTCTCAACCTCACTCGGCACGTCCCGGACTTTCCTTGCACGTCCCACGGCGGGCTTTTCAGCTCGACGTCTCCGCTCCCGGATACGAAACGCTGCAGTTGACTGTGCCGGCCGCCACAGATAATGAGAACCGCGACACATTCGCGATCTTTCTGCGACGGCGATGACGGGACGAGCATCGTATCATTCCGCCGAGCGAGCCCGGTGCCGTCCCTGCGCCCGCCATCAAACGAGCACCCGCTAATAAGGCGGGGCTGGTGCGCGTCAGAAAAAGCATCCCGAAACGGCTTCGAGCACGGTTTCCCGAGACCCGGCTCATCCTTCTCGAGCCGCCCCTCGCCCGCGAGGACTGAGCCCCGCCTGATACCATAGGATCGCGTTGATGAGCGCAGCTACCGCACTCGGCCCCAGTAGACGAACGATGCCCAGTAATAGGGAGATGAGTAGTTGCCAGACTTCTTCTGGGGCTTCGAGATTCCCCGCTCGACTCCCTGCTCTACGGGACGAATCCTGCCGTGAATCAAATCCAGTTTCACGGCCCGCAAGGCTTCGGCGGGGTGCAGGCCTTCCTGCCAGAGGCGGCCATAAAAGCGGGCGAAAAGGAGCCTGGTAGCCTGATCGTCCACCTTCCACAGGGAGGTGATCACACTTTGTGCGCCGGCCTGCTGCAGCGCTCGCCCCAGGCCGAGCAGCCCTTCACCGCTGGTGGGGAATCCCAGACCGGTTTCGCAAGCCGAGAGCACGGCGAGCTCGACCCGGGATAGGTCGAGCCAGGCAATCTC
>Ga0190283_1001003_pt1 | contig 13625 bp, 13 predicted proteins | sample 48691801_MG_FD_161669 | JGI IMG/M metagenome (GOLD analysis project Ga0190283, IMG submission 161669) | Hydrothermal vent microbial mat bacterial communities from Southern Trench, Guaymas Basin, Mexico - 4869-18-0-1_MG | ecosystem: Environmental > Aquatic > Marine > Hydrothermal vents >...
CTGAATGCTCCCGTGCCTGATCTGGTGGTCTATTTACAGGCGCCGACCGAGGTGCTGCTACAAAGGATAAAAAAACGCGGGCGTGGTTTTGAGAGGACGATCAGTACAACCTATCTGCAACAATTGAGCGATGCCTATACCCGCTTTTTCCATTATTATGATAAAGCGCCCCTGTTAATCGTGAATGCAACCGAGATTGATATTGTGAATAGCCATCAGGATTACCAGCAACTGCTGGAACAGGTAAAAACAATTAAAACCGGGCGGCATTATTTTAACCCCTTACCCTTTGCCATGTAGCTATGAGTGTACAAACCAAAACCAGTCGCGTGACCGTTTCCACGTTACGAAAAATGAAAGCCGAAGGCGAGAAAATTGCCAGCCTCACGGCCTACGACGCCAGCTTTGCGGCGGTACTGGACGCTGCTGGTGTCGATATTATTCTGGTTGGTGATTCCCTGGGTATGGTGATTCAGGGCCATGAGACGACAGTGCCTGTTACGGTAGATGATATTGTTTATCATAGCCGGGCTGTGTCTAGTCGTTGCCAACGGGCTTTGCTGATGGTGGATATGCCGTTCATGAGTTATACCTCTCCCGAACACGCGCTGGAGACTGCTAAGTGGTTGATGCAGGAAGGCGGTGGCCAAATGGTTAAGCTGGAAGGCGGTGAGCGGGAAGTAGAGACAGTCAGGAAACTGTCTGAGCAGGGTGTACCAGTTTGTGCACACATCGGGCTGCAACCCCAGTTGATTAATAAATTGGGTGGTTACCGTGTTCAGGGACGTGAGCAGCACCAGGCAATCCAGATGCTGGAAGACGCTGTGGCTTTGCAGGAGGCGGGTGCCGATGCTTTATTACTGGAGTGTGTACCTGAGAGATTAGCCGCAGAAATCACGGCCAATCTGGAAATTCCAACCATAGGCATTGGTGCAAGTCCCGCATGCGATGGTCAGGTATTGGTGTTGCAGGATATTCTGGGGATCACAGCGGGTCATGTACCAAAGTTTGCCAGAAATTTTTTACAGGGTAATGAAAGTATACAGGATGCTGTTGTTAGTTATGTTGCTGAGGTCAAACACGGAACCTTTCCCGCTTCAGAGCATTGTTTCACGGACTAATTGTCCCCCATGCTGATTTTTACTGACACTATAGCGGTGCAAGCCTGTCTGAGTGACTGGCGTGCAACGGGTGAACGTATTGCGCTGGTTCCAACGATGGGGAATTTGCATGCCGGGCATCTGGCTCTGGTGGAGCGTGCAAAGCAACTGGCGGATAGAGTGGTCGCCACAATTTTTGTCAATCCCATGCAGTTTGACCGCAGGCATGATCTGGATGCCTATCCCCGCACACTTGAAGATGATAGCGCCAAACTTCAGGCTGCGGGTACAGACCTCCTGTTTGCACCAGAGGTATCAACGATCTATCCGGAACCACTCGAAACGACGACACAAGTCAGGGTGCCAGGGGTCAGTGAAAGACTGGAGGGCACATCCCGGGCGGGGCATTTTACCGGGGTGGCGACCGTCGTTTGTAAGCTGTTTAACATGGTGCAAGCAGATGTCGCCGTGTTTGGTGAGAAGGATTATCAACAATTGCTGGTGATACGCAAGATGGTGGCTGATCTGAATATCCCGGTCAAAATAGGATCCGTAGCCACTATGCGTGAATCAGACGGGCTTGCGATGAGTTCGCGCAATGGTTATTTGACGCCAGCAGAGCGTGCAATTGCTCCTGAGTTATATAAAGTCTTGCAGTTCATGCAGGCTGAACTTTCAGTAAATGCCGATAAAATCATCAAAATACAAGAAAAAGGACTCTATATGTTGCGAAACGCCGGGTTTGAGCCTGATTATTTAGAGGTCTGTGAGCCAGATAGCTTACTGCCTGCAAAACCGGAAGACAGCTCGTTAGTGATTCTCGCGGCTGCCTGGCTGGGTAAGGCAAGATTGATCGATAATCTATCCATAAATTTGAAACCCGGCGCCTGAACCCCCATAATTCAGGAGTATCAGTAAAAATTGGGCTATCCATGGTTTTAACTCTGCTTAAATCCAAACTGCATCGTGCCACAGTCACACACGCAGAACTGGAATACGAAGGTTCCTGTGCGATTGACTCCGGCCTGATGGAAGCAGCGCTTATTCGTGAGTATGAGCGGATTGAAATCTATAACGTTACCAATGGTGAGCGTTTCAGTACTTACGCGATACGTGCAGAAGCAGGCAGTGGGATCATTTCAGTGAATGGCGCGGCGGCACATAAGGCGGCTGTGGATGATATTGTGATTATCTGCACCTATGCCCAACTGACAGAAGCTGAGGCCAAGCTGTACAAGCCTACATTGGTCTATCTCAACGCAACAAATAGTATCACCTACACTGCCAATGAGATTCCAGGACAGGCGGCCTGATTTTCTGGACGAGTTAAAAACCAGTATGTGAGCATGCTCACGTACGGGTTTTTCTGTGCAGACTAAAATACGTCCGTGGTAGACCTGCCTGGGGTAAAACGCTTCCTGAAAAGTTACCATTGTTAACAATTAATTTAATAAAGATTGCTGTAGTTCCTTCATTATAGCTTCAGTGTTCTTTTATCCTACTAACCCGGATAATGGAGTTGGGTACACTTTATATTTTACAAATAAGCTCATAGCTAAATGTCATAGTTGAGTTTTCCATAGCTTTGGAGTGATTGGGCGCAATATCCAGGTTGTTCAGCTGAATAGAACCTGTAAGCAGAATGAATCGTGACAAGGATTTGTGTTTAATTTGTAGATTTATTTGAAGATAAACTTACGTGAAAAACAAAACTAATAATATCTACGGTGCAGCTTCTGTTGAAGCAGCTTTCCGTATTCCTGGTTTCCGGGGACTCCATGTTTCTGCTGACAACTGGGAAAATAAGGCCAGTAGTTTTCTTGCCCACGTAGTTGCAAGGAATCCGGGTGATCTACACGCACATGTGCAACGGATCAATCTTGCTGTACGTCATAAACAGGTATCTGTCCTTTATGGTGCCTTGCTTGATCTTTTTATTGCGCTTGGAGAGCAAGGCTATGCATTGCGTAAGCGCATGTTTGATCACACCGCCAATTTGCTGGAAGAAAAACCCAAACAGTTCTTATCGGCGTCACTGAAGACCCATATCAAGGCAACTGACGCTTTTCCTGATCAGGGCGTTTCTGTGCTTGCCAAAGGCTTTAGTGGTGTTCATGAACTGGTCGAAGAAATTAATCAGGCCGCAGTCGGAAATCATGATGCCTTAGCTGAGGCCAGTGAATATATAGAATTCAGTCAACTGAATGAAGCACAACAGGTACTTGAGAAAGCGATGCTGGAAGATTCATCCAGTGAAGAACAGCAACAACTGTTACTGGAGATCTACAAAAAAACCAATAATAAAGAACGCTTTTATGAGGTTTATTCCACGTTTGATATTAAACCTGACTCTGCAGGTTCTGCCTGGCAGACAATGGCTAAGTATTTTGGTGTAAATCATGTCTAGCGACTTTATGACCAGGCCAATGCGTGTTGCCGGGTTAGGGCTGGATGACCGCTTGCAAAGTTCGTTGCAGTTTTATTTTGAAGTGGAGTGCAAAAGCGATTATGTCTTTGTAGATCGTGGCGCAGATTTCATAATTGCTGATCTGGATGGTTATGGAGCTAAGGATTTGTTGGTCAAATATCGAAATGCCAATCCAGATCAACCAATCGTTTTGTTGTCATTAAAAGGTATTAATAATGAAGATAACAAGAGCATAGTTTGCTTGCGAAAACCTTTTAATATGCAACAATTATCTTCTGCGTTGAGCGAAATAACTGAAAGGCTTCGTCCGAATCAGCAGACAATATTAAAAACAGAAAAGCCGGATACAGCTGCTATATTGTCAGGTCATGACAAAATGAAACAGGTAGAAGCTGCAGCAAAAGAAGAGGAACAAAAGCGTGCTGGACTAAAAGAACCATCATTAGCCAATAGGAAAAACAGGCCATCAACTAAGGTTACAAAACCAGGTACAGTTACTGCATTGTCAGGCCATGACAAAATGAAACAGGTAGAGGCTGCGGCAAAAGAAGAGGAACAAAAGCGTACTGAAAAAATAGAACCAACATTCGCTAATAGAAAAAATCGGCCTTTATCTAAAGAAGTAAAACAGGATACAGCTATTGCTGTATCAGCTCAAGATAGAAAGAAGCAGGTGGAAGCTGCGGCTAAAGAAGAGGAACTAAAGCGTGCCGGAAAGAAACAGCCACCATTGGTCAACAGGAAAAACAAGCCATCTGCTAATGTAGTAAAACGAGACGAAAAACCAAAGTCAGTAGTAAAGCAGAACATCTCTGGAATACGGCCAGATAATTTATCGGACAGAACAAAAAAATCATCAGAGTCCGAGCAGCGAGAAGCCACAAAAACCAGCAGAAAAACTTCGGTTGTAGAGAGGCGGCATTATGCTGCATTGTCGCTTTCCAAACGGGATATGCGCAAGCTGATGAGTACGGCGCCGGATGTTACCGCTGATAGCACACAGGAAATTGCCAAAGCTGAATATGATCCCGGTGACTTTCTGCAGGGACCACTGATGCATGCCTGCAAACAGGCTAAACAAAAAAAACGAGGAGTGATTCTGAAAGCCCGCGATGATTCGATCGTTATTATACCTGAGCGTGGTCTGGCACAAACAAAAATGAATGAAAATCACTTACGGGCATTATCCAGCCTGCCTATGAACCCAGATAGTTTTTCCGTTGAATTGCTGAGGAAAAAACAGACCACCCAGCTTAATGGGGTGTTGCAGTATAGTCTGGAATCATTGCTCTGGAAAACAGCGGTATTTGCAGCCAGGGGGCGGGTTCCTGTTGGTACTGATTTGATGGCACCGGTGTATTTGAAATGCTGGCCTAACCTGACACGATTATTATTGTTCCCAAATGCCTTGCGAATCGCTGCCTTGTGGGTAAATCGCCCTTGTTCACTTTTACAGGCAGCCCAGGTATTGGCTATTCCTCAACGTGATGTATTCGGCTTCTATAGTGCCGCCCATGTGCTGGGTTTGACACAAATATCTGATTCAGAGAGCTTTTCTAGCAAAGAACCTGTAAAAAAGCCACGTAAGCGTGGTCTGCTGGGTAGCATTCTAAAGCGATTACGGAAAAACTAAAAAAAATGAAAAACCACAAAATTATTTTTACAGGTCCCGTGGGTGCCGGTAAAACGACAGCCATAACCTCGATCAGCGATATGCCGACTCTTTCGACGGATGAACAAGCCTCTGATATGACCAACAGAATGAAGAAAAATACAACAGTCGCTCTGGATTATGGCGTTATGAATCTGGAAGGAGGCGAGCGGATTCATCTATATGGTACCCCCGGACAGGAACGTTTCGATTTTATGTGGGATATACTGGTGGAGGGTGGTATTGGCTTAATACTTTTACTGGATAATTCCAGGCCCGATCCCTTAAGGGACCTCGAATTTTTTCTTGAATCGTTTGATGACTTTATTACTGATACTCATGTTGCTATCGGTATAACGAGAATGGATGAAGTCCAGAAACCTGCCATCAATGATTATCATGAGCAACCGGTAATGCGCGATCGAAAAATCCCGATTTTTGAAGTGGACGCAAGAGAACGGCGTGATGTGTCGCTGCTGGTCGAGGCATTACTTTATTCACTGGATCCCGGCCTGGAAGAATAATTATGGCACGCTATAAATTACCTGATCGCGAGCTTTATCTTGCGCCTTCCCCTGCTGGTGCTTACTACGGTGTGTCCGGGAATGAGAAAGATCCTGCCCGGAAATTTATACAAACATTGCTTGGCGAAAAAGTCAGCCCACTTTTAACGCTGGAAACATTGCAGTATTTTATGCAAATGAATGACCCGGATGAAGCGCTTGAATTTCTCCACCGTCTTAAAAAACTGGGCTGGATTGAAGGCCTGGGTGAAGAGGCAGAGGCGCCTGCCGGACGACTTGAGGATATCCTGTCTGAAATATTGCCAAAGTTTTCAGCGAATGGGAAAGCCTTACTCGCGGATGGCCAGGGCTTTTATATTTCCTCCAGCGGCTTTCCGCATGAAACGGCTGAAGAGCTCTCTGGACTGAGTGCTAATATCGCTTCATTGCATGAACGCTATCAGGGTGTATTGAAAAATAATCTGGGTGAGGGAAGCAATGCCTGGGGTTTGATTGACGCAGCCGGCAACAGCCAGATAGGGTTTTGGCCAATATTTATTGGTGAACAGCGATTTGTACTGGTTATTGGTGGCTTGCCGCAATTAAATCATTCGGCACTGACAAAACTCATCTGGGCCCTTAGCATACGCTATGGAGATACCGGCGATTTATAAGCTATTTATATTTAGGAACACAGGAATGTCTGATTTTGATCATAAGGAGCTATCAACCTATGTGAAGTAATTTTCCGGTTTGAACCGGACGCTGTTCAACAAGCTTACGCCTGCGCTTATCCAGGTTAATGTAAGAGTGTTTTTTTAAATTGATTTTTATTTGATGAAGAGGAAAATATATGCGTGCTGATATGCTTGATTCGATCCTGAGTGATCTAAATGGAACATCTGCTGATATTGAAGCATCAGGTGTAATTTCTACCGATGGTCTGATGATGGCTGCGCAATTACCTGCAAGCATGGATGAAGACCGGGTTGGCGCTATGAGTGCTGCGATGCTTTCTCTGGGTGATCGTACTGCCCAGGAATTAGCGCGCGGTGAACTGGAACAGGTGTTGGTTAAAGGTGAAAAAGGCTATGTGTTAATGACCTATGCCGGTAAGGATGCAGTGGTTACCGTGGTTGCCAAGTCTAACGCTAAGCTGGGTCTTATTTTTCTGGATGTCAAACGGGCTGCGGAAAGTATTGAAAAGCTTGTTTAAGATGATGCCTGTACCGTAGCTGTTGTTTTCTGACAGGTAATACTTACGATACAGCTTGTTGTGTTACTTTTTAATGGGTGAATTCAAGATCAGAGTACAGTCTTTCGAATCTGATTCAACTTTAACTAGAATGCTTTTTTCTTGTATTTACATGAACATTTGTTCACTTGTAGTTGAACGGGTTTGCACATTAAAAAAACAGTAATTACAAATACTACAGAGGATATTAGCAATGGCATCAGCCGTATTTTTTTTGGCGCGCTTAAATGACCACATTTTCTATCTCGCAAAAATAAAAACCACCCTGGAAGATAAAGGTGATTTTTGTGGAACCGATGATCATCAGTGCAAGCTTGGAGAATGGTTGCATGGTGAAGGCAGAGATCAGGCAGCTTCTGTTAGCGATGAAATGCTGACAGTATTTGAAAAACTGTTTGAACCGCATAAAGCGTTTCATCTGGAAAGTGCCAAAGCAATATCTGCTCATGAGGAAGGTAATGTTGAAGTGCAGGAGCTTGCATTTACTGAAATGCATAAGCTTTCGAACATACTGGTTTCCCTGTTGTTAAAAATGGACGATATGGCGAGATAGTTTAACTTATTTCGAGATCTTAAATTCAGTGACAGGTGGTGCAATTTGCTGTGGAATAAAGTATTTTATTTTGGCTGAAGCAGGGGTAGGAAATGATGAGTGAAATCAATATAGATGCTGATCGAAGAATACATGTTCGCGCCCCGCTGCAGCTTGAATTTCATCTGGCTGTTGGGGGTAAATCTCATATCGGTGTAACAGGTAATGTCAGTCTTGGCGGCGTTTATCTGGAAAAGATTAGTCCTGAGTTACAAAAAACTGATTTAGCCAGATCAGCTGAGCTAACATTGCAACTGAATTCAGATGTCATTATTTTAAATTGTCAGATAGTTTATATCTGTGGTGATGCAGTACCTTGCCTGGAAGGTATCGGGGTGGCATTTGATGAAGGACAGGATGAAAAAATTAGTCGGCTAAAGAAATTTATTATTGATCATCCGAAAATTTAAATGAGATATTGATCAGAAGGGCTTCAACTTTTTGAGCATGAGGTTAGAAAATGGAAAATATGACAGCGAATGACGTTCCAGAACCCTATGAAGAGCGTCAAATACAATACTGGGACGCCAGTTCCAGAACGGTTCTGTTGCGAGATGTAGAAGTCCCTTTTCCTGAAGGCAAGCTGATTGTCTCACGCACTGACATGGACGGGAAAATTACGCATTGTAACCAGTCTTTTGTCGATATGTCGGGTTTTTCTGAAGACAAGCTTATCGGCGAACCTCATTATATATTAAGGCATCCAGATATGCCTGCTGCGGCCTTTAAAGATTTATGGGACACAATGAGCCGCAAGGAAAAATGGCATGGTTATGTAAAAAATTTACGTAAGGATGGTGCATATTATTGGGTTTATGCGACTGTGATACCCAATATTCGTAACAACGAAATCGTAGGGTATACCTCTGTAAGACGTAAACCATCACGAAATAAGGTCAATGAGTGTATTTCTCTTTATGCGAAAATGAAAAAAGAGGAGCAAGCCTGATGCCATACACAATGACAGTTAGCCCTGATTTTCCTCCCACTCAAATTGCTGGATGGTATATTTTTAATACCTGGTTACAAAAAAAACTCGATATATCGATACATCTGGAACTTTATAATAATTTTGATGAACAACGAAATGCGATTGAGGAAAATAAAATCGACCTGATTTTTGCCAATCCTTTCGATGCTTCAATGTTGGTAAGAGAAAAAGGATTTTCCGCACTGGTCAAACCGGATAGTAAATCCGACGAAGTCATTATTGCCGTGTCTGCTGAATCGAAAGTCATGGAAATAGAGGATCTTCAAGCCGGTATTAAAATTGCTAAAACAGACGATCCTGACGTTAATATGATTGGAATGATTATTCTGGAACCTGCTGACCTGGATGTGCAGAATACAATCAGCGAAGTTGTGGATACCTATGCAATTGTAGCGAAGCAGCTTATCCAGGGTAATTCTGACGTGGGTTTCTTTTTGAAAGATGCGTATGAAAATTTTTCTGATTTGATAGCAAAAAATTTAAGAGTACTTGTCAGTAGTCAAATCGATGTGATTAGCCATGCGTTTATGGCAGGCCCAAAGGTTCAGGAACATACCCAGGCTTTGCAGGAAGCGTTAATTGATATGGCTAATGACCCTAACGAACAGAAAATACTTGAGAGTCTGGGGTTTACCGGCTGGACGATACAGGATCACGAAGATACAGAATTCATGATTGATTTAATGGAAACGCTGGTTAACTAGCCTGAGTGTTTAAACAACTTTTGCAGCCTGGGTTTCGTTTCCAGGCCCAGGCAACTTTTATCTATATAAAAACTATAGGTTCTCTGCGTCTTAGCGGTAAATTTATACTTCTGTTAACCCGTATTCCGCATTCCCGCTGCAATTGCATTAATTGAACGTAGCAGTGGACTAAGCCACTGACTGCGTTCTTCTTCATCGATACTTTCGTCACGATGTCGCTTGATCAAAGCGATCTGGATGTGATTCAGGGGGCCGAGATAAGGTTCGCGACGTGACAGTGACAGGGCGAGCGCTTCGGTTTCCGCCATCAAATAATCAATTTTTGCGACGACCAACACTTGTTCTACAGTGCGGGCAAACTCCTGCCGGATGGACGTAAATATTATTTGTGCATTTTCCTGATCCAGTGCCAGCTCGACATATTCTTCCGCAGTTCTCATTTCTGCCTTGGTTAATGCCATCTGTGCATTGCTGAGCAGGGCGCGGAAGAAAGGCCATTCCCGGTACATTGTTTGCAAGGTTTCCAGGTTGCCGGGCGCAGATTTACGGTACGATTCCAGCGCGGTTCCGATACCATACCAGGCGGGCAGAGTGTGACGGGATTGTGCCCAGCCGAAAACCCAGGGAATCGCGCGGATGGACGATTTTGAGCGATCGGTATTGCTGCGGTGTGAAGGGCGCGAGCCGATATTCAGCAGCCCGATTTCCTGAACCGGTGTGGTTTCGTAAAAATAATCGAGCAGGCCCTCGGTGTTATCGATCAGATCTCGATAGGCTGTTTCCCCATATTCGGCCAGTTTTGCCATGATTTGTAAATGCTCATCTTTGGCAGGTCGGGCAGGTTCAATCAAATTACGACTGGCTTTCATCAGACCGGTCACACCCATGGTGAGTTCGTAGGCGGCGGTTTCGATATTACTGTAACGATAGGTGAGTACTTCGCCCTGTTCGGTAAATTTAATTTGTCCGTGTACTGTCCCGTTCGGCTGCGAAAGAATAGCTTCGTGGGTCGGGCCGCCACCTCGTCCGACTGTGCCACCACGACCGTGAAAGAGGCAGCATTCAACGCCATATTTTTCGGTGATATCAATCACCTTTTTCTGTGCCTGGTACAGATTCCAGGTGGAGGCCATAATGCCGCCATCCTTGCAGGAGTCTGAATAACCCAGCATGACTTCCTGCAGATTACCGGAAGCCTTGAGCAACTTTACGTAGGTCGGGCTTTTCAGCAGCGTGGTGAGCACACTGTCGATGTGCTGTAAGTCTTCGATGGTTTCAAACAGCGGAGAAATTTTGATCTGGCAAAACGTTTCACCATTCTGTTTACCCGCGAGTCCATTCAAACGCGCCAGGAAAAGCACCTCCATTATATGGCTGGCCTGATGGGTCATGGAGATGACGTAGCTGCCGAAGGTTTCCGGCCCGGCCTCATCCAGTAATTGCGCCATCACTCTGAATATTTCCAGGGTTTCAGCGCTCATGTCGCTGAATACTGCCTCAGGCATAGTCAGGGATTCGCGGTTTATCCAGTCTTCCAGACAGGCCATCCGCTGTGCTTCATCCATAGTAGTGTAGTCAACGCTGGCATCCAGTGCTTTGAGTGCTTCAGCAACTGTATTGCTGTGAACGGTAGACTCCTGGCGGATATCCAGTTTCAACAAGTTAAATCCAAAACTTTCCACCAGCCGAATCAGGTTCTGTAATTCATATTGCGTGATGATTTTATCGCCATGGCTGATCAGCGAATCGCGAATGAGCAGCAGATCGTTTAAAAGCTCATCGCTTTGTGTGTACGCCGTTTCACTCAATGCAACGGGTTGATAGGAATTCAGGCGTTCCGCTACCGCATGCAGGGTTTGCTCTAAGCGGTGCCGCATAAACATGATTTTTCGCCGGTAGGGTTCGGTTTGGTAGCGATCAGTTTTGCCGGCGAGTGCGAGCTGGGTGAGTTTTCTATCAGTTTCAAGACTGTCTAGAAAAGCATCGTTTGGTGTGCAAAACAGGGAAGAGTGCGTGAGCTGCTTGTTTAGTTTTTTGATTCGCTGCAGGTACTCATTTAGTACTTCATGCATTTGCATGCGTACAGCCATTACGGTGGTTTCCGGTTTGACGTTTGGGTTGCCATCACGGTCGCCTCCAATCCACGAACCGAAGCGGATAAAGCTGGGCACTTTTAAGACCGGCTGACCTTCTTCGTCTTTACCGTAGGTATGTCTTATGGCGCGTTCTATAAAACGATAGGTGAGCGGTACCGCGACAAACAGACTCTGGGTGAAATAGTAAAGACCGTTTTTAATTTCTTCTTTGACAGTCGGGCGGTCGGGCCGTACCTCGTTGGTTTGCCAGAGTAATAAAATTTCGGCTTCAAGCCTGTCCTGTATGATTTCGCGCGATTCCTTGTCCAGACGTGGTTGACGCAGCTTGTCGGTGGTAATAAAAATCTGCCTTAACAACTCCATGATTGTACGCCGCCGGGCTTCGGTCGGGTGGGCGGTAAAGACAGGTGTGTACTGCAGACTATTGATCAGTTTCTGGATATCTTCTACCGGTATTTTCTCTTCATGGAATTCGGCTAATGTATGATGAAAAGAACCGGGCCAGAGGCTGCCACCACCGCCTACCTGACGTCGGCGCCAACGGTGTGCAATCGACTCCTCAGCCAGATTTACCAGGCTGAAATAGGTGCTGAATGCACGGATAACCAGTTCCAGCGTTCCAGCTTCCAGTTCGGCGATAAACACCATCAGGCTGGCGCGTTCGCTCTCATTGTCCTTTTTTCTCAGATGAATAAAGCCCTTGCGCAGGGTTTCAATAGCTTCATAGACGTCTTCACCGCTATGACTCTGGATGGCTGTACCCAGCAGGCGTCCCAGTAATTTGACGCGGGTTCTAAGAAGCTTGTCATCATAGGCCGTAGGGCCGGTTGCATTGCTGACCATAGTTTTTGTATTGCAGACCGCAAAAGCGGGCTATTATACGCTGGATTCGGGGTGGGTGGAAAAGTTTTGGTGTCAGGGGTATTCCGCTTTACAATGGACGCAGCATAGAACTCATGTTTGACTAACCACAATCCATAATCAAATGAATCAAAACAAACAATACCGCCATGAGCGAAGACAGGCCATCTGCATCCCAGGTTATCACCTTGATGGAGTACCAGGATGACAGATCAAAGACTTAAATCCAGATCATCATGGCAGGAGTTGCAGCGTCATTATGAGCGAATAAAGGATACGCCTCTGCGTGATCTGTTCGCAGCTGATTCCAGGCGTTTTAACAAATTATCCATCGAGTTTGAAGAAATTCTCTTCGACTATTCAAAAAATCGTATCACCGCTGAAACCATGGAGCTGCTGATCCGTTTGGCGAATGACTGCGATCTGCCAGCTCGTCGGGCAGAAATGTTTAGCGGGAAAAAAATCAACAATACGGAAAACCGTGCTGTGTTACATACCGCATTGCGCAATCGCTCCGGCGAGCCTGTTTTTGTCGATGGCGAGGATGTGATGCCGGAGATAAATGCTGAGCTTGAGCACATGCGTGAATTTACCAGTCAGGTCAGACAGGGAGACTGGAAGGGCTATACCGGCAAACAGATTACAGATGTGGTGAATATTGGTATCGGTGGTTCCGATCTGGGTGCGCGCATGGTCTGCGAAGCGCTTGCACCCTATACCCGGACTGATCTGAAGACGCATTTTGTATCGAATGTCGATGGCACCCAGATCACTGAAATTTTACGGCTACTTGACCCGGAAACATCTCTGTTCATCGTTGCCTCAAAAACATTTACGACTCAGGAAACCATGACCAATGCGGCGACCGCCCGTGACTGGTTTTTGGCTGTTGCTGATGATGACTCTGCTGTGGCCAAACATTTTGTGGCCGTTTCGACCAATACTCAGGCCGTTGAGAAATTTGGAATCGATTCGGCAAATATGTTCAGGTTCTGGGACTGGGTTGGCGGGCGGTATTCATTGTGGTCTGTAGTCGGATTATCGATTGCACTGGCAATCGGGATGGAAAAATTCGAACAGATGCTTGAAGGCGCACACAGCATTGATCAACACTTTCTGCAAGCACCGCTTGAGCAAAACATCCCGGTGATCATGGCGATGCTGGGTGTCTGGTACAGCAACTTTTTTGCGGCCAGCAGCCACGCAGTGCTGCCTTATGATCAGTATCTCGACAAGCTGGTGGATTATCTTCAGCAACTGGATATGGAAAGTAACGGTAAATCAGTCACCCGCGACGGGCAAGCCGTGGATTACAAAACAGGACCGGTCATCTGGGGCCGTGCAGGTACCAATGGTCAGCATGCGTTTTACCAGTTAATTCACCAGGGAACGCGGCTGGTACCCTGTGATTTTATAGCACCAGTTGAATCGCAGAACCCCGTGG
>Ga0190283_1001004_pt1 | contig 13607 bp, 15 predicted proteins | sample 48691801_MG_FD_161669 | JGI IMG/M metagenome (GOLD analysis project Ga0190283, IMG submission 161669) | Hydrothermal vent microbial mat bacterial communities from Southern Trench, Guaymas Basin, Mexico - 4869-18-0-1_MG | ecosystem: Environmental > Aquatic > Marine > Hydrothermal vents >...
TTCATCATCTGCATCGCATCATCCGCTGCCGAGGGTTCCATTCCGCATTCCCGGAAAGCGGGGTTCAGGACACTCCCCAATCTGTTCCTCCTCTGTGATTCCTCCGCAAGCAACAGGAGAAGGCAAACCCCGTCCGGCAATGGGTCGGACGGGATTTGCCAGGGCATCTCATCAGTTCAGCGAGTTGTGGCAGATGGATATTCCGAGTGTGGAAACGAGAATTTTTATTTGAAAATCATGTCACTATCTATGAGCGTCCCTTCTTTGACAACTGCCTGGGATTTGCCTCTGTTTTTTATGAGGACATTCCCTTTTACTGAGACATTTTTTTCAAAAAGCACATCCCCCTCAATGGTCAGAGATTCACATTCAACCAGCGAGGGAACACCGTTTCTGAATTTTTCATCAAACTGATCAATCTTCCCGTAAAACCTGGGGTCAAGGGCTATCCTGAGCGTGTCTGAGCTTCTGTCCGGGTTCAGGCGCAGCATGTTTTCATCTGAGAACAGGAAATAGTCCGACTGAAGTGCCAGAAGCTCATTGCATTTTTTCACGGGGAAAAAACGGGCTCGGGGAACTTTGACTGCTGTGGCACCCTCGAAAAGGGAGATGGCGGCTCCCATTGCTGTTTCGACCTGAAATACACCCGGGCTGTTCTCATTCCTGGGATCCAACGTCTTGGGATTCAGGATCATGGGAAGGCGGACAGTTTTCCGGGTTTCAATCAGTTCCGCCAAAAATTCCAGGTTGATCCAGAGGTTGTTGGTATTGAAAAACCTGTAACGGGTGATATCTCTGAATGCATCCAGTTCGTTTTCCGGGCATTGGGCGGCCTCACGCAGGATCAGACGGTTATTTTTTTTATATACAGCGAGATGTCCGCCTTTGGCATCTGCGGGTGTTCTTTCTGCAACTTCCATCATAAAGGGAAATCTGTTTTCGGAAAAATAGCCCAGCAGGGATTCATCCAGAGTTGCTCCCAGATTGTCCGAATTGGATATGAAGGCGTACCGGATGCCGTCATCAAGAAACTTCCGGAGCATTCCGGATGTGAAAAGTGCGGTATATATGTCGCCGTGGCCCGGGGGATTCCATTCCAGTTCCGGGTTTTCGGGCCAGGATGCAGGCGCAAATCCTTCCCGGAGTATTTTGGGGAATTTGTGCTGAAGGAATGTCAGGGGTTTGACAGACGATTTTATTTCTGACAGGGCCGCGTGGGTATATTTGTCTGTGCTGAAGCTGTTCATAAGTGCGAGCCTGACATTGGCATTTTCTGACTGTCTCAGTATGATGTCAAGGAAGGTTTTTCCATTTTTTATTTTGACAAGTGATTTCGGCCCGGTCAGTCCCATACTTGTGCCAAGTCCGCCGTTCAATGTTATCCTGACAGCATTTTTCAGCACTTTTCTTCCTAACTTGGCATAATTGCTGATGTCCTCTGAATTTGCAATCTTATCCGGGACTGGCAGAATCTCCCTGTCATGCAAAAGCCCTGTTTCACCTGTGATCACCTGTTCATAATAATAGGCAAATGTGTCAATTACAATCTGCTGAAGCCCCTGGGCTTCCATTTTTGAAATAAATAGCGATAAGTGTTCCGCTGTGGCGAGTTGCTTCATATTGGTCTCCTGTAAAATACGAACATCAATGAAATCTGTGGCTTTCTGCCGGACGGGGTTTGTTTCTGCCGGATTTTCTGCCGGACGGGGTTTGTAACTGGGCTGATGAAAATGTCGCAGACAGAGTTGCCAATTGTGATCCCGTTTTTGTTTCGCCTATTTTTTTTAACTTAAAAATCAGTCGGTTACAAAATGGCCGGAACAAAAACGGGATCAGCTTTTTGAGAGCATCAGCAACAGATTCATCACCCCAGTTTGTAACCCCGTCTGACAAAAGCAATTTTTTCTGCCGGACTTCTGCCGGACGGGGTTTGTAACCCCGTCCGACAAAAGCAATTTGCAAAATTGCTCTACAAAACCGGTTCAATCCATCCCATGGGATCTTCTGCCCTGCCGTACTGGATGTCTGTCAGTTCTTTATAGAACCTCTCGGTGAGGGGGCCGACTTTGTTATCGCCGATGGTGACCTCTTCATCCCCGAATCTGACAGTGCCCACAGGTGAGATGACTGCCGCTGTTCCGCTCCCGAATATTTCCACTTTCCTTCCCTCTTTCTGGGCATCTATGATTTCCTGAATAGCCACCCGGCGTTCTGTGCAGGGAATGTTCCAGAGCTTGGCAAGAGCGATCACCGAATTCCTGGTAATACCCGGGAGGATGCTGCCGTTGAGCGCGGGGGTGATCACTTCGCCGTCTATGACGAAAAAGATATTCATTGCGCCCACTTCTTCCACATATCGCTGTTCCACGCCGTCCAGCCAAAGCACCTGGGTATATCCTTTTTTATGTGCCTGCTGTCCTGCGTAAAGGCTTGCCGCGTAGTTCCCGGGTGTTTTGGCCTCACCCAGTCCCCCGCGGACGGCGCGCACATGTCTGGTAGTCACCCATATTTTGACAGGATTGAACCCCTCCGGATAATAGGCGCCCACTGGCGAAAGAATAATGAAAAAACGATAGGTGTCGGATGCCTTCACCCCCAGAAACACATCAGTGGCAATAATGGTGGGCCGGATATAAAGGGAGGTTCCGGGTGCGCCGGGAACCCAGTCTTTTTCAACAGTGATCAACTGTTTCAGTGCGTCAAGGGCAAAGCGTTCGTCAATTTCCGGTATGCATAAAAGCCTGCTGGAAGAGTTTGAGCGATGTATATTTTCCTTGGGCCTGAACAGTTGAATATTGCCTTTTTCTGTCCTGTAAGCCTTGAGTCCTTCAAAAATAGCCTGCCCATAGTGCAACACCATGGTCGCGGGGTCCATTTCAAATGGTTTGTAGGGTTCAATACGGGGATTATGCCATCCTTTTGCAGGATTATAATCCATGTTGAACATATGGTCTGTAAAAATCTGTCCGAACCCGAGTTTTGATTCATCTGCGGGTTTTGGCTTTAATTCCTTAGCTTTTGTAATCGTTATTTCCATCTCAATTCTCCTTCATAAAATTTGGGGATTCAATTCCTCAATTTACAATTCCCACAGCATCAGCCCTGTTATCGTGTCAGGGACTCTTTCCAGCGGATTTCCCACAAGTTCCTGAAGATCAATTTCTCCGGCAAAAATGATGGTTTCCGAAAAAAGATGGCCTCCCATGGTTTTTCCCTGTTCATCACATACGACAATATGGGCGTGTACCATGGGGGATCCGTCTTTTAACGAAATATTGCCTGTGCAGGTTACGATTTCAAGGGCGCCTTCTTCCCTGAAAGTGACATACACCTGCTGTTTTTGATCATACGCGCCGATGGTTGCCGATGAAACAGCGCCGATCAGGGAAAAGGCCGCCATCTGAACTGAGTTTCCTTTGCAAAACTCCTCAATGGATGTGATCAAATCCTTTCCATGAGGAAGCCGCCCCAAAAACCGGCGTCCGGGTTCAAACTCTGTGCAGGTCATTTTTTCCATTTCAGAACCTCAAAGCAAATTAAATTTCAAAATCAGTAAACGACAGTGAAAAGTTCAACGTGAAAAGTTGAAAATAATCATGTGACATGCTGACATTGTTCAGTGTAATCGCTGATCCGGAAAATACCGCACCGGTAATTTGTGGAAACTTGCGACTTTCGGGTAATGTCTGTTGCATATCATCTTAAAGGACATAGCACAGTTATTTTTTTTATCAAGATTTAAGTTTGGGAAATGAATTCCCCAATTTAAGCTAAAATTCTTTGTAAACCCTCGCCAGGGGATGCCCCGGTGCTATGATGTCAAGATCCAAAAAATATCCGTAGGGTGTCTGAAGTGTCCGGTAACCCGTACTTTTCAGCCGTTCCTGTGTCCGGTCCAATAAGGCTTTGGCTCGCTCCGGCTCGGCCTTTTCTTCTCCCAGATGGGTGAAAGAATGCAGAATAACATTGGTTATTCCCCATTTGCGGGCCAGCCATTTTGCGTTTTTTACCAGTTTGGTTTCTGCCGAACTTTTCTCTTCCAAATCTTTCGGTTCAACATGAACAAAAGCCACCACCACTTTTTCATTCTGAGCAGGCTCGGCTTGGGGCGCATCATCCAGTGTTTTCATGGCAGGCGTCCAGTTGAAATGATCACAGTACCAAAATAAGATTCTCATGGGTTATCTGCGGCGTTGTGGCGAGTCTTTTTTTAAGGAAACAATGGTCAGGGGCTGAGGATTTTGTCATATCCGGCAGACGGAGTGCAAATGGGAAAGCACGGAAACTCAGCAGATTTATGATATTGAATGAGAGCCTTGGAAGCGATTCACAGAACGTGATCGTCAATCTGCTTATGGAGGCCGTGAAAAAAACGAACCGCCAAGTATCCCGGTCAGAACTGCAGACCAAACATCTGACATCAAACATCAATATGCGTTCACAAGTGCAGCATCTGGAAACGGTTCAAAAGTATTTATGAACTTGATGCCGATTTCATAAATACTTTTCTTCACCGACCATCTGTACCATCGGATATCTATCCCTGATTCAAAAACTCCCTCGGGCGAAAAAATCTTCATATTTAATTCAGGCTGCTGGTTCCCGGCAATCAGATAACGTCCGTTCAGAAGGACCCGGTCCGAGTTAAGCACAGCATCCCCCTTTGACAAATGATCAATCGTGACCATCATCTGATCTTGAAAATCAGGAAAGCGGACTTCAAGCAACGCATTCCACAACACCACATATCGCTTTTTGCACTGACGTTTCTTTTTCCAAAACAGCATCTTTTTTTCTCCCTTCCGTCATAACAGTTGCATCGGACAGACCCAAATTTTAAATCCCTTCTTACTAAGATGCTATACACATGAAAGTTCTTTTTTCTTACATGTCAAAAATGGGGACTGGTTCAGTTCAATGGGAAATCATGTAAAATCAGCCTGTTACACAGGCATGTCGAAAATCGGGCAACCTGCCGTTTTTTAAGACAAATCCATGCGATTTCCCTGAAAAATCCCATTGAACTGAACCAGTGCCGAAACCGTTATAATCGGAAAAAATCTGATTATAACGGATTAAGGGAGGCCCGTAAACGTGAAACGTGCCTGTGAACCCCGTGTATGTTCCGTTCACGGGCACGGGCATGTTCACGAGGAAACTCCAATCAGAAAATATATTATAACGTAGCGTAGCGGAACCACCAGACATCCGCACAAGGTGGGTTCAGCTTCCTGCATTCCGGGTATTTTGTTTTTGGGAATCCTGAAATCTAAAACAATGCATCTGCAAAAAGTGCCGGATCAAAATCGTGCAGGTCTTCAAGCTGTTCCCCTACGCCGATATATTTCAGAGGGATGTCAAAGGTGCTGCATATACTGACAACAATTCCTCCTTTGGCGGTTCCGTCCAGCTTTGTCAAGGCGATTCCGGTAACCCCGATGGCATTGTTGAACAATCTGACTTGGGACAGGGCATTCTGGCCGGTGGTGGCATCAAGAACCAGAAGGACTTCATGGGGAGCGTCAGGAATTTTTTTTGAAAGGGCCCGCCTGATCTTTTTCAATTCTTCCATCAGACTGATTTTTGTATGGAGCCTCCCGGCGGTATCCACAAAAACAATATCCTTACCCCTTGCAACCGCGGCTTCGACACCATCATAGGCAACTGCCGCAGGATCAGCGTTGTCTCTGTGTCTGACGATATCCGCACCGGCTTTTTCCGCCCAGATCACCAGTTGTTCAATAGCCGCGGCCCGGAACGTGTCCGCAGCGGCAATCAGAACCTTTTTGCCTTCGTCCGAGGACTTTGCAGCGAGTTTTCCGATGGTGGTGGTTTTTCCGACACCGTTGATGCCCACGATCATAACAACATGAGGTTTGGCGGTCGCCTTTTCAGGGGCGGCTGTCTGTGTATTCAGCAACGAGATGATTTCCTCTTTCAGCACCGCCTTCAACTGATCCGGGTTTGATATTTTTGGGAACTTTTTTGAGATGTTCTCCATGATATCCATTGTGGTCTGAACACCAATATCCGAAGTTATCAGACGTTCCTCAATTTCCTCCCACAGGTCTTCCATGGTTGTGCCGCTTTTAAAAAGGTTCTCAATATCCGTTGTAAGAAATTCCCGAGTCTTGGACAGACCTTTTCTCAGGTGCCTGACAAAACCTGAATCCGGCTCAGACTGAAAACCGGCCGGATACCCGGGGATGCCTTCATCAGATTCTTGGAACATATTTATTGTAACAGTTTCATCTTCCTCAAAAACTTCCGTTGCTTTGTGTGTTTTCTGTTCTGATGGTGTTTTTCTGTCCTGCTTGCTTTTTTTTTTGAACCAACCCATAATAATTCTGTTCCCTTTCAAAGAATCCCACCTCTTTTTAAAATATAGTGGGAGAGAATTGCAGACTGTCTGCATTCTAAGTTAACTCGTCAGTGAAAGAACTTCACAACGGGTTCAATGACATATACCTGATTCGGAAAATACTTTGCGGCATTTATTCTAATAAGTTATAAGAAGTTACGACTGGCAATCAGGCTGAAATGAACTTTTGTTATTTTCCCCTGCAAATTTATGAACAGATAACATAACAGGATCAAAATTTCAACATCTCCCTTGTAAAAAGTTGATATTGGAGAAAGAAACCCGGCTTTTTTTGATGAGCGGATTCTTCCCTGCCGCAAAAAACCGGGTTCCTGCACATCCTTGCAAAAAGTTGAAAAAATGTTCTTTTTGACAATTTAATTCCTTTTCTGATATTATTTCTAATAATCGCTGACGGAGTGGGTTAATTGCTTGTTAATGGGCAGTTTTATTATTTCTAAATCTTTAATTGAGGGTTGCATGGATTTCAACCGGAGGCTGGGAATGGTTTGAATTCAATCCGGAATCATTGGAGCGGAAATGATGGACAGGATGTGTCACAGCCACGCTAACGAGCAGCCCGGGAGATTTTGTGTTTGCCCATCCCGCAGAGTGTGCAGCGGAAGCAGCCGATTTTTCAGATTATGCCTGGGAAATGGTCGAAAGAACATCAGGAGCCTGCATGACGGTGCTCACCAGTCTGAAAATCCGGATGCGGTCAGGCGTGTCTGTCAGAAGCAGACATTTGCCAATCTGGATACAGATTTTAATGAATATCCTGTGGAGCCATCATTGTAAAAGAAGTCAGAGGACAATGAAATTCTTGAACTCACAGCGATGATCAAACGCGGGGGGAAATTTCAACGCAGATCATGATGGCTGGGAGTGGTTCATGCTGAATCCCGCGGATATGACGGTCACAGGCCAAGGTGGCATAATTAACCATGCAGGTCGAAATTTTTCCAGAATTTCCTATCATAAAACCTGAATAAAATGACTTTTATCAGCATCCTTAATATTTTCGGAATTTTCCCAAAAAAATAAAAAACACCCAGCATTTTCCTGAATCGGATAAGTACCCGGCCAAAAGTTTTCCGGGATTTTTTCCTGAGAAAACAGACCGCGGATGAGTAAGCGGCAGGACAGTCAGTTCTGCTTTGCCGATTGTGTCATGTAAAATCCGAACCGCCTGCCGGATTTGTCAATCTGACAGGAGCAGGCATGGAACTTATCCGGGGTCACGGGCAATAAGTATTTGAAAATTCTGCTGAATATAATCATAAAATTAAATATTGACATTTAATATATTTCTGATAAAATAAACGATTTTGCAATTGGTATGAGTTGCCAGATCGTCAAGTTGGGTAAAATTTTCATGTTCGGCACTTGTTTCAGCTATCCCCTGACAAGGCAGGATAAACGAAACTTTTCCCAACTGAATTTTTTGCTGTGTACAGGACAAAAAGTTATGGTGGATGAGAAACCCGGCTTCTCCCGAACGGGCCGGTGTCCTGTCAGAAAAAAACCGGGTTTCTTTTTTGTTCCGTTTCATCAATGTTTCTGAAAATTTGCATTTATGCAGAGCTAAGTTTCATCTGAACCGGATAATTCTTGAAGTCGGATTGTATAAGTGATATGGCCACTGATAAATTTTAAATAAGGAGAATAATATGTCAAATTGGGAACCAAAAATTGTCGCTTTTCTGTGTAACTGGTGCAGCTACGGCGCAGCCGACCTTGCAGGTGTCAGTCGTATGCAGTATGCCCCCAATATACGGGTCATACGGATTCCCTGTACCGGAAGGATGAGCCCCAAGTTCATCCTGGCTTCATTTATGAACGGGGCAGACGGCGTATGGGTTTCCGGGTGACATCCCGGAGACTGCCATTACCTGGAAGGTAATTACTATGCCCGTCGGAAATTCACGCTTTTTAAAAACCTTATGGAACATACAGGAATTGAGCCTGGCCGTCTGCATTTTTCATGGGTGTCTTCAGCAGAAGCAACAAAGTTCATCGAAGTTGTAACCCAAGTTACCGAGGCAGTCAGAGCATTGGGGCCTCACAAAAAATTTGAAAAAAACATGCCTGAGGTGGCTTAATATGTTGGGATATATAGATAAAATAAAAGAAATATCAGAACGGCTCCTGAAGGAGGGCACTGTTGACATGGTCATCGGTTTTAAGAAAGGAACCCTGCCCATGATGAACGAACCCTGTCTTGCAAAAAAGCCTGACGATGTGGAAAAGCTGATTTGGGACAGCAACTGCGGCATCAACCTGACGAATTATCTGACCGACAGAAAGGAAAAAATCGCCGTTGTTGCCAAAGGGTGTGACTCTCGGAACATTGTCACCCATATCATTGAAAACAAGATCAAAAGGGACCAACTTTTTATCATCGGTGTACCATGCAAGGGGATGATCGACCGGCATGAAATTGCGTCCATGTTTGAAACGGAAATCCTGTCGGTTGCCGAAGAAAATGGCAAGGTTATTGTAAAAAGCAAAGATTCTGAAAAAACTCTGGAAAAAGGGGATGTGCTACAGAAGAACTGTGCTGTATGCACCCACAGAAATCCCGTCATACATGACGAACTGGTCGCTGACCTTGTGGAAGAGCAGAAGGACGTGGACCGATATGCAGATGTCCGTGAAATCGAAGCCATGTCTTCGGAAGAGAAATGGAACTGTTTCGATGATCTGCTGTCCCCCTGCGTCCGCTGTTACGCATGCAGGAACGCATGTCCGCTTTGTTACTGTCCCATCTGTTTTGTGGATGAATCCCAGCCCCAGTGGGTGGGCAAAACCACAGACCCCGTTGACACAAAAACATTTCATTTTCTGAGGGCTTACCATTGTGCGGGCAGGTGTACGGATTGTGGAGCCTGCGAGCGCGCATGTCCGGTGGGGATCAATATGAGGATGTTGACAAAGAAGCTGGAAAAAGACTGTTTTGAATCTTTCGGATGGGAAGCAGGGCTGACACTCGACGAGCGTCCGCCTCTGGATACTTACAAACCTGAGGACCCAGAAGATTTCATTAAATAGAAGTTTGATATTTGATGTTTGATGTTTGATATTTGATATTTGATGTTCGATATTTGATGTTTGATATTTGATGTTCGATATTTGATATTTGATGTTTGATGTTCGATATTTGATGTTCGATATTTGATGTTTGATATTTGATGTTCGATGTTTGATATTTGATGTTTGATATTTGATGTTTGATATTTGATGTTTGATGTTCGATATTTGATGTTTGATATTTGATGTTTGATATTTGATGTTTGATGTTCGATATTTGATGTTTGACTGTCATCCAACATCCAACATCCAACATCCAATTAAGGTAAATGCTATGAAGGTCATTAAGATCGCTAAAGAAAATTGGGCCGACGGACTGGGTAAGCTGAGTGGCTCCTTCCGATTGTTTGGTCCTGTCAAGGATAAAGAATTTCATAATTTTAAGGAACTTGATAAAAATACGGTGCCGGATTTCGATTTTCTGAACACGCACCTTTCCGCAAAATCCATGGTTTTTCCCCAGACGGAGGCAATGTTCAAATACTCTCTGGATGAAAACGAAGCAGAACATCACGTCATGAAAGAGGTGAAAAAGGATTATACGCCCCGGGCCGTTTTCGGTGTCCGCCCCTGTGATGCTGCCGCTTTTCTGCTGGTGAAAAAGAATTTTGAAACTCCCGAATATAAAGATCCGTACTGGCTCAAAGCATACAAGGCCAGCACGTTTGTGGGGCTTGCGTGCAACGATCCGCACAGCACCTGCTTCTGTACCACCGCAGGCTGCGGGCCTTTCCATGAACAGGGGCTTGATGTGCTGCTTGCTGACGCGGGAGACCATTTTCTCGCAAAAGTCATTACGGAAAAAGGGAAAAAACTGTTGCAGTCGGCCGGCTGGAATACCGAGACAGATGCCGGTGAGCAGATTGAAACCCTGAAAAAAGAGGCGGAATCCCGAATCACCAGCTCTGTCAGCACTGACAAATTAAAGGATAAGGTGCTGAATGAACTGTATCAGGCGCCATTCTGGGAAGAGACTGCTTTTTCCTGCATCAACTGCGGAACCTGCACTTATGTCTGTCCCACATGCTGGTGTTTTGACATTCAGGATGAAAATCACGGAAAATCAGGGATTCGGATGCGGAACTGGGACAGCTGCATGTATCCCCTGTTTACGATTCATGGAACAGGACACAATCCCAGAGGGACAAAAGTGCATCGGGTACGTCAGCGGTTCATGCACAAACTGAAATATTATGTGGACAAGTATGACAGCGGAATACAATGTGTGGGATGCGGCCGATGTGTTCGCCTCTGTCCGGTGAACATTGATATTCGGAATGTCTGTGAATTGATGAACAGTTATGAACCGGTCGCCGATGCCTGTCAGGCTGCGTGATGAAATGGGTCGTATGGTCGTTGCTCGACAGTAAAAAGTTGAAAGTAAAAATTGAAAAATTGAAAGTCTGCCTGCAACTCTCTGAAATTATTCATCGGAATCGGTGTCACTTTCATTAAGTTACAAGTGACGAATTCTTAAATGGCAGATCAAATGACATACGACAAAAGGGAGAAGTTTCATGGAAAATCCATATTTGCCTTATCCGGTTCGTATTGAGGAAATCATCACCGAAACCGAAGATAAGAATCTTAAAACATTTAAATTTGTTTTTCTGAACTCTGATGATGAGGAAAAATTTGCTTATAAATCCGGGCAGTTTGCGGAGCTTTCCGTGACCGGAAAGGGGGAGATCCCCATCGGGATCGCATCCTCTCCCACAGAAAAGGGGTTTGTGAAGTTTACGGTCAACAAGGTGGGGCTTGTCTCGTCCTTTCTGCATTCCATGAAAGAGGGTGATATCATGGGAATCCGAGGCCCTATGGGCAACTGGTATCCCTGGGAGACGATGGCGGGAAAGAATGTTGTCATTATCGGAGGCGGTTTTGCTTTTACCACGCTCCGTTCATCCATCATCTATATGCTGGATCCGGCCAACCGTCCAAAATTCAAAGATATCAATGTGATATACGGTGCAAGGACTCCCGGTATGCTCCTTTACGGGGATGAACTGGCTGAATGGGAAAAACGGGATGACATCAACATGCACATCACCGTGGATGCCACTGAGGACCCGGACTGGAAATACAATGTCGGATTTGTGCCGACCATTACCGAGCAGAAAGCCCCGCCTGCTGATGCGGAAACTTATGCGATCATCTGCGGCCCCCCGATCATGATCAAATTCACCCAGCCTGTTCTGGACAACCTGGGTTACAACCATGATCAGATCATCATGTCCCTTGAAAATCGCATGAAATGCGGCATCGGGATGTGCGGACGGTGTAATATCGGCAAAGAGTTCGTGTGCAAAGACGGTCCGGTTTTCACGCTGGCTGAATTGAACACCACGCCAAAGGAATATTAAGGCATCGGCACTGCAACTGACACATTTAGCAATGAGTGCTGAAATAAAATTTTGGCAGATGCTTTTAGCACCTGTCTGCCGGCTGTGCTAAAATTTCATTTCAGCACTCCCTTTAAAATGAAGACCGTAAAGGGGAATCAGAGCGAATTGCTGAGTTTTACCTTTTTCTTATTTCTTTATTGACATCGTAAAACCAATCATATAATACTTGATTTTTCATAGTTGCTGAAATTTTTCAAAAATGGTTTAAGGAACTCGGAAAAAACGCATTGTCCCGCCTGTGCGGGGATGCAAAAAAACGCTTCGCTTAATTTTTGCACTCCTTGCGAACTTTCATGGGGTAATGCGTTTTTTCCGGGTCCCTAACAGGTTGCGGCCATAAGAAAAAAATGGTTTAACGGGCTACGGCCACAAAAAAAAATATTTTATAGATAGAAGGAGGATTTACATGCCAACAGTTGAGTCTAATGGAAAAGCATTTGAAGTGGATGAAGACGGGTTTATTGATGACTATACCAACTGGAGCGAAGAATGGGTACAGTTGGTAAAGAAAGAAGAAGGTATTGATGAGCTGAATGATGAGCATCAGAAAGTGATCAAAGTGCTTAGGGAGTATTACGAGAAAAACGGAATTGCACCCATGGTCCGTGTTCTTTCAAAAGTTACAGGCTTCAAACTGAAGCACATTTATGAGCTTTTCCCGTCAGGACCTGGCAAGGGAGCTTGTAAGATGGCTGGCCTTCCCAAACCGACAGGATGTGTATAGTTCCCTGATACCGTATCGTTTTTCCTGCATTTAAATTGTAAAAAAAGGCCGCCAGCCTAAAACTGGGGACATCGTATAGAAATTTATACCACGATTTTTGTGCTTTATACTATAATAAAGGATGTTTCGGTTTTGAGTTGGCAGCCCTCAAAAAAAGCCCTGCGTATAAAAAGCGGGGCTTTTTTGTATTGTGGAGACTGTGAAATGATTCTGACCGTCAAAACCGGATCCAAAACAGAATTAGTTGATATAACGTCACGGGTACAGAAGCTTGTTTCTTCCTCAGATACAAATGACGTGCTCTGCATGTTATTTGTTCCGCACACAACCGCAGCAGTTACAATTAATGAAAGTGCCGATCCGAGCGTGAAAGCTGATATTCTGATGATCCTGAACGATATTATTCCCTGGCAGGCCGATTATCGCCATTTGGAAGGAAATTCACCGGCTCATATAAAATCAACGATTGTGGGTGCTTCCGAGCTGATTGCAATAGAAAACGCCAAACTTGTTCTGGGTACCTGGCAGGGGATTTTCTTCTGTGAATTCGACGGCCCCCGGACAAGAAAATTACATGTAAGGCTTCTGAAAAATTGAAAATGACATCAAACCGGAATCAGTCACTGGTCCAAAGCTCAATCCATCCTGAATGTCTCTGCGAATGTTTCCAGAATGGGATCAATCACCCGACCGAAAGTTCAAACACAATATCCTGGCCGCTGAATGGCAGAATGGGAAATCACCCGACCGAAACCTCAAACACCCTGAATGTCTCTGCGAATGTTTCCCTGAACACAAAAAAAGCCAGTAATCCCCGGCTGAAAGTTGCTGTTATAAGGGCTTCACTCTCGGGATTGATTCTGGCGGCTTTTCTGACAACTGACAACTGACAAGGAGTATTCCATGCTGCTGGACGATATCGACAGGAAAATTCTTAATCGAATACAGTCTGACTTCCCCATAACCCCGCGTCCGTATCTTTCGATTGCAAACGATCTGCACCTTTCTCATAAAGATGTGTTAAGCC
>Ga0190283_1001005_pt1 | contig 13598 bp, 15 predicted proteins | sample 48691801_MG_FD_161669 | JGI IMG/M metagenome (GOLD analysis project Ga0190283, IMG submission 161669) | Hydrothermal vent microbial mat bacterial communities from Southern Trench, Guaymas Basin, Mexico - 4869-18-0-1_MG | ecosystem: Environmental > Aquatic > Marine > Hydrothermal vents >...
CTAGCAAGCCGCGGCTACAAACGGGCTACATCTAATTTTGATTTTTTTCGTTTTTTCATTGTTGACATGACACTAAAGTTTTATTTTTTTTCAAAATAATTAAGTCTATCGGACAACGGACAACGGACAACGGACAACGGGCCACGGACAACGGGCCACGGACAACGGGCCACGGACAACGGGCCACGGACAACGGGCCACGGACAACGGACCACGGACAACGGACAACGGACCACGGACCACGGACCACGGACCACGGATTACCGGCGTTTTGCCGCTTTTATGCAGTTTTCAAGAAGCATGGCAATGGTCATTGGACCCACGCCGCCCGGGACAGGAGTTATCGCGCTCGCTTTTTCGCTGACAGCGCCAAAATCAACATCACCTACCAGCCGATACCCGTTTTTAGCTTCCGGGTCGTCCACTCGATTAATACCGACATCAACAACAACAACGCCTTCGCTAACCATATCGGCGGTAAGAGTATTCGGCCTTCCGATAGCCGCGACAACGATATCTCCCTGTCTTGAAAGTTCGCCAATATCTTTTGTGCGGGTATGGCAAACAGTAACAGTTGCATTACCGCCATCTCTTTTTTGAACAAGTAAATTTGCGAGAGGTTTTCCGACAATATTTGAGCGGCCGATAATTACAACATGTTTGCCTTCGGTGTCAATACCATTTTCCTTGAGGAGAACAACAATGCCGTAAGGAGTGCACGGGAAAAACCCGTCCGTGTCTCCAATGCAAAGTTTCCCCACATTCATTGGATGAAAACAGTCAACATCTTTTTTGGGATCAATAGCGGCAATAATTGCATCTTCGTCAATGTGGTCTGGAAGCGGCAGCTGAACAATAAATCCGTCAATTTCTTTGTTGCTGTTTAATTCGTCAATAAGTTTTAGAAGTTCTTCCTGGGAAGTTTCCGCGGGCAAAACAAAGTTATGGGAAACAATGCCGACTTCTGCGCATGCCTTCTTTTTCATGCGGATATAAGCTTGGGAAGCAGGATTGTCGCCAACAAGAACAAAACCAAGTCCGGGAGTAATTCCTTTTGAAATGAGTTCTTTAACTTCAACAGCCATTTTTTCTCGTAGCCTTTTTGCGGTTTCTTTTCCATCAAGAATTTTAGTGTCCATTTGTGTCTCCATATTGTTATTAATGGAAAATTATATCAAAAATGATTTTAACAGTAAATAATTTGACGTAAAATCGATAATCTGGTAAAATTCTTAGTTATTTGTTAATATGAATAACTTAAAAAACAATATGTTTGCCGAATCGGTTTCCGGCGCTGATTATTCCGAGCTTATTAAAGAAGTTGCAGGGGTTATTGTGCGCAGAAGAATGGCTGTGCCCGCAATTCTTTTTATCGAATCCGCGAAACCGATTAACCGGATAGCAGGACAGGCGATTCTTGTTTTATCTCCTTTTATCGGGCTTTTTGTAAGTTACGAAAAGGTTGAGCAGTTTTGCGACATGCTCCAGGACAGAAACAATGTTGAAAAACTTTTAAATGAAATAAAAAAACAGGCTGATGAATAATTTGGAAGTCATACTTGCGACGGATTGCGGCTCCACTACCACGAAAGCAATTCTTATAGAAAAAAAGGATGGCCATTACAGGCTTGCCGCGCGGGGAGAAGCGCCGACAACTGTTGAAGCGCCAGCAGAGGACGTTACACGCGGAGTTATTAATTCTATTGCGGAAATCGAAGATATAACAAAACGAAAATTCATCCGTGACGACAAACTTATTATTCCGAGGGAAGGCGATATAGGCGCTGACGCGTATATTTCTACTTCCAGCGCCGGCGGAGGATTGCAGATGATGGTTGCCGGAGTTGTTAAAGAAATGACTGCGGAAAGCGCGCAGAGAGCCGCCCTTGGCGCGGGAGCTATTGTTATGGATGTTCTTGCCACGAACGACAGACGACGCACCTTCCAAAGAATAGAAAGAATAAGAAACCTTCGGCCGGATATGATTCTTCTCGCGGGCGGGACAGACGGCGGCACTATTCGCCACGTGGTGGCGCTCGCGGAAGTTATTGAAGCGGCGGACCCGAAACCGAGGTTCGGGATGGGCTACGAACTTCCGGTTATATATTCCGGAAATGTTGATGCCCGCCAAAGCATAAAAGACACATTGGAAGAAAAAACCGCGCTGCAGGTTGTAGACAATCTCCGGCCCACGCTTGAATCAGAAAACTTAAAGCCTGCGCGCGACGCTATCCACAACCTTTTTCTCGAGCATGTTATGGCTCATGCTCCCGGTTACAAAAAACTGATGACGTGGACTTCCGCGCCGATAATGCCCACGCCGGGAGCCGTTGGCGATATTATGCAGTTGATCGCCCGCAGAAACAATATTCAGGTTGTAGGCACCGATATTGGCGGGGCAACAACGGACGATTTCAGCGTTTTCCGCGTTGACCAGGAAGACAAAGAAAGCGAATTTGTTTTCAACAGGACCGTAAGCGCAAACCTGGGAATGAGCTATAGCATTTCAAATGTTGTTACCGAAGCTACTATTCCAAACATTATGCGCTGGGTGCCGTTTGACCTTGAAGAAAAAATTTTGAGAAACAGGATCAGAAATAAAATGATTCGCCCGACTACTATACCGCAGAGCTTAGAGGGGCTTATGGTGGAACAGGCAATTTGCAGGGAAGCTCTACGGCTTGCTTTTGTCCAGCACAGGAGTATGGCGATTGGCCTTAGCGGCACGCAAAAACAATCTTCAATTTCTGACGCTTTTTCACAGAAAAAAGAAGACGAGTCCCTTGTCGATATGATGAACCTGGACCTAATAGTCGGCAGCGGCGGAGTTCTTTCGCACGCGCCGAGAAGAAACCAGAGCGCTTTAATGATGATAGACGGTTTTGCTCCGGAAGGGTTTACAAACCTTGCCGTTGACTCTATTTTCATGATGCCGCATCTTGGAGTTCTTGCCCAGATTAATGAAGATGCCGCAATAGAAGTTTTTGAAAAAGACTGCCTGATTCGTCTTGGAGCGGTTATAGCTCCAATCGGAGTTGCGCCTTATGGCAGGCCATGCATGAAAGTTAAAATTGAAGGTAAAGGCTCTTTTGAATTAAAAGTCGGAGAAATGAAGCTAATACCACTTTCCACTGAAGAAAATATTAATGTTACCGTTATTCCGGACAGAAAATTTAACGCGGGCGCCGGACGGGGAAAAACTGTTGCCAAAACTGTTTCCGGCGGCGCAGTAGGATTAATTCTTGACGCGAGATGCCGGCCCATTATGCTTCCCGAAGACAGGCAGGAAAGGATTCAATATCTACAAAACTGGAACAATGAACTGAACATTTATCCAACGCAAATGTAACCGAAAGCTATGCTTTTGGATGTTTAACTAAACCATGAAATCATTAAAACGATTGAAATTATTAAATCACAAAATCACTAAATAATTTATGGCATACGCATATTCACCCGGACTTAAAATATTAGAATCTACCACGGTTCACCGCGAGCGCAGGCTGCCAATTGCCGGCGAGGTGCGCGTGAATATCGGCGACAAAGTTTCTGCCGAAGAGGTTGTTATGAACACCCATTTACCGGGCAAAGCAGACATTATAAACATAGTAAGCATGCTTGGATGCCTTCCGAACGAAATAGAAAAATACATGTTAAAAAAAGCAGGGGATTTCGTGGAAAAAGGAGACCTTATTGCGGAAAGCTCCAGCTTCTTCGGCTTGTTCAAAACGAGGATTCACGCTCCCCTCGCTGGCGCCATTGAAGCTGTCTCACAAGTTACGGGACAGGTTACTATGCGCGGCGCTCCTGTCCCTGTCGAAGTTAAAGCTTATATAGACGGAGAAGTTTCGAGCGCTGAAGAAAAACAAAGCGTTACTATTCAGACAACGGGAACTTTTATACAGGGGATTTTTGGCGTTGGAGGAGAAACCTGCGGTGAACTTGCGGTTGCCGTTTCTAAACCTGAAGAAAAACTTACCCCGGAACTTATTACAGAAGACCACAAAGATAAAATTGTTGTTGGCGGAAGCCTGGTTACAATTGAGTGCATTAATAAAGCTGTTGAAACAGGCGTTAAAGCTATAGTTGCCGGCGGATTTAATGATGCGGACCTGAATAAACTTCTGGGATATGATCTCGGAGTAGCGATTACCGGGCACGAAAAAATCGGCCTGACTCTTATTGTAACCGAAGGCTTCGGGGAAATTCCCATGGCGGATAAAACTTTTGAAATCCTGAAAAATCTTAACGGAAAAAAGGCTTCTGTTAACGGTGCGACGCAAATCAGGGCAGGTGTTATTCGACCCGAAATTATTGTTCCTCACGAATCGGCCGAAGCTGTGGACGAAGAAGAAGCAAAACTTATCCTGGACATCGGCACTCAGATAAGAGCAATAAGGGAACCCTATTTTGGTATGCTGGGAAAAGTTACTGAGCTTCCCACGGAATTAAATAAGCTTCCTACGGAATCGAAAGCAAGGGTGTTAAAAGTCAAATTTAACAATGGAGAAGAAGCGGTTATTCCCCGCGCAAATGTGGAAGTGATTGCAACTTCATAAGAAGCATTCAGTGTTCAGAAATTGTCCATTATGTCCATTGTGTCCACAATGTCCATAAAAATAATGTAACCAAAATCTATGATTTTGAAACAACAAAAACAATGTTAGAATTTATAAACGAATATATTTTTAATTTCGAAAAGCTTAATGTACTTGTCGTGCTGTTTTTTTTCGGCTCGCTGATTTTGTATTTTATTTATCACGCCCGGCGGGGGAAAAAATTGTTCATCAGGCGTATTCCCGGCCTGGAATCCGTTGATGAAGCTCTTGGACGAGCCACCGAGCTTGGGAAATCTGTTCTATATATTACGGGAATAGGCTATGAAGATAATGTCCAAACTATTGCTTCCATGAATATTTTGGGAAATATCGCGGAAGAAGTAGCACATTATGACACAGACTTAATTGTGCCGTGCATGAACCCGATAGTTATGACTATAGAACAAGAGCTTGTTAAACAGGCTTATACTCGCGCCGGCAGGCCCGAAAATTACAAAGAGGAAAGTGTCTATTTTCTTGCAAGCCAGCAATTTCCTTATGCTGCCGCCGTCAGCGGGATTATGGTGCGCGAAAAACCTGCCGCGAACTTTTTTCTCGGCAGCTTTGCCGCTGAATCCATGATTCTCGCGGAAACAGGAGCAAGAACCGGCGCTATTCAAATTGCCGGAACAGCTGCTCCTTCACAGCTTCCGTTCTTCATTGTTACATGTGACTATACTTTGATAGGCGAAGAGTTGTTTGCCGCCAGCGCTTATATGTCGCGCGAGCCTTTGCTCGTAGGAAGCCTTAAAGGACAGGATATTGCAAAATTTATTATTATAATTTTACTTGTGCTTGGCATTCTTTTAGTTTCCCTTGAAGTTTTTCTGCCGCAATTTTCTCTCGGCAGTCTTTTTATTAAATTTTTTAATGTATAAATATTATGCGTAATAAAATTCCTCCTATTATTTGTTTTGTTTGCGGAATTGTTTTTTTAACCCAGTTTTTTGTGCCGTGGGACCCCGTTGAAAACGATATGATGCAATGGGCAACCAACTCAATGATTGTTGTAGGAGTTTTCGCTCTTGCTATCGGACTTGCAAGCCTTGTTCGCTTGCACGGAACCAAAATTTCCAGGCGTGCTCCCGGCTGGGGCTATAGCGTCATTACACTTGTTTGTGTTGTCATAATCGCGATTATTGGAATAGTTCCCGCGAAATATAGCCCGAATACCCCGCCCACAACCGTCGCCAAAACCGACATTATAGGAAATACAAACCTGATTCTTGAAACTTCGCATTCGCTGTTTGGTTATCAGCCGACAACGGAAATAACAAACACAATTTTAGTGGCCGGCTCAAAAGTTCAAACTGGAACTCGTTCTATTCCGTTGTTTGATTGGTTTTATAACTATATGCTTTATCCTCTTAGCGCGACTACGTTTTCGCTGCTTGCTTTTTACATGATGTCGGCTACTTATCGCGCCGTCCGCGCCAAGTCCTGGGAAGCCGGGCTGCTTCTTGTCGCTGCTATTATTGTTTTGCTCGGACAAGTGCCTATTGGCCAGATTCCTTTTGTCGGAAAATACATTTCCTGCGGCTCTATTAACGGTATCTCCACTTTTGATTATTTAAAAGGGCTTATCTTACAATACCCAAACACTGCCGCGAAAAGAGGAATTATCATCGGCGTTTCTCTTGGCGCCCTTGCAACAAGCGTAAAAATAATTTTCGGCATCGAAAAACCTTATATGGGAGGAAAATAAAATTGACCTAATTGATCTTATTTTTTAATTAACCTAAAAATAACAAAATTTGTCCATTGTGTCCACTGTGTCCATTGTGTCCATTGTGTCCACTGTGTCCACATTAATCAAACAACTTCATCTTATGGCTAAAAAAGAAACATGGTGGGGCAGGTATTACAGGCCTGTTATTTACTTTATCGTTTTGCTCTGCGTGCTGATTCCTATGTTTGTTGAAAAAGGGCTTGATATCCAGGTTTCTAAACCGACAAAGGGAGTTTACGATGCTGTTCAGAACATCCCGCGGAAAAGACAGGAAACAATTAAATCTGTAGAACAAAAAATACTTCTTGAACGCGAAAAAGAAAATGCCAATGAAGAAAAAATCACAGAACTTGAGGAACATCTCGCGCGGTTAAAAGTTCATTCTAACGGAGTTTTTCTTATCTGTTTTGATTTTGACCCCGGCACTGCTCCGGAACTTGCTCCGATGGCTGAAACAGCTTTGCGGCAAGCTTTTAAAAATGGGATTATTGTCCTTGGAAATGTCGGCGGTACAGCCGTTTCCGCACAACTCGCTCAAAATATTATTGAACGCGTTGCTAACGAAACCCGCGGAATGTATGAACCGAAAATAAACGGCAAAGATTACTTGTTTTTTGGTTTTAGGCCAAGCCCTATGATGGTTTATATGCAAATGGGCGAAAGTATTGTCTCTACTTATGATACTGATTATGCCGGCACCGATTTAGATGAAATTCCTATAATGAAAGGCATCAAGAATTTCGAAGAAATTGAAATGGTTTTGGAATTAACAGGTTATGTAGGCATGCCTGAAGTCTGGCTCAATGTGGCTAAAACAAAATTTAACAGGGATTTGGCGCTTGGAATGACCTCGGTTTCCGCTGCCGACTATTTTCCTTATGTTCAGTCTAAACAAATAGTCGGTTTGCTTTCAGGGCTGCGCGGGGCTGCGGAGTACGAAGCCATCTCGGAAAGCGACGGCATTGCCGTTAAAAGAATGCAGTCGCAAACCTGGGCGCATATTTTTGCCATCGCTCTGATAATTATCGGCAACATTGAATACTTTATTAAAAAATTAAAAAAGTAACGTAACCGTCTTACTCCAACGTGAAAAAAATGTAACCGAAATCTCTGATTTCGAAAGTATGAAAAGACAAACTTATGAATCTGTTGCTTTGTGGCTGCTTGTTATTGCCGTTGTGTCTTTAATTTTATACCGCTATAATCAAAGCGAAACAAAATTTCATACTGCCGCCGTTATCCCATTTACAGGTTATGTAAATTCTGTTCAATTGAACGATACATCAAAATTAAACATTAATGCTTTAACTTTAAACGAGTTGATTTTACTGCCGGGAATTTCTTCTAACATCGCGGGGAAAATAGTTAATTATAGAAACAAAAACCCTTTTGTTCATATAGCCGAACTTACAAGAATTAACGGCATAGGAGAAAAAAAGTTCGCCGTTCTTGCTGAACTTGTTTACTGCGGAAACACTAATTTAACCCGTAATCCATAGTCCGTAACCCGACAAACGAAACTAAATTTCAAATGCCAAATCTCAAATCTCAAATAATAAATCTCAAATCTCAAACAGATAACAGTTATCCAATTTATTTTTCGGATTCTTTTGACGCGCTTGCGGAAAAAATTGCGCCTTTTGTAAAAGACAAAATCTGCGCAATTGTAAGTAACCCTGTTGTCTGGCCTTTGTATGGCAAAGAAGTGGCAACCGCGATAAAAAACGCGGGCGGCAATCCTGTTAAAACCCTTCTGCCCGACGGAGAAGAACACAAAAATTTTTCCGAACTCGAAAAACTTCTCGAAAAATTTGTCGAAAATAATTTGAACAGAAAAAGTATCGTGGTTGCTCTTGGCGGGGGAGTTGTCGGAGACCTTGCCGGATATGCCGCCGCAAGCTATATGCGCGGAATCCCTTATATTCAAATACCAACAACTTTGCTGGCGCAGGTTGACAGTTCGGTGGGCGGAAAAACAGGGGTAAACCTTTCGCTCGGGAAAAATCTTGTCGGCGCCTTCTACCAGCCGAAACTTGTCTATATTAACTGGAACACACTGTCAACTTTGCTTGCTCGGGAAGTGCGCGCCGGGTATGCCGAAGTTATTAAATATGGTGTTATTTCTGATGCGGACTTGTTTAAACTTCTTGAAAAACAAACTGCTGAAGTTTTTAAAAGCTTTGAAAGTTCTTCCCTGGTTGTTCCGGGAATTCTCGGGGAAATTATTAAGCGGTGCTGCAAAATTAAAACCGAAGTAGTTGCTGAAGACGAACGCGAGCACGGTCTCCGAGCCATTTTAAACTATGGCCATACTTTTGCTCACGCGATAGAAAAATTAACCAATTACACAGAATTTGTTCACGGCGAAGCTGTTGCTATCGGAATGAACGCCGCTGCTGTTTACGCGAACAAGCTCGGAATGTGTGAGGCTGATGTTATCAATCGACAAAAAATGTTGATTGAAAGCGCAGGACTGCCAACTCAATTTCCCAAACTTGAAACAGAAGAAGTTATCGCGGAATTCTATCATGATAAAAAAGCGACAGCTTCCGAACTTAAATTTATTTTGCCGGCAAAAATCGGTAAAGTAAAAATCATCAAAAACCCGGATTTGGCAGCACTGAAAGAAACAATTACCGATTGCGAAACAGAATAAAGTAGATAGTTGAAAATCATGTAAATTATGTCAAAAAAAAAGACAGGATAAATGGAAAAACTGCCAATAAAATAGTTCTATTAATAAGGAGATAGATATGATCCAAGATGAATTAAGCGAGCAAATTATTGGGTGTGCATATAAAATTTATAACACTTTAGGATTTGGTTTTCTCGAGAAAATTTACGAAAATGCTATGGCTATTGAATTTGAAAAATTAAATTTAAAATTCAAACAGCAACATTCAATAAAAGTTTATTATGATGAAAAAATTATAGGTGATTATATTGCGGATTTTTTTGTTGAAAACAAAATGATAATTGAACTGAAGTCAACTGCAAATTTGATAAAAAAACACGAAGTGCAGCTCGTAAATTACCTTAATGCGACAAAACAACCTGTGGGATTACTAATAAATTTTGGACCCGAAGGCGTAGAAATCAAACGCAAATACAAAGATTATTAAATAAATAAAATCCTGTTTATCATGTAAATCCTGTCAAAAAAAAGACAGGATAAACTTGATTGACATGATAAAATAAATAGTTAAAAATCCTGTAAATCATGTCAAAATAATGACTAATATAGACGCTTTATTAATTTTAAATTACCTTCGAGTAGGGCCGATTACCGCGCGCAGAATGATGGACGCTTTCGGCTCGCCCGCGAAAATATTTTCTACTTCTGTCAGAAATTTAAAAGCTGTTTCCCGATTATCCACCGACAATATTAACTGCATTAAAAACTGGCAGAAAAAAATAGACCTTAAAAAAGTATGGGACATTATAAAAAAAGAAAATATAAAAGTTTTAACTTATAAAGATTCAGATTATCCTCATCTCCTCAAAGAAATTTATGATTATCCTTTGTTGCTTTATGTAAAAGGAAAATTAAAACCCGAAGACAGCCAGGCAATTGCTATGGTTGGAACGCGCTCCCCGACAAACTATGGAAAGTTAGTGGCAAGAAAATGGGCGACAAAATTTGCGGCAAGAGGGTTTACTGTCGTTAGCGGATTGGCACGTGGTGTAGATACTCAATCTCATATTGGAGCAATCGAGGGCAAAGGCAGAACCATAGCTGTTCTGGGATATGGATTCGGCTACATTTACCCGAAAGAAAACGAAAAACTTTTCCATAAAATCGTAGAAACAGGAGCTGTGATTACGGAGTATCCGTGGAAAAGTTATCACGGGAAAGCGTCTTTTCCTCTCAGAAACAGGCTGATAGCCGGGCTGTGCCGCGCGACAGTTGTTGTTGAGTCCCGCAAACGTGGTGGATCGATGATTACCGCCCATTTTGCCAACGAGTACAACCGCACTGTATTTTCCGTTCCGGGCGCTATAAATTCTTCCACATCAGCCGGAACAAACAAGCTTATTCGAGACGGGGCTTCTCTCGCGACTTCTGTTGATGACGTTACCGAGGAATTTGAATTTCTTTTTTCGCCCGAGCAGCTCGCAGACAAAACAAAACCAGCGGCAGAAAAACCGGCGCCTAAATTAGAAAAAAACGAAAAAGTTTTGTACGAACTTTTGGAAAACCAAATGTCATTAGACCAACTTGCTCAAGAAAGCGATTTAAGCATAGAAAAAGTTACAACAGCAATGTTAATGCTTGAGTTTAAAGGATTAGTCCGTGCGCTTCCGGGAAAGATTTATGTGAAAAAATAGAAATTTAGATAAATGTTTGACATGGCCCCTAAGATTAGCCCCTAAGATTATGTATGAAGATGTTATTCGATATAATAAACATACATTAAAATACCCCAAACATCCACAGACAAAAACATCACAATATGGGAACGGGAAAAATTATATCTGGTCTCCAAATCCTAATGGTGCCAAACCAAAAGACGTTTTTTTGCTTTGCCTGCTGAAAACTTTAAAAACCTGCACCCACGAAACCGGACACATGTTTATGATTATTTATGAAATAACATAACAATTCATATTTGATCTGTGTCCCTCTGCGTCAAGAAAAACTTGTTTGATACATATAAAGCCGGAATTAAATCTCTCCAATAACTTTATTATAAACCTGCCAGACGGGAATTTTGTGTTTTTTTGACAGTGTGAGACAATCTTCAAACTCTGGGATTTTTTTAGTAATGTTTTCGAAAACGCCGGTTTTAATTTTTACAGGCCCTAAAGAGGATTCAAAAGTTTCTATTTTTCTTTCAAGGACTTTTCTGTCAACTTTCCAGCTTCGCACACCGAAAGTAGTAGTTTCCCGAAGAATAATTTTTTCTATTTTATCTTTATCTTCGGGCTTAGCGAGAACACTCAGCAAGAAACCCGCACGCTGCTTTTTCATCAAGACCTGGTTAATAAAAACATCCAAGGCGCCGTTTTTCAAGAGTACATCAAAAACGGGCGCCAAAGTTTCCGGCGTCATGTCGTCTATTTGAGTTTCTATCTGGTAAACTGTCGCCGAAATTTTTGATTTTTGATTTTCGGTTTCAATCATTAAAGCTCTCAAAATATTCGGTCTGTCTTCCAATTCGCGCGAACCGGCGCCGTAACCTGTTTTAATTATTTTCCCATTAGGCAAACTGCCGAAATCGTCTGCTAAAGATTTTACAAAAGCCGCGCCGGTGGGAGTTGTCAGTTCCATTTTTGTTCCGTCTGAATAAGCGGGAATATTTTTCAAAAGCTCTAAAGTAGCAGGAGCAGGCACAGGCAAAACCCCGTGCGCGCATTTAACGGTTCCTTCTCCTGTGTTTATTGGAGAAAATATTATTTTATCGGGTTTTAAATAATCTATTAAAACAGATACACAAATTATGTCGGCTACAGAGTCTAACGCTCCGACTTCGTGCAGGTGCAATGTAGCCGAAATCTTTGATTTCGATGTTTTTTTTCCGTGAACAGCGGCTTCTGCTTCGGCGAGGACATCAAAAATTTCCAAAGCAGTTTTTTTAGCGCCCCCGGAAATTTTCGATTTTAAAATAAATTTTTCTATATTTTCTATTTTGTAAGAACTGTGGTCAGCATGCTCTTGAGTCGACATATCAAAAACGTCAAACTTAACGGCGGAAAATCCGTTTTTGTTTATTTTCTGATATTTCAGCTCAATATTATTATGCAGTAAATCTCCCTTTATAATGAGGGTTAGGGGGTTGTTCTTTAACCCGCAAAGATCGAGCAGCGCGCCGACGGCCATATCGCCGCTAATTCCCGCAAAACAGTCAAAATACAATGTTTTCATAACTCTATTTTTTGGCCACGAATTACACAAATTACACAAATTACACAAAAAAATTTATACCTCAATATTTTCTCTGCCTCTGTTACAAATCTTGTAGTATTATACATAACAAGTTCAATCTTTTCAAACAAAAATTAAAAATTGACTAAAACATATGCTGACATATCCATGAAGCTGGCCAAAACAAGCAAAAAAAATGCCGCCGGAAGATAAAATAAAATTTTTGGAGGAAGCTTTGGAAAAAGAAAAAGAGGAATTAATAGTCCGACCTCTGCGAGGTCGGCTACAATAGAAATTCGGGAAAATATCAAATGTGCCAAGACGAACTAATAAACGGATAAATCTTTAGCCTTACCCACTCATTTTTACACAGAGCCACCAACTTTATCCCACACTGGCAATCACATAAACCCAATTTACAAGTAGAAGAAAAACCAGTGCTATCCAAACGAATTTCATTTCTATTTTTGAAAATGACATATTTATTTTTTTCGCGAACAAAATTCTTGCGCCAAAAATAATCGAAAAGATAAAACCCGTTATAAATAATAACGGGTTAAACATAAAAGCCTGGAAAAAGTTTCCTTCAAAAATACTTAAAACACTGCGCGTCGAGCCGCAGGTAGGGCATGGAATGCGGGTTATTCTCCTAAACAGGCACAAATCCACATATTTTCCGGTCTTTGTGCTTAGATAAACCGCGGCAGAAACAAGAGCAAGCCATAATAAAACGACAACCACTGCCCAGGCAGGCCAATCGGGCAGCCTTTTTACTCGGACAAATTTAAACTTCATTAACTTTGAAACCTTCGCAGGATTTTATGCGTTGGAAGCAGCGGCGCCGATAAGAGCCAACAACATCATGCCCAGCCAAACCAAAAGCCCAACCGCTTGCAAAACCACGCTTACAATTCCGCAAATTTTGCCTGCCTGAGTAGTCCCGCGCCCTTCCGGGTCCATAACGCCTGCGTCCATTTCCTTTAAATCAGCGTTACCCATGATCCAGGCGACAATACCACAAACAAAACAGCATACTAATCCTAAAATTCCAAGGACTAAAACCAGTGTGCCGCGGTGTGGCTTAAGCTTAGCTACAGGTTGTGCTTCAACGTGTGTTACGTTTTCTTCCATTAGTAACTCCTTTTTTGAATATTAAACAAACAAATAATATCTGATTATAACAAATATCAAACATTTATGCAATTAGGGCGAATTTTAGCAAAATTTGCTTTTTATGTATAACGACAACTAGATTTGAGGTAAAGTATATAATTATTACAAATTAAAATTTAATCTAAAATTTGTAATAATTAGTCGACCCTTAAAAAGTCAATTTTGAGGCAATTGCAAGGCGATAAGGCGAAGGCGTATTGTAATACGCCGAGCTGAAATCAACGCCGCAATC
>Ga0190283_1001006_pt1 | contig 13578 bp, 14 predicted proteins | sample 48691801_MG_FD_161669 | JGI IMG/M metagenome (GOLD analysis project Ga0190283, IMG submission 161669) | Hydrothermal vent microbial mat bacterial communities from Southern Trench, Guaymas Basin, Mexico - 4869-18-0-1_MG | ecosystem: Environmental > Aquatic > Marine > Hydrothermal vents >...
TTCTGTCCTTCGCACCTCTGCGTAGGAAATTGGAATAAGGCATGCTGAGATTGCAACCTCCCCCTTCCCTAAATCCATTATAAATCAAATTATATGTAAAAAGAATCTATGTCAAAAAAAAATTATTCTTGACAATAATTTTTTTCTGATTATAACGGATTCAGGGGAGGCTTCCGCATCTGCCCACAGACATATCCAGCCGAACGTGCAGGTTTAAGCTTTGTGCCCCATATACATCTGTCGGACGGGGTTTGCAACCCCGTCCGAAACCTTTGCTTTCGTGGATATGCAAAACATTGCGGACGGGGTTGCAAACCCCGTCCGGCACATCATGGAACAATAAAAACAGACAGTTACGATCTCAGTCTGATACATATGCTTTGTGCCCCCTTTGTGTCCTTTGTGGTTAAAAAGGTGCGACGCAGGGCTGATTTCAGGCCTCCCCTGAAAGCATTATAATCAGAGAATATAAGCACTAAGGAGTATAACACATTGAATATAGAAAAATTGTTGGAAAAAGCAAAACATTCGGAAAACAAATCGCTTACTGAAAGCGAATCCAAGCAAGTGCTGAAAGCATACCGCATCCCGGTGGTCAGCGAAACCGTTGCCCTGAATGAGGACGAGGCAGTGAAGGCCGCACAGGAAACCGGCTTTCCGGTGGCCCTGAAAGGACTTGGCGCCACACTTTTGCATAAAACAGAGCGCGGGCTGGTTCATCTGAATCTGACAGATGCGGAATCCGTTTACAAGGCAGCACTTTCAATTTCCGCTCAAGCGGGCAGTGAACTGGAAGGCTTTCTGGTTCAGCCCCAGGTTGCGGGAAAACGGGAGTTTGTGGCCGGCATGTTTCGGGACAGACAATTCGGGCCTGTTGTCATGTTCGGGATAGGAGGCATTTTTACCGAGGTGATTTCAGATGTCACGTTTCGGATCGCTCCCCTGACAGAAGCGGATGCGGCTGAAATGCTGGAAGAAATCAGATCAAAGGCGCTCCTCGGAAATTTCAGAGGCGAACACGCGGCAGACCGGAACCAGATGATTCAGATATTGATAGGGCTGTCCCGCATTGCAGAGGATCATCCGGATATTGCTGAGATTGACATCAATCCGCTGCTGATCACTCCCAAAGGCGATATCTGCGCGGTTGATGCGCTTGTGGTGACGAGATCCCAAGCCGAAGTTCAAAGACAGGAGGAACAGTTCTCACCGCCTGTTGATCCTCTTTTGTTGGGAAAATTCTTTCATCCGAAATCGGTGGCTTATGTCGGTGCGACAGCTCAGGTGGGCAAATGGGGGCATATTCTGCTGACTATAACCATAAGCAGAGGATATGAAGGTGACATTTATCTTGTCAATCCCAAAGGTGGAACCATTGCGGGGCGGCATGTCCATAAAACTGTCGCTGAAATTCCCGGCAAAGTTGACCTTGCCGTCGTGACCATACCCGCGGCCGGAGTGGCTGATCTGATTCCTCAGTTTAAGGAAAAAGGCATACGGAATATGCTCCTGATTACCTCCGGCTTTGCTGAAACCGGCGAAGAAGGGAGGGAACTGGAGGAAAAGCTTATCGCAGATGCAAGGGCTGCCGATATCCTGGTCTTAGGCCCGAACACCATGGGAATTTGTAATCCGCATATCCGGTTTTACTGTACCGGCAGTCCGGTCTGGCCAATGTCAGGATCAACATCTGTGGTCGCACAATCCGGAAACATGGGAACTCAGTTGCTCGCATTCGCACAGCAGCAGGGGATCGGGGTGCGGTGTTTTTCAGGGTCCGGCAATGAAGGCATGATCACCATCGAAGATTATCTTGAGGCCCTTGAAATTGATGAACATACCCGGATCATCATGCTTTATATCGAAAGCGTGAAAAACGGTCGCCGCTTTTTTGAAATCAGCCGCCGAATCAGTAAAAAGAAGCCGATTGTGCTTTTAAAAGGCGGGCGGACCAAGGTCGGCGAAAAAGCAGCGGCCAGTCACACCGGCGCATTGGCCTCGGATGCCGGGGTGTTTGACGCGGTCTGCAACCACGCGGGGATTGTGAAAGTCGAATATCCTATGGAACTGATGGATCTTTCTGCTGCATTTTCATCTCTGCCTCTGCCCAAAGGGAACCGCGCCGCGATTATGACCCTCGGGGGCGGGTGGGGGGTTGTCACTGCGGATATGTGCGCTGAACACGGACTTGAAGTGCCTGAGCTTCCTTCTGAGATCATAGAGCGCATTGACAAAATCCTTCCGCCCTACTGGAGCCGATCCAATCCGGTGGATATTGTCGGCGAAAATGATCCTTCCATAGCAGTGACCACGCTGGATGAACTTCTGCAATGGGAGGGTTGCGACGCGGTGATCAATCTGGGGATTATCGGGCGGCGGAACCTGCTGGGCCGGATGGCAGACTCGGTAAGCAAGGCTGACCCGACCTACTCACCTGAGTTTCTCGATGCCATGAAGCAGGAGATCATCCGATTTGAAGAAAAATATATCAGGCATATCGTAAACCTCATGGAGAGATACAAAAAGCCGGTGTTCGGGGTGAGTATTATGACAGCGGAGAGTGATCAGACCCTTTACCGGGTGGAGGGAAGCAATTTGAAAGGCGTGTTTTATCAGACGCCGGAACGGGCGGTGAAGGCCTTTGCCAGGATGTGCGAGTATCAGCGATTTCTGACGCGATAGACAAAAAATACTGTACCGCAATTTTGCAGATTGCATCCGGGCAAAGATCATAACTGTCTGTTTTTATTGACCTATGATCTGCCGGACGGGGTTTGCAACCCCGTCCGCAATGTTCTGCATATCCATGACAACAAAGGTTTCGGACGTGGTTGCAAACCCTGTTCGGCACAGTGGATATTATGGCGGATGCGCCACCCCGGATCAGCCGGTGGCGGGTCAAGCCGTGTCTGATAAGCTTCTCCGGTTTGCATGGCTTCTGCCATTTCGTCATAGATTTCGAGTATGACCCGTTTGGTTCGGTACTCGCCATTGTTAAACCTGCCTTAAACCCACCCTACATCTTATGGTAAATCTCTGTGTTGATTTGTGCTAAAATTTCATTTCAGCACTCCTTTTTATTATTTCAGTGGCAAATAAACATACGCCCCCAGAACATCAGGCGGAAGGTTCGGTTCCACCTGGTACCGAACACCTTTTTTCTGTGATGCCTTTCTCACCCGGGTATGGGCTTTGAGTAATATCCTGCTGTTCTCCTTTGCCGATTCTTCCAGAGGATACCGGAGATGATCAAAATTGTCAATCAGTTTTTTCAGAAAATGGATGGCCTGATCTGTGGAAACATTCTCTTCCGGTTTTGTCTGAATCAGTTTCTCAACCCTGTCCGAACCGGGCAGCCTCAGACAAGCTCGCGGGAGATTGGCAAATCTCCCGCCCCGGCATTCAGGGTTCGGATTTGCCAATCGTTCGACGGCCCGACTGAGCTTGCCGAACTGAGTGTGAGGCGACCAATCTGGCGAATCTGGCGGCTCCAAGCAAGCTGTTAAAACTCAGCATTTTTTTTGCATTTAAAAAGCCAAATTCTTGCTGTGATTAAAAGCCCAAAGCAAAGAGAAGCGATTCTCTGACCTGAGACAACCTTTCTTTGTCCAATGTCATAATTAACGAACCGATCTTACCTTTTGACACGGTCTGAATATGATCAAAATTGATACAGCAGTCTCTTGGCATCCCGTCGGCCCGGGTCAATATGACTTCTGAGGGAATATCACGTATTGTTGTCGTAACTGGCGCAACGGTTATCTCGCCCAGATATTCAATGGCGGGATCCCTCGTTAAAATAAGGACAGGCCGCTTTTTATCCGGTTTTTTGAATTTATACCACCTTATTTCGCCCCTTTTCATTGGTCCGGCCATATCTGTTCATCCTCCCAGTCGCTGAATTCACCGGGCTGAACCGGCTTTTCCATATATCCTTTTCTGTGTTTTTCTTCCAATTTTTTCTTATTGGAAACCTCAGGGCTTGCTACTTTGCCAATACGAATATTCTTTTCATGCTGATAATATTCGACAAATCCGGGGAAGAGGAGAAACTTTCGGGATTCCTCTTTTCCGGTTTTTTCCAGAAACTCCAGAAATGTCAGGGCAATTTCAAGCTTTCCGGGGGGAAGTTTTTCAAGGGTGCTTTGTATCCTGTTTTTTACTTTGGTAAATTCCATAATCTGACTCCTTTTTTATCTTTCACGGTTTGAATCTGCCAATCCGAACCGAGCCATGGGCGAACCGGGCAGCCCCAGACAAGCTCGCGGGAGATTGGCAAATCTCCCGCCCCGTCATTCAGCAGACAAGCTCGCGGGAGATTGGCAGATCACCCGCCCCGTCATTCAGCAGACAAGCTCGCGGGAGATTGGCAGATCACCCACCCCGTCATTCAGCAGACAAGCTCGCGGGAGATTGGCAGATCACCCGCCCCGTCATTCAGCAGACAAGCTCGCGGGAGATTGGCAGATCACCCGCCCCGTCATTCAGCAGACAAGCTCGCGGGAGATTGGCAAATCTCCCGCCCGGCATTCAGGGTTCGGATTTGCCAATCCGAACCGAGCATGAGGGGCGAACCGGGCAGCCCCTCCGATCCGTTGTCATATTCCCGATCCCGATCCTCTGTCATATTCCCGGTTCAGGAGAATTCACGTCCGGGCTCACTTGATTAAAGGATTTTCAGGATTTCATGGCGTTCCATGTCTGTGACAGCCGGCCCGGCAACTGATTTTCATGCTGCTATCCGAGTAATATTGTCAAAATTGTCATTCGTCAGTTGGCTCAGTTCCCGTCCCAGCCACATCAGGACTGTCTCCTCCGTGACTCCGAGAACGAAGGATATCCCCGAAAGGCTCACCCGCACCAGTATCATCTTCAGGGCCATCATCACTTTGTCCTCCGATGTCCTGAGATCATAAAAGACCGTGTCACGCGTCTCCGAAAACGTCTCCCCGCATTCTCCGCACTGAAAAATCCGCCGCTTTCCGCTTTCCGCTTTTCGTCATGTAAGTGCTGATGCTTATGATATTCCCCTGATTTTTCTGACCGTGTCTGTCACAGCTTTTATTCGGACACGGCTGATTCCAATCATTTGCTTTTCTCATGTCTCTCTCCTCCCGAATGTTTTATGTGAGGAAATTACCATAATATATCAGTCCTGTCAACTGAAATTTTTAATCAAAGTATTAGCGGAAGAGCACCGGGTTTTTCAGAGCCAGCGCAATCATCTCTGCCTCACCTGCTCCCAGATCGGAATGCCTGAGATTGCACCGGAACAACCCGCATCCAGGAAAACATACCCGATCTCTGGCAAGCGATCCTACGGCAAAATTCATCTGGCTTTTCCTCCCTCACGCTTGGATTTCCTCCCCATGCTCGGATTGACAAGTTTGAAACGCCATTCCACAGGATGTTCTCCTCCTGCGGAAAATGATTTTCGCACGGCTTTTAAACATTATGTGATTCCTGCTTTCGCGGTATTCAATAACTTCTTCTAATCAACATGATCTGTACTTCTCCACCCACTTGCCGTTCCTTCACCATGTAATTCATTTTTCTGGCGCGCTGAAGGATCATTTGCTTTTGCGTCTGAATCAATTTCTTTCTCGCTTCCTCAGCTTTCTGTCGGGCTTCTTCCTCAGCACGCCTCTTTGCTTCCTGTTCTCTTCTTCTCCGCTCCTCGGCTTCCTCACGCTGTTTCAAAAGTGTTTCATAGTGTCCGAATAGCTGGTTTTGCCAACTTCTGTCATACCCTCTTGCCAAATCATCCTGATCAGCAATCATGCGATAGCCAATTGGCGTTTCTTTGAAACCTATATCATAACAATTCTTTCCACTCTGTTTAGAGATGACAATTTCAGCAGATTGCCGGTTTGAATAATATCCGGTCAGGTTTCGTGCCTCGGAATATACTTGGATTTGTTGCCGCTGAAATCCCATCTTACACAATGCCTCAATAAGCAAATCTTTTTCGATCATTGGGGTATGCGTTTCAATATAAGCACTCATCAAAATCTCCTCTGAATAATTGAACAAGTTCTCTGTTTGGAATGCCGCTGACGATCATTTTTCCGTTTGCGTCAATCAGAATTTCGCAGTCAGATATGGAAGCATTCTCCAGCGGATAGGCTCTGTTTGTGAGGTAATGCAGTCTTTGGTTGCCTGAACCTCTTAACAGCAGGTCTTCTGTCCGTTGTTCAGACATAAAAGGTCCGTCTATCAGCCAGTCAACTTGGTTTAAAAACCGTTTTTGTTCAGGGGTGATCAGATCTTCCAGAACATGACCTGTGAAAATTAGAAGGTTGAAACCGGCCTGCTGAATTTTCTCTGCAAGCGTAATCAGAGGCCCAGCCTGATCAAATGGCTCTCCGCCGCTAATTGTCACACCTTCCAAGTGATTTTGCTGATGTGTTTCCTGAATATCCTGAAAGATTTCTTCCACTTTCTTTGACTGCCGGATTTGCGTCGTCCATGTTTCCGGATTCCAACATCCTTCACATTTCAGACTGCATCCCTGAACCCATATCACATAGCGGTTTCCCGGACCATTTGCAGTGGAATGCTTTAAGATGTTGTGAATATTAATATTCATCTGCTTTTCTGACTGATCTTTTGTCTTTGAACAACCTGCTGCTTTTGATAGAATCCGTCTTTTTTATCAACCTGCTGAACTGGAGCAATGTCTTTCAGCAGAATCTCCAAATCTTTCATGCAGGCTTCTCCCTGAAACCCTTCGGCATCCGCAGTAATTTTCCCGTATGGGTCAATTTTGATAAGAATCTTTTCCTCTTTCATTTATCTCTCCTTGACAACAAGTTTTGCTTTGAAATATTCGGCCTGCTGTTTGCCTTCCTCAATTTCTTCCTTATAAGAAATTTCCATAAAACGCTCTTTTTTATGAGCATACAATGTGCCTGTGGTGGGGAAGTCCTCTTTTGGGAGAGGAATCGAGAGAACAGAACCTGATTTTTTCTTTTTCTCCTGTTCTTTTTTCCCTTTCTTCATCTTGCCTAAACCGCCATCGTTGGGAACAGTTTGCGCTTCAGATTTATAGACAAATTTGTCGCCGAGTTTGCTCATCTCATATTCCGCCTTTTGCAGTCTGCCTTCTTCCGATTTCAATGTTTTTTTGCGTTGCTGGCGGTCTGACTTCAATTTGCCTGTCTTGGCCTGAGCGTCTTTGGATTCTTTTTTCAGAGATTTGATTTCATCTTCAATCTTTCTGATTTTTTCATCAAATATCCGGGCGCATTCCAGCAATTCAGGGGATTGGAATTCTGGTGAAACGCTATCATTTTTTTCTTGCTCGGAATGAGCAGGCGGATTCCCCTCATCATTCTTCAAAGATGTTTGCCCTGATCCCTTAGAGTTCTTCTTCTCCTGCTTTTTCGGCTTTTTCTTTCCCATTTTCCTTTCCTCCATTTACAGGTTTGACTTCACCGTCGGTTTCGCCAATCACTTCAGCATTTTCTTCAGGGTCAGCAGACTGAATTTCTGATTCAATTTTTTCGTTTTTCAGAATATTTTCCTGCTCTGTTTTCTCAGCAATTACGATTTCCTTCTCCTTTTTAAGATTATCAATTTTATTGTTGAATTCAGAAACCGCTTTTTCAGTGTCTTCAAGTTCTTGCTTTAACGTCTGAAGTTCTCCCTCAATCTCACCTTTTCGCTGTTCAGCATCTTCCCTCTGCTTATTCCATTTTGCCCGACCTTCCTCCCACTTGGCCTGCTTTTCAGCTTTGTCAATTTCTGTATCGAAGTCTTTTCTATGCCCCTCTAATTCATTCAAGGCGGTTTTCAACTGTATTTTGACAGTTTTAGCTTCCTGAATTTTTATCACAGAGTTGATTTCCATATTCTTCATCTTTTTCTGGATTACGGAAAGCTTATGATCTTTGCCGAGAAAGAATTGTTTTAAGAAGAATCCAACTTTATCAGCCAGACTGGATTTTTTTTGTTGAATAGCTTCAACCTTTTCCAGCAATGAAGCTCTATACTCATCTGCCATCTTATGAAAATTTTCCCATTCTTTGTAGAGAGAATCCGCTTTCGATTTTTTATTCCGTGTTGGCGGAATAACCTGCCACGCATATTCAATACGTTTGGATAAGGGGTCGGGAACTGGCGGAAAGGCCGGCTCGGTTGCTTTGTTTTCAAAATCCTCAAACTGCTTTGCTTCCAAACTGCCCAAGTCTTTCGTTTCCTGATATTTTTCAGGAATCTCAATGAGCTGAGTGGCATCAGTCTTCCATTGAATAACAGAATCAGAATGTCTGATTTCTCCCAGTGGTCTGGTTTTATGGTACATCCAGTATTGTCCGATGGAACACGAAGACTGAAGCCATTGAAAGCATTTCTGAACAGTGCTTTCGTCCAGACGCAAGGCAAGATCAAGAGATTTTTGCGGAGCGTTCAGAGAATTGAGGAAATAAATGCCTTCAAAGGCGTTTTCAGATTTTTTCCCGATAATTCCCTGAAACGGCGCAAATTTATCTTTTTTATGCGTCAAAGAAAAAACCGGAATTTCATGGTGTTCCATCAATTCCACAACCTGTGAGATACTATTCCCTGTTGCAATCGGACAAAAACAGGCTTTCCGAGTTGCCTTTTGACTGAGAAACCATTTGACATAAGGACTGTTCACATCAAATTGAGCGGAGCATAGATAAAGTTCCTGAAACTGCTGGCTCTGCTCAAAAAATTCGAGCAATGTGTTTCTGCTTTCCGTGTTGTAGAGAGTATGAGACGGATTCAGAAGCGGCGGCAGGTCATAAGGCGGTGTTCCTGTTTCAATCGGCCCGTCACGTTTGATTTCGTATGTTGCCTCAGTCCAAAATGTGTGAGAAAAAAAATGGAATGCCTGAGCAATGGTTTCAGATGGAAGTTCATATATCCATGCCTGTTCCGGGTTGAACGGATTTTCTGAAACTGCAAATCCTTTGGGATCATGGTGAGGGTCTGTCAAAATCAGGTTGCCGACAGAATTGCCGATGATCCGAATCAGAAAATGCCCTGCAAGCGGTTGAAACTGCGCTTCATCCGCATGGTAAGCCTCTGTGCTTGTTAAGAGATATATACGGATACCCTGTGATTCCCTCATCTGAAGCAATTCTTGCAAAATCTCTTGATCGGGAAGTGCTTTCCATAGCAGACAGATTGTCTCTCTTGCTCTTGAAAGACAGGTTTTGAGCGATTCCGAGCTGTTCTCTTTATAGAAAAACGGCGGGTTTCCTAAAGACTGATTTATATGGGAAACTACCGATATTTCCGGCTCTTTCCCTTCCCAAAAATCGTCCAGATGATAATTCGTATAAGAAATTACTTTTGACACAGAATACGGAAGAATCGGAGTCTGATTCATGATAATCTCCTCAGTTATGAAATAAGCTTCTTGTTCTTAACCCATTGAATGACCGCTTTTGGAAATTCGTCTTCCGAAAGCGGTGTAATTGTGAGGTCTGTCCATTCCAGTTTTGCATGACGATCAAATTTGTCGTCGTGAAAGGGAACATCTGTCGGAAAGGCTCTTGTGATCGGGTCTGCCAGTTTGTAGAACACATCTTCCCCATGTATTTTTAACCACAAAAACCTGCCATGAGGCATTTTTCTCCTTTCCTGAAAAATATCTTTGTAGAATCCTAAATTTTGGGCGACATCTGACAGGAACGCTTCAGGCTGATTTACTTTTGCATTCGCCGCGTCCGGGTTAGAAATCAAACAGGTAATTGAGGCACTGCTATCTTGGGTCAAAGCAGCGAAGAATTCCCGAACAATGCGAATTTGCCGAGATTGATGAATTTGTCCCTCCATATACAAAACAAAATCAGGAAGCTTATATCCACATATACGCTCCGCAATTTCTTGGAGCGATAACTTCTGATTCTGAATATTGATCGGTCTTTGTGAAAATTTGCTTTCAGTCTGCTCAAATTGAACCTTTAAATCAACAGGAGCTTGCAGATACCAAAAACGATCTTCCGTCCCTTGCCCAGCATAATTCTTTTGCAAATAATCTTTACTGGACAAATTTTCCAGTTGATTTTGAAACGGCTTGAAAAATTCTTTGTGCTTGGTTTCCCTGGCAATAGCCGCAAAATCTTCTTGGGAAAGATAACCATTCACCTCCTGTTCAATAAGCCAGTTCCGCCATTTGTCCGCTTGCTGAAAATCAGCGGGAATTAAGGGAATATCTTTGATAAAATCATCAATGAAGAATACGCCATATTGCTGTAATGTAACCTCATCATTTTTGATTTTAGCCATTCCGATACCAGTTTTATGCTCATTTTCGAGCAAACCATCAGAAAACGGAACCCGTAATGCCTGAAAATCACGATCCCATCCTGAATTTTCCCGTGTGAACCCGGAAACCCAGTTTTCAAATTCTCTCTGGCAATTTACTTGGGGGGAAGGATGTTCCGAATGGAATGACAAACTTGTCTCTTTTCCTTTTTGCCCCTTTTCTTTAATTTCTCCTGAAAGATCAACGCGAGTTTTCTGAAACGCCTCTTTCGGATTCCATTCCCAATTCCATGTAATTGTTGCCTTGTCTCCTTTTCCATGTTGTACTACCTGATCACCTGAAAATCTCTGGAACACAAAACTGCTGACAGCTTCTGAATTTCCATTTTTATTAGCGACCAGTGAATTAAAAATTTTTTCTTTCAGATTTGCTACATCACGTTTGCCTTTAGTGCCACTTATTTTCTCCCATGAAGAAATTCGTGTAACATGCAATGGCAATTTGCCGAATTCCAGAACGCTATCTTCAATCCACCAGAACTGATAAAGTCCTTCTTCCGGCAAAGGAATTTTCTGTAATTCAAGAGATTTTTCACCCAAATCCGTGAGCATGTTATTTGCAGTCAGTCCCCAGATTTGCAGGAGTCCCAGCGCACGCCGGAAAATCACAGCAGGCATTTGGGGAGCCAAAATTTCTTGCAGGACTGCCGGGTCTGTTGTATCGTGCGTTTTAATCGCTTGCAAAAGCGTTAAAAATTCCGGCTTTTTCTGAAAGACCTGTAAACGGGCTACGGCTTTAATCAATAACACATTAATTTTTCTTGATAACTTTGCTTTCAATACGTTATTCTCCTATTAGAAGACTGGAAGCCAGTCTGCCAGATTTTTCAGACAATCAGAGTTCCGCTGATTTTTGAAATGATCATGGTCTCCGACTACGACCAGTTGATACCGCGCTCTTGTGATGGCAACATTCAGACGGTTAGGGCTGTCCATAAATCCGACACCTCTGTTACGGGTTCTTACCATTGACAGCAACAGCAAATCCGCCTCCTGCCCCTGAAAGCGGTCAACCGTACAGACCTTGATCCGAATGCCGTCTTTGGTGAAATTGGTTCGGTTTTTGGGTTGGTCGCAATATGTTTTGAGTTTTTTACTCATCTGACTTTCCTGTCCTCGATAAAAGGTGATACACGCGACTTTCCAGTGCTTCTGATCCGTTGGCGGCGGATTATGTTTTGCCCATTTGCAGAAGGCTTTTAATTCCTGAAGAACCTGCTTGGCTTCCTCAATATTGTAGTTACGTTCCAATTTTCCCTGAACATTCTTCCAGACCGCATTCTTTCCATATCCTGAGTAATCCCACTCCCGATCCAGCAGATTGGAATCTTTCAATGCTTCTCCCTCATAAAATTCTTTGCGCGGAAAAACAGAAATCTCTTTGTGCATACGATTCTGATATTCAAGTTTTTCTGCCCGATGATTCCAGACATTTTTCGGCAGCCCACTGTTCAAAACAGTGGGTTTGTCCCGCTTTCCCTGCTTACCCACCCCTTTCTGGAGACATTCCAGCATCGAAGGCAGCGCAATATTCTGAATATTTTCCAAAAGGATCTCAATGCGTTTGGCATTGTTTTTTGGTTTCAGCGCGTCCAATGCTTCTTTATAACGGTTCATTGTCCAAGACTCTTTATTCCGCCATTCCAGAATACGCAATTCATATTCCCGTACCATTCGCCAGCCGAATTCCCCGGCCCATGTTTTTGTCCGGGTTTCTTTGTTCAGGTAGTCCTGAATCTCCGAAAGAGTTTCACATCTCCGATGACGCGGCGGACGAAATGGTTTTATTTTACGGGCAGACAGCCAATATTTTAAACGAAACGTGTACGCGTCGGGTTCCGAGTATTCATACCCCGGTTTGAAAAGATTCAGTCCGGGAGGAATACGGCGGCGCAATTTCGGATAAAGAGACTCTTCAATCAGAAGAATATCCGCGCTGTGAACGGCCAACGATTCCATATTTTCTGATTGTTGCAAATCTTTCCAGGAAACGGAAATCCATTGTTCGGACTTCGGAAACCCGGAAAACTGTTTTGAGGAAATCGCTGCAATCAGTTCAGGATGATAAGAGGCTTTTCCAGACAATCGGGCATCCAATTCTGCAACAAATTTTTCCAAAACAGCGAAAGGCTGCACAACAATCAAAGGAATATTTTTGTCTCGGATATTTTGGCTTTTAAAAAAACTTCCCGGAAAATCATTCAATATCTGGTAAGCAAGCAGACACGCGTGCTGATGTCCTGAATCAAATATGGTGGTTCCTCCGGAATCCACAAGATTTTCCAGATTGGCCTCCAATTCCTGACGTTCCGTATAAGGGGACAACTGATGGATATCCCCGACAATAATCCAGTGCTTGGCAAACATCGCAGGAACCAGAAACTGCTGAAACGTGGTCTTGCTGGCCTCATCCAGAATCAGATAATCAAAATCCGGCTGAATTGCCCGATTCCGCTGAAACTGCTGTTCCTTGATCTGGGGATGCTGCAAAATGCCTGTCACCGTGCCGCAGACCAGATTGGAAACAGAGAGCATGAAATCCGAGAAGCTGTCTTCTGATTGTGACAACTGATTATCCGAAGTCCGAAACCATCCCTGCCATTGTTCGGATAAGAGTTTACTGGCATGTCTTGCCCCTGTCAACTGGAATTTTCGCAATGATCTGTCAACACTTCCTTCATCCCCGACTCTGGATGCAATCAAGAGTTCTTCTGCCATTTTTTCGTGTTTGGAAAACAGATTTTCCAAAACATTGTCAATTGCCACATGGGTTGAGGCCGTTAAAAGAATCCGCTTTCCCTGTTTTGCCAACTGAATGATCAGTTCACAAATGGCGGTGGTCTTTCCTGATCCGGGCGGACCTTCCAGAAAAGCGAAATCGGACGTTGTCATGGCTTTTCTGACAAATGCCTTCTGATTTTCCTCACCGTCTCTTTTTTTTCCGTCCTGACCGAGAATACACCATTCAATGGGTTGATTATTTCTCGTGACAACGGGCCAGGTTTTCATACGCACTGAGTGTTCCTTGTTTTCCGTCAGCCGCAACAATCCCTGATGAGCGGAAAAAGGATTTCTCTGCAAGCACTGCACAGCGTCTTTCTGTTTTTTCAACTGATAAGTGTTTACAGGCAGATACAGGTAGTCGGAATCAGGACGCTCTTTCAGGAGAATCTGAAACTCCTCTTGTTTTTTTCTTCTGACCTGAATCGTGCGAACCTGATGATGTTTAATCTTGGAGCCGTCATAATGGGCATCTTTCGGATTCCAGACCTCCCTGAC
>Ga0190283_1001007_pt1 | contig 13578 bp, 14 predicted proteins | sample 48691801_MG_FD_161669 | JGI IMG/M metagenome (GOLD analysis project Ga0190283, IMG submission 161669) | Hydrothermal vent microbial mat bacterial communities from Southern Trench, Guaymas Basin, Mexico - 4869-18-0-1_MG | ecosystem: Environmental > Aquatic > Marine > Hydrothermal vents >...
TTTATAGGAAATGATGGGATCTTTCGTCCAAGAGGATGCTGCCCTGGCCAAACTGGATCAAATCATCCAAGAGGAGAACCGGCACGTCAGGGTCTTATCTGAATTCCTCCATAAGGGCAAAGTCCAACCCCCTTCAAAATAAAGGGGTCATCTATGCTTGACTCTTTCTGTTGCTTTATGCATGAAGCCGCAATGGCTGAACATCAAAATTGAATGGCAAACGTTGATAAGAGAAACCAAATAAGAGCCTGGAGCAACCCCTTTTCCACGCTGGGTAGTTAAAAAATCCAAAATCGTGCCTGAACAGGGTTTTCGTTCAGGCGCTATTTAGCCTAAGACCTTAGCTGACATCCGGGGGTGTTGAGATCTTTCCCCTCTTTCCCGGCCTCGGTTTTGCAAACGAGCTTTGACGCCGCTTTCTATTTGGACGATCCCCAGATATCAGACCACTCCTGCCCAGTCACTATATCGGGGTCGTTGAGTAATTGCAGAGTGTCTTCATTCTGTTGAATTTCCAGGTTGCGGTAGTGTTGGAGATTAGTTTCATTCCCTACATAGAGACAGGTGCAATCAGCGGCATCCGCATACAGGACATATTTTTTGCCATCGCGTTCGTGATGGACGAGCCGTTGCTGCGGCAGAGACTTCAGATGAGCCAGCTTCTGCGGGGTGTCTGCCACCATTTTCCTGAACCCCGCCCTTGCGAGTAGCTCTTCCACATCGCGCACAGTATTCTTCTGGAGCGACGCGCATCCTGCCAGGACCAGACCCAACGCGGCCAGAACAACCGGAACATTCCACCATTTTCTTTGACATTTCATCAGCGTTTCTCCTTTAGATTTTTACCATATGTCGTTTCAGAGTAAAACAGTCAACAGCAGATCCCAACCTCGTCAGGGAGGAAAAAAGTTGCGGTTTCACCGGCGCTTTCTGGACGTCCCGAAAGCGTCACTCGAAATTCATATAAGAGCCGGACAAAAAACATCATATATTAATAAATTTTCAGTAACATCAAAAATTTTGTGTTTTACACCCTTTGGTGCTCGTACGAACACTCCGGGTTCCAATGAGAAATTCCCCGTCCCATCAACCCACATAACCGCTCTGCCCTGCAGTGGATAGAGGACATCATCCTGTTCCTCATGGATGTGTTCAGGCACTTGCTTTCCGACCGGAATATTGACCAACATACAGGTCACGTTCAAACCGTGTTCTTTTTCAGAAATCAAAGGTTTGATCTTCACCCCTTGTGCAACAGGATGGGGTATCCACGAAATCTCCTCAACTGATCGATAAGCTTCCATTTAACACTCCTATTGGGGTTTAATGAAAAAAACCGTAACCTTCTGCATCCCACTATCCCATCAGCCTATTGTTTCTACGAAATAAGCTTCGTCCCACAGGCCTGTTTCCACCTCTGGAGATGCAATAAGGTCACGAAACCGCTCAAGAATCGGTGCTTCTGATAACCGCTTCATTTTTTGAGCCATACTGTCCGGAGATACTTCCCCATCCGATTCCACGTACAAATGTATATGGTCTGGGGCCAACCACAGGAGACTGACAAAACCACCCACTGCCTCGCTACAAGTCGTGATAGTATCACTGATGAAGTCGATAGTAGTTGCTGGCTCCGCAAAGACTGGTCTTCTGCCGACCACGTTCCAGACAAAATGGTACTTGATCTCAAGCATCACATCGTCGGGATTACGGGCCAGTTTTTGCAAAGCCAACACCCGTTGATACTTCACCTTATCGGAATCAAGCAGTCTTGCTAAGGTAATCTCCGCAGACTGGGCTTTGGGCTCCGGCCGAGTTTCCTGCCCGGATGACGCGACCAGTTTCAGCAACGGCTGAAAAGCATGGCATTCAAAAAAAGTGGGGTTCTGTGTTGACCGGTTTAGATGACAAAGCACTTCTTCTTGAAAACTCAAATCCTGGCAAAAGCTGCACCTACCATGAATGAATGGTTTGGATGACTTGGCACACTCCAGACATTTTGCAGGAAAATGATTCCGAGATGACGTTTCCTCCAATTCCATATCTCCTTGCATGATCATATTGGGCATTTGAAACGATCATGGCGGATTGTCCGTAAAGACAGAACGTACTCTTCAGCGAGGCGGCTTTCACAAGGTCTGCCCTCTGTCCCCGTATGATAAATCAGCCAGATTGGGCTGCTAATACAACCCGCTAATTCTAAATTACACCGCTTCGATTGTGGAAGGAGGCTTCGTCGCGATATTGTACGTGACGCTGACGATGCCGGGCACCTCACGAATAATGTTGTTGGCAAGTTTCTCAAGCGTTTCGAACGGTAGACGTGTTGGTGTCGCTGTCCGCGCATCGACGCTGTTCCAGCAGCGCACCTCTATCTGCTGGCCGAAATCCCGCTTGCCGTCGCGCATGCCGGTCACGCGATCTTCATGAAGAATTCCCATATACTGGAAAGCACCGGTGTCTTTCAGCAGGCGCTCCACAATGACGGTTGCTTTGCGGACTGTCTCGATGCGCTCTGGGGTGGCTTCTCCTATCACGCGGGCAGAAAGGGCCGGACCCGGGAAGGGAATGCGCTCAAACAGTTCGGCAGGAAGACCAAGCGCTTTGCCGATCACTCTGACACCGTCTTTGCGAAGTTGTATCAGCGGCTCAATAATCCGATAGCCAAAGGCTTCCTTTGGGTCAATTCCAAGTTGTTCGAAGACATTGTGTTGCCGCTTGATCCCTGCAACGGTTTCATCCACGTCTGTTAGAATGGTCCCCTGAAGCAGATGTTTGGCGCCACTTTCTTTGACAATGCGTCCGAAGACAGTGCTGTAAAAGGCCTGTCTAATCGCTTCCCGCTTTTCTTCCGGATCCGTGATGCCCTTGAGTGCCGAAAAAAACTCTTGCCTGGCATCGACGATTTCAACGGTAACACCGAGGTCTCTGAAAAAACCCACGACCTCTTCGGCTTCTCCTTCCCGCATGAGACCGTTTTCAATGAAGACGGTTTTCAGCTGATTTCGTAGGGCATGATGCCCCAGCATGGTTACGGTGGACGAATCGACGCCTCCCGAGAGAGCGTTTATCGCCATCCCTTCTCCGACAGCGGCTTTGATTTCGCCAACCTTTTCATGGATGAATTGTTCGGTGTTCAACTCTTGCACAGCGATTTCCTTGATCATGTGGCACCCTCCTTTTTATGGTGAACTTCCAATCCTTTGGACTCCAGATATCCTTTAACTTTCCTGGCACCCAAAATGCCAAAATGGAAAATAGACGCAGCCAGCACAATCCCTGCGCCTACCTCAACAACGTTATTCTACGCACATCAAATATGTAGGCGTCAAGTCTTTGCTTGGCGCATAGTCAGAGAAGATTATATCTGCTGGTACGAATTTTTCAGCTTTGCCCCCCGCATTGAATAGCAGGTTTAACGTGAGGGAATTGACACGTTACCAATTAGGTTTCAATGAATGAATCGCAGATCCAAAATTCATAGTGCCCGTTGCTGCAAATTTTTCATCTTCCTCCGGTACCACATCCCCGAAGGCACCTAACAACTCACAGTGGCTTATAACTTCATTTTCGGCCATCAAGATACCGAACCCTTTCACCAGAGGCGCATCAAAATATTCCATTGCAATCTCTCTGGCCGTCTTTGCGTCTTTCATCACGATTTCCAGGATAGCACCACACCGCTGGACGTGATGTTCGATCAATTCATCTATCCTTGTCATTAGATCGATCTCATTCCATACACCATTATAAAACAAGCGATGTGCGGGAAGTACGATCAGATCACCCAGACCCTTTCCAACCTCTTTGAGCTTCGCAAGGGACCTGATATAGGCCCTCAGACCGTAAACTGAATCTGCGGAGCAGTATTGGGGCTTGAGAATCTCGCGCACCTGGTCAAAGAAAGACTCCTGTGTCGGCCAAGGCGTAATATCTGGAAGCACGGTGTCACCCACAAGAACAGCTTCGCCTGCAACAAAAATGGCAAGGGAATCTGGGCTGTGACCAGGCACGTGATACGACAAAGCGCTTTTACTTAGGTTGTTGCATCCGTTTTCGATAACCTCGATTTTCAGTCTACTGCGTGTCTGCTGATATTCAAGGCAATTCTTCGTTGAAAAGGATTCAGGCATGGAACACCGCCAGCATGAAGCGGGAAATCGTTTTCTGGCATCGTAAGGCGCCCTCTCTGGATAGAAACGAATTAGCCGATCGTATATGTCATGGCCTTTGACTTTTGCTCCTGTTGATTGTGCTATTTCAAACAGTGAGCCATCATGGTCTTCATGTCCATGACTTACCATTACAAAATCAAGATCTTTCCCCGAAATGCCGGCATATTTCATCATATCAAGAAGCCTGCCGCCCATACCAAACTTCCCCGTATCCACCAAGAACGGCTTCTCGTCCAATACGATATAATTCCAGGTGGGACCCAGGTCCCATCCGCCTCCGTAGGCATTTTCGGTAGGGAGACCCAAGATCTCATGACCTGAAGGGAGTTTTATTCGAATGAGCATTCCGTTTCCATTGCTATCCCCTTTCTTTATCACCTCAACACAGTCCTGCAACATTAAGTTTTGCCTCCAGTTTTCTATTAAGATCATCTACTTCAGTGTCAGGATTTTGAGTGTCATATCCAAAAAGCCCCCCTTCTTCATGGAACTCAACAAACGCAGGGAGATCGCCCATTAAGTTCCTCCTTTCTTTTGCGTTTCATCGGCATTCCTCCTTTAGATTTTTACCATATGTCGTTTCAGGGTGAAACAGCCAACAGCAAACCCCAAGCTCGTCAGGGAGGAAAAAAGTTGCGGTTTCACGTAATGTAGAGTAGTTCTACCTTGAGGTCAACAATTTCACCTACCCGTTACCGACATCCGTCAGTTATACCTGCCGGTCGAGTTCTAATGGAGTCAGCCTGAAAATACACGTTTTGGGAGCATTATACCTGCATAATCAATATGATAGCCTGGACCGACCCCAGTCCCCTTCAATCGGCGCTTTGAAGGATTGGTACGAGCAGGAACTGATGAACCGCAAAAATAAAAGGAGGTAATGATATGCCCAAACCACAATACCCGACCAAGGAAGGGATCTGGTCCAAGGGACAACGCGCTGAAAAAACCTATTCAGGAGTAAAACTGGGTCTGCCTTACAAGGAAGCCATCGAGAGCCTGCGCGGCGCGTTAAAAGATCGGGATGATTTTGACCCGGCTGTTCTTTTCGTATGGGGTACCATGCAGGCCACCGGCGTCTTGAACATCCTCAAGGCCGTGGAAGAGGAATTCGGCGAAAAAGGACAGACCGTGGTGCGCCGGGCGATTAATAAATCCGGATACGAAGCCTGTCAGCAATTTCTTGATCATTCCGAGTTTCCGGAAGATCTGTCTGATATCGAGCTGACTTCTTTCATTGTGACCGGCATCAACACCATTTTATATGCGTCCTTGGAAAAACCCTGGATCACCAATGACGACCGGTGCGATTTCGATATTCTCTGGTGTCCCCACCAGGACCGTTACACCGCCTTTGACTGCCGTGTGCAGCGTTATTTCGTGGAAGGCATGATCCGGGCCTGCGAAGATTTCAACGGGAAAACATTTCACCCGGTGGTGGACAAGATCATTCCCCACGGCGCTGACCGATGCCATTTTTCAGTGGACCGCTGGGAAGACGACGGAGAGACCCACCCTTGGGACAAGTACTCCGAAGAACTGGCCCGCCGCGCTTTTGATAAAATGAAAGGCACTGATAAAAAGAGGGCGGCATCCGGGAAATGAGGGAAATCATTCAACCCACAAGCTCAACCCTAACGTTGCATAAAAATTCAGGCTGATTGACGCAAAATTATCCATGCTGCCTTTTGAACTACATCCAGGAAGTGCAACACGAAAGCTAAGGGGTCTACTCTTGGCTCATATTGTTGAGTGTGGTAGTGATGTGGCATGTCCAGGCCACTGAGAATACAATATCCGAGCCACCCGCCTGCCTCGCCTGAGCGGCTCGCCGTGGCGGACAGGGTGGTATCAAGGTATCAACAGGCTTTTCATATGGGGCTCTTTCATCCCCTACTCTATGCCGGTTTAAACAGGCGCACTATATGTCCCCCTTTTTTACATTGTCTTTATGAAATAACCGGGATAAAATGGTCAAAAGACTCGGAGCCGGTTTATGTAACTTCGGTCAAAAGGAAAAGGGAGGTTGATTCAAAGCATGATCTCGAGAAGACGGTTTGTAAAGCACACAGCAACCTTGAGCGCAGGCATAACAGCATTTCCCCTTGTTTTTATCCAGCGGTCACGTGCGGCCTGGACAAGAAAAACGGTTATCCATCGGAATGTCGATAATCTCCGTGTTGTCGGTTTCGCCGATCCCGGCATGACAAAGGGAGTGGAACCCAAAGCCTCCTGGTTCCGCCAAGATGAACTGGTAAAACAAAAGGCGGTCTGTGAAAATCGGTATTGAAGGAGAAATATCATGAGTAAAGTTAAGATGACCCCAAGTGAAGCGCTGGTGGAAACCCTGGTAGCTGAGGGGGTGAACACGGTATTTGGTATAGTGGGTTCAGCCTACATGGATGCATTAGACCTCTTTCCCGCGGCTGGCATCAGGTTCCTGCCTGTGGCGCACGAGCAGGCGGCCTGTCATGCAGCAGACGGGTTGGCCCGGGTTACGGGCAAGCCTCAGGTATGTATCGGCCAGAACGGTCCCGGGGCGGCAAATTTTGTTTCAGCCCTTACCGCCGCATACTGGGCTCATTCACCGGTCATAGCCATTGCGCCGGAAACCGGGACCATGGGAATCGGTACTGGGGGATTTCAGGAACTGGACCAGATGCCGATGTTTGAAAAACAAACGGTATATCAGGTCCGTGTCAACCGCCCAGAACGTATGGCTGAGCTTACAAGACGATGCTTCCACATGGCAAAGACGGAAAACGGGCCGACCCACCTTAACATACCGCGGGACTTTTTCTACGGGGTCTGCGAGGATGAAATCTATCCCACCATGGATATCTCCAGGGGCATCGGTTCAAAACGGGCGCTTGAATCTGCTGCCCGGCTACTGACAGACGCTAAATTCCCGGTCATTGTTTCCGGAGGCGGTGTTTCACAGGGAGATGCCCTTGAAGAGGTCAAGGGCCTGGCAGAGTATCTGACAGCTCCGGTGGTAAACAGCTATCTTCATAACGATTCTTTTCCGGCCTCGCACAAATTAGCAGTAGGTCCCATCGGTTATTGCGGTGCAAAGGCTGCCATGAGGACAATTGCCAAAGCGGATGTTGTCATAGCTCTTGGTTGCAGGCTGGGACCCTTTGGAACCCTTCCCCAGTATGACATTGATTACTGGCCGGAAAATGCTAAGATCATCCAGGTAGATGCAGATGCCACAGTACTCGGGTTGAGTAGGAGGATGGATGTGGTTAGTGTCGCGGATGTAAAAGAATATACCTCGGAATTGCTCAAGGTTATCCGCGAAATTAAGCCAGGTATGGGAGTGGATAATGAGCGGATTAAAGAGATTGAAGATGAAAAAAAGATCTGGAACGATGAGCTTGAAGAGTGGTCAACCTCCACGAACGAACTGATGCACCCAAGAAGGTTTTTGCGGGAGCTTACGCTGGCAATGCCCAGAGGCTCGATTGTTGCAACTGACATAGGCAACAACTCCTCAATGTGCAACGCCTACTTGAAATTTAGTGATATAAGACAACATATTTCTGCCCTGAGTTGGGGCAACTGCGGGTTTGCCTATGGTGCAGCCATGGGAGCCAAATTGGGGCGACCTGATACGCCAGTGTTTGCCTTCCAGGGTGATGGCGCTTACGGCATTAGCGGGATTGCCGAGGTAATGACCGCGGTCAGGGAAAATATTCCGGTCATTGCTGTGGTGGCCAATAACCTGGAATGGGGTGCAGAAAAGAAAAACCAGATCGACTATTACGACAATCGCTTTGTAGGCGCCAATCTCAAGGAAAACCCGGACTATGCACAGTTGGCTGAAGATATGGGGGCAAAAGGATTTCGGGTGGAAGATTACAGAGATGTCAAGGATGTGGTCCGGGAGGCCGTGGCCTCAAATAGACCCTGTGTGATCAATGCCATGATCCAGGGAGGCGAGGAGGTATTGGCCGAACCGTTCAGAAGAGATGCCTTGCAGATGCCGGTACGATATCTTAAAAAATATGCCCATCTGAATGCTAAGAAGTGACCATGAAACAAGGGATCACAAATCAAGACGCATTTTACCGGGATTGAGGATGTTATTGGGATCGAATTGTCTCTTAATCGACCGCATCACATCGAGGGCCACCGGGTCGTGCTCCAATTCCATATAGGGGGCCTTGGAAAGACCTATTCCGTGCTCGCCAGTGAGCGTTCCGCCTAATTCGCATGTAAGCCTGAAGATTTCATCAACTGCCCTGGTTACGCTCTTTACCTGGCCCGTATCAGAAGGATCGTACATTATCTTTGGATGCAGATTGCCGTCTCCTGCATGTCCGAAAATAACAAAAGGAAGATCGTAGCTTCTAACAATTTTAGAAATGCCTGTAAGCAGATCAGGCACCTTTGACATGGGGACGGCCACGTCCTCTGAGGCGTTGCCGGGCCGAAGCTGGGCAGCCACGCTTCCGGCTGACTTACGGGCCTTCCATAGCTTTTCCCTTTCTTCCTTAGATTCAGCTGTTTCAACGCTAACTGCCCCGTTCTTCTTGAAAACCTCTACAATCCTTGCCATTTGGAAAGAGGTTTCCTCCTTGGTGGAACCATCGGTTTCGACTAAAATCATTGCGTTCACATCGGGCAGATCCATATCCCCTTGTTCACGTAAAACCCTTATGGTATTTTCATCAAGTATTTCGAGGACGCTCGGGATGATGCCGGCGGAAGTAATGTCGGAAACAGCCTGGCCTGCATCCTTTAAACTTCCAAAAAGGGCCAGACCTGTCTTAAAAGAGATAGGTATAGGGCTGATTTTGAGGGTAATCTCGGTAACCACACCGAGGGTGCCCTCAGATCCTACAAAGAGGCGGACTAAATCGTATCCAGACGACGACTTCATACAGTTCGTGCCGGTATGCATGATCCTACCGTCCGGAAGCACTACTTCCAATGCAATGACATAGTCCCTGGTTACACCGTACTTGGCGCCCCTGAGACCACCGGCGTTGGTGGCCACATTGCCCCCGATTGTGCAGGCCTTGCCACTGGCAGGATCCGGAGGAAAGAAAAAGCCAGACGGCGTCAACGCCTTTTCAAGGTCCGCATAAACCACTCCCGGCTGGACAACCACCCTCCGGTCGGGTATCCGAATATCAAGAATCTTGTTCATCCGGCAGAGGTCCAATATGAGGCCGCCACGTGCCGGGATAGCGGCGCCTGCCATGCCTGTGCCGGCCCCCCGCGGGGTTACTGGAAAAAAGCGCTTATTGGCCAGGATGAGAATTTGCGATACTTGCTCTGAACTATCAGGCCACACTGCTGCCTCAGCCCGGTGATCCTGATCAGAAGCGTCATACGAGTATGAAACCATATCAATCAATAGGTCTGTAAAACTTTCCTTGCCTACAATACCTATCAGGGCCTTTTTGATGTCCCTATCCATTTGCTTCTCCTTTGATTGAATATTCTACTTTGGTATTGAATGGAACTCCCTCTCCTTCTTATTCATATCTCTTGAAGATATCACTCGAATAAGCTTTTTACCTAATATATTCAATATATACATTTGTCAATTTGTCAATTTGTTTGTCTTTTTAGTCTCTCGCCCTGGCTGGCACCCCATTTCATTAGCCTCACTTCACAGGCAAAAAGGCTCAATGGCTTGACTACCGCGCAAATGTTCTGGATAATAGAATATCAGGTCTTATAAAAAGTCACGAAGTTCCTTAACTTCCCCGCTGTAAACGGGATAAATAGGCGCTTTAAACTTTAGGCGCTTAAATCAGCGTACCTTCCAGGACCGACAGAAACAAGCTATCTCCTCTGGGAATGGTAATTTGACTGGTAACTGTGTCTAACCGGCATATGGCTGTAAAGGAGTAATTCATGCCATTTGAGAGCATTAACGGAATAAAGATCTATTATGAGGATTATGGTAAAGGCTCTGAGAAGGGGACCATTCTCCTTCTCCATCACGGCTTCGGTTGCGTCAAGACATGGGAAGAGATATACCCCAGGCTCGTGGATGAGGGTTACCGGGTCATTATGTACGACAGAAGAGGATACGGGCAATCAGAGAAGGGCCCGGGTTTCATTGATTTCTATGTAAGCGATCGTTTTCGCCCGGAGAGCGTTGAAGAGATGGCCGCTCTGATGGATTTCTTCGGCATCGACCGTTTTCATGTTATTGGACAGTGCGAGGGCGGGGTAGTGGGAGTGGACTATGCGGCAAAATTCCCGGATCAGATTGAATCTATGGTAATTGCGAGTACCCAGTACTTCAGTAAAATACCGATGACCGAGATAGATGCTCAGGCTTTTCCCAAAACATTCCAGGAGCTTGAACCGGAACTCAAGGCGAAACTCATTGAGTGGCACGGAGAGGACGCTGGACCTTTTTATGACCAGTTCCGCCAATTCGGAGGCTCCTATGGAACGGATATTTTTGACCTTAGACCTGCTTTGTCTTCTGTCAGATGTCCCTCCCTGGTCCTCTATCCAGACCGCAGTTTTATATTTGACGTGGAACAAGGCGTGGACATGTATCGGCAGCTTTCTAAGGGAGAACTGGCCGTTCTTCCCGGCTGCGGCCACAACACCTATCAGTACCGGCCCGAGGACTATGTCCGCATTGTTCTGGATTTTCTTCATAGGCATGATCAAGAGGGTGGAGAGATGACGGTTGAGATGGTGGGGATGTCCTGTCTGGCAGTAAAAAAGCCGATTAGGAACTCTCAAACTTCTATGTAAACAACACAAGAGCAATCCCGCCTTGGACGGGATTCAACAACGACTCAACCACTCAATTATTTAACATTTTAACGAGATCTGCAGAGGGGGATCGTGATGATCGGAAAGACGATAGATGAACTCAAGATAGGTGACGCAGCTGAATTTGGGAAGACTGTCACAGAATCGGATATCTACCTTTATGCCGGCGTAACTGGAGATTTTAACCCGGCACATCTTAATGAGGAGTATGCTAAAAAGACCTTTTTTAAGACCAGGATAGCCCATGGCATGTTGACTGCCGGGCTTGTTTCGGGTTTGCTCGGGGTTGCTCTGCCAGGACCGGGCACAGTGTATATCAGGCAGGAACTGGATTTTTTGGGCCCCGTATATATTGGGGATACCATTACCGCCAGGGTCGAAGTACTTGAGATTGTGGATGATAAAAATAGGGTAAGGCTAAGAACTTTCTGCACAAATCAAGATGACACTAAAGTTCTGGATGGTGAAGCCATAGTCAGTCCCCCAAAGCGGTAAACGATTAAGGGGGAGGCAAATCAGGGCTGTTTGTTGGTAAACGGCGGTTAAGTTATTCGCTGGAGAGCGTAAGAGATGAGATCCTTGCCTTTGCGAAAGAGAACCTTTCTCCATATAAGGTCCCGAAGATCATTAGGTTTATGGAAGAATTACCATTAACTCCCATAGGCAAGGTGGACAAAAAGGCCTTGCGGGATTTTTGATTTGACATCATATACTGTTTAAGAAAAAGAATTTGGACGCTGATGAACGCAGATTGTCCCTGATTTTTTTAATTATCTGCGCTTATCTGCGGAGATCTGCGTCCCCAAAATAGTTAATCTTAAAACCTATAGAGCTCAAATTTTAGTATGGTTATAACGTAGATCACCGTAACGTAAATCCACGTAACGTAAACGCATGTAATGGAGACAAGCTGTGAATCCCTTTAAGTACGGCCAAATTGTCAAAGAGAATGATTTCTGCCGCCTCAAGCTGGTTTCTAATTCTAATCGAGATAGCATTACGTCGTTAACGCTACGGTATTGACGTAACGCGGAAGTGAGGTCAGGTCAAGGAAAACATTTGCCCAAATCTCTCATCTATCCCCAATGCCTCATATTCGACCTACTTCAACCCCGCCTTGCGCAGGGCGTTGATAAAGCGGTCCTTGTCGGCCTTCTGAAAATTATACCAACCATACTTACCAATACCCTCTAAAGAGGTTTTCGGATTTATTCTTAGAACCTCTACGGCTTCAGCACGGGCCTCTTCCATACGGCCTGCCAGGCTATAAGATGCTGTCAAACCAATGTGCGAAGACAGAAAGTCAGACCAAAGATCGATTGCTTTCTCAAATGCCGCGATGGCTTCTTCATACTGGCCCATCACAAGATATGAAAAACCTAAAGTTTCATAGAAAAACGGTTCAGGCGCAGGTTTGAGAGTTGCTGCCTTTTTTGCCATGGAAAGGGCTTCCTCATGCCTCCCTCCATAGATCAGAACCCATGACAAATTACGGCAGGATTCAGCATCTTTGGGGTTACTATTGAACACTTCCTGCATCATTGTGATGGCTTCCTCAGTTTGTCCCGTGCAGGCACGGGCAACGGATAGATTGCCTGTGTACCAACCTGGACGATCCGGGTTCAGGGTCAACGCCTTTTCAAGCATAGGGATGGCTTCTTCCGGCTTGCCTGCTGCAATAAGAGCGATTCCTAAAAAGGCATGTGCATCAGCATTCTCAGACTCACGACTGACCCATTTTTTAAAGGCCGCAATAGCCTCCTCATTCTGGCCCGTCCAGAAATAGGCCGCGCCCATTGGCAACAGGTACCAGTTTAAGTGTTTGGGGTTTATACGTATCGCCCTTTTAAAGAACGGAATAGCCTCCCTGAACTTGCCAGCATGATATAGAGCGTTGCCAGCGAGCGCGTTTACAACAGAGTTGGCGGGATCGAGAGATAAAGCTTTTTTTTGCGCTGCCGCAGCCTTCTCAAATTGCCCTGTCTGAGCATATACATTGGCGAACACCATGTAAGCGCCGGCGTTTTGTTCATCAAGGGAGATCGCCTTCTTCGCCAGTTCCATGGCCTTCTCGTATGATTTCGCCAGCATTTTGTTCCATCCAAAAAAAGCCTCATGGTAATAAGTCCAAGCCAAGAATACATATGCAATGGCATAATTGGGGTCCAATGCAATTGTTTCTTCAAATAGCCGTCGGGAAGTCTCATTATCATCCTTATTAAAGCGAAGATGATAGTGTCGACCCTTCATCATTTTCAGGTATGCCTCCAGGTTTTTTGTGCCTTTACTTAAAATAGAGGCACCCTGCCCCACAGTCAGTTCAACCTGCAAGGCCGTTATAACGTTCTTCGTGATATCGTCCTGGAGGTCAAACAGGTCTTTCAGATCCCGGTCGTAGCGTTCCGACCATAGATGATTCCCTGTCCTGGCATCAATGAGCTGGGCCGTGATCCGCAGTTTATCACCTGATTTCTGGACACTTCCCTCCAAGACATACCGTACACCCAGTTCCTCGCTTACCTGCTGCACCTTCACGGGCTTCCCTTTGTAGGTAAAGACCGAATTACGGGCAATCACCAACATCCGTGGTGTTTTGGAGAGAGCCATGATAATCTGTTCAGTGATTCCGTCACTGAGATAGTCT
>Ga0190283_1001009_pt1 | contig 13537 bp, 13 predicted proteins | sample 48691801_MG_FD_161669 | JGI IMG/M metagenome (GOLD analysis project Ga0190283, IMG submission 161669) | Hydrothermal vent microbial mat bacterial communities from Southern Trench, Guaymas Basin, Mexico - 4869-18-0-1_MG | ecosystem: Environmental > Aquatic > Marine > Hydrothermal vents >...
TTTCTCCTTGTGTAGGGTGGGTGAAGCGAAGCGAAACCCACCTGAACATATTTTTCTCCTTTTGTAGGGTGGGTGAAGCGAAGCGAAACCCACCTTAATACATAAAATGGGACACATTCAGTAATATGGGAGGGTGCTGATCCGAACTCCCCAAGCCCCCATAAGGTGGGTTCCGCTTCGCTGCACCCACCCTACATCTCTATGGTTTATGCGGCTCAGGGAATAAGCCACAACGCCCGGTTCGAGGTTTTTTCGAGTACATATTTTGACACGCTTCCCATAAAAAACGCTTTGCTGACCCCCCGCCTGCCGACGATCACCGTGCCATAATCTCCTTTTTCAGCCTCCTCTGTAATTGCCTTGCCCACATTCGTAATGGCTTTGGCTTCCCTTATTTCAAGCTGATCTTCCCGAATACCCGCTGCTTTGAATTTTTTATAGGCATGGACAAGGAAGTTTTCCACACATCTTTTGTCTCCTTTTATGATCATCTCCTCGATATCCTGATCTTTCTCGCCAAAGTCAATTCGGCAGAAATCTTTAAGCAGCGGGACCACATGAAACAGGGTAATTTTAATATTCGCATGATGCTCGGCCATAAAGCTGAAATGGTCCAATGCCCTAAGCGTGTTTTCAGAGCCGTCAATGGCAATCATAATTTTTTCGGATCTCACCTCACCGTCAATAACCCATAGCGGAATGACTTTTGAATGCTCTGCCAAATTGTTCGTGAGACTCCCCATGAATACTTCCTGAGCCAGAGAAAGGCCCCTTCTTCCCACAACAATTGCGTCATAGCACCTTTCCCGGGCATGTTCCAGGATATCTTTGGCAATCCCTGTTTTCCTGGGCTGGTTTTTTATGTCAATGCGCCCCTCCTTAATCCCCATGCGGATCATCCGGGTCTTGTGTTTCTCAAGCATGGTATGGGCGTCCTCTGCATTTTTCGTTTTCATCTTCTCCAACGCACTTTTGGCTTTGAGGCTTGCCTTGGCTTCATCCTCAAGAAATTGTGAAACAGGCAGCTGGACATTAAAAAGCGTGTAAGATAAATCCGTTATAAGGGACGATGCTCTGACAGCATACTTGATGGCGTTTTTTGAATGAGCAGAATTGTCAACAGCCAACAGAAGTTTCTTTTTCATAAACTGTTTCCTTTCTCATCAATATGTAAGGATTTCATTAATCACAGGCGGCTGAGTTTGCGGGTTAGTTATCCGCCTGGAGGATTTGCGTTTTCATTCAGTTCAGCTTCGCGCCGCTCAATGGGGAGCCAGTAGAATTCGAGAACCAGTACGCGGATAACGCTTGCCAGAGGCACGGCGATGATCATGCCTCCGATACCGAACTGGGCCCCGAAAATCAGCGCAAACATCACCACCAGCGGATGCAGTCCCGCACCCCTGCCGACAATCTTCGGCTGGAGGATAAATCCCTCAATTGCCTGAATGGTCCCGAACAGGATGAGTACGGAAATGAGAGTAATCATTTTGGTACTCCAGGGGGCACCCTGAGTGAGGAGAACAATGATGACCGCCGGGGTCACACCGATGAGAGGCCCCAGATAAGGGATAAACCCCCCGATGGCCGCTGCTGTGCCGATCAGGATACAGTAATTGCGTAATGCCGGAAACCCGATGAAGCCCATGAAAAACAGCCCCGCTGCAAACATGGTTCCCACGATGGCCGAAACCGTCAGCTGCCCGCGCAGAAAACCGCCCATTGCATTGTCTATTTTGTCCAAAACATCAAACACGCGCTCACGGTACCCGGGCGGAACCATCTTGCGGATCGTGGGCCTGATTTTTTCCCAGTCAACAATTAAATAAAAATTGATGATTCCGACAAACATCAGAAATGAGAAAAAACCGATCACGGAGCTGACGCTGGTAAATATGCCTTTTGTGGCCTTTGCAACAGCTCCGAAACCGCCGGAAGCCACTTTTTTCAATCCCGGCAGGAGCCATCCCGCAATTTTCTCATAATCAACCTCCATTTCCCTGATATTTTCCCCGATGATACTGATCAGTTCATCATCTATCTGAAAATACTTATTTTCTGAAAGTCTGGCCAAAAGTTCGGGGAGCACCTCCTTCAGCGTGTTGAACAGCCTGATAAACTCGGAAAGAATTTTCGGAATCAGGAATGCAAGCAGCAAAAAAATGACCAGGAAAATAACGACATAAAGCACCAGGGTTCCCATTATCCGGCCCATCCTCAACTGACACTGCAAAGCAATGACCGCAGGGGCCAGAATGTACGCCATCAGCAAAGCCGCCATGAAAGGCGTGAGGGCATCAAAAACAACAGAGATCGGATATTTGAACAAATTTATTGTGTAAAAGCCAAAGACAATCACGCCCATGACTCCGACTGCCTGTACAATTCGCCGTAACAGGGGATTGGAAATTTTGAATTCAGACATGGTTTTATTTTACCGGTTGCCAGTTAGCTTGACAGTGAAAAGTTGAAAGTCTGTCCGTAGCCGTCTGAGACTGTCCGGCGGCAGATGTCAGTTCGGGAAATGCATGAATCAATGATTTCAGCAAGTTACGAGAACTTATGATTGACGAGTTGGTTAACGGAAAAATTCGTCATGCCGCGTTCAGACGGTCTTGTCAGGTTCCGCCAACCGGAAAAAAGGCCGCCTGAAGGCAGAACAATGAATGAGTCGGATGTTTTCGATCTGATAAATATGAAATTAGCTAATTATGGTGTCAATTGTCAATCCTTTTTCTGTCTTTGGATAAAAAAAAACGGAAAATTTAATTTGGAGTGCAAAAATGGAGCAAAGCGGATTTTTTGCAGTATGCTGAAATTTCATTTCAGCACTCCCTGAAAAGGTACTCCTCTTCGGAAATCAGCAGTGCTGTCTGTTGCATAATCTGCTCCTTTTATATCCAAATTACAAATTGCGCTTTCATCCGGGGAATTTATTCCTCGGCTTTGAAGCCTTGATCAGAGCGAAAATTTTTTTACCTCTTCAGAAGACAGACCGGTTATCTGTGATATCTCCTCATGGGACAGTTTGCCCAGTTTCACAAGATTCCGGGCGGTCTTCCGGGCGGTCTCCTGAATTCCTTCTTTACGCCCCTCAAGCCGTGCCTTATGTTTTTCCTGATCTTTCTGTTTCAGCAGTGCCTCGAATGAGTACTCATCTTTCATTGCCGCATATTCATCGGGCGTGGTCAGATCTTTTTTGATAAGGTCGAACACCCGGAGTATTTCGGGATGTGTGTATTCTGACTCATCCACCTCCTCATCCAGGCTGTCATTGATTGCGGTCATCCATTCCCGCCAGACAGCGGGGGTTTTGTCGTTCGCATATTTGGGACACACATACATGACCTTATGGGAAATCTCGCCGAAGGGTCTGCCTTCGATATCCTTCGGATCAAAGTCAATGATCCCCACATCCTTTTTGTACCTGTCTCCGGATGTCAGCACCACGAGGGTATATACTGACAGTCCCGGCGAATAGTCCTTCGAGCTGACCGCTGTCTCGACCATGGCGATGCAGTGGTAATAGAGAAAGCGGTGATAATGGTCGGGCAGCCGCTTATGCTGGATATCCACCACGATGCGGTTCTCTTTGTCCTCGGCAAAAAGATCGAACCGGGTGGCGATTTTTCCGATGGCCGGTTTGAACGATTTCTCCGTTTCAACATGATCAATGTTCAGGTCAATGTTCAGAAAATCTTTCACAAAGGCCCTGAATATCTCAGGCACACAGAAGGCTTTTTTGAATATGACCCCGTACTGCAGCGATTCGACTTTTTTCATGACAATATCCTTATAAATTTCAAATTCCAAATGTGTCTGCACAGGTTGTGGTCAGGAAAGAATTATGGCCGGCTATGGCCGTAATCCTTATCTTTTTATCATACAATGCCCTGTTCTGACAGAATCGCCCGCAGACGCTCAGCTTCGGCTTCGGCAGCCTGGGCCAGATGAGCCTGGGGTTCGCCTTCGGTCAGGACAAGCTGATATCTCAAATTCCAAATTCCAAATTCCAAATTCCAAATAAATCTCAAATTCCAAATCTCAAATTCCAGCGCGGGGAGATCAGTTCTGCAATTCTGTTTTGTCATAAACCTCTGCAACTTCAAGCCTGCATCCGATGCTTTCCAGAATTATTTCAGGATGCTGCTCATCAGTTTCTGCGAGGGTCCAGCGGTTTCTGTCATCCCTGGCATATCTCTCAATCTTCCGGGCGTTCTGAGATACCAGAACATATTCCCGCAGCGACGGCAACTGCCTGCAACTCTGAAATTTTGTCCCCCTGTCATAACCCTCTGTGGAATCGGAAAGCACCTCCACGATCACATCGGGATTCAGCAGGGTGTTCTGATTCTCATCCGCAAACTGCTCCTCGCCGCACACAACCATGATGCCCGGGTAGGTGTATAAGCCGGTGAGGTCAATTCTGAGGCGCATGTCACTGGGATACACCCTGCACGGCCTCTTTTTCAATTGCAGGTTTAACCCGGTGATAACATTCGACACAATGAGATTGTGCCGCCTTGAGGCTCCGGCCATGGCGAACACCTCACCCCGATAATATTCATGCTTTGTCTCCGAAAGGTTTTCCCCCTCAAGGTACTCCTCTTCGGAAATCAGCAGTGCTGTCTGTTGCATAATCTGCTCCTTTCTCAAAATAAATTTCAAATCTCGAATAAATTTTGTGGCTTTGTTTTTTATGATTTATTGTAATTTGATCCTCCCATTCCCCGCGGGCTTTTGCCCTTACTGTTTTCTGATTATAACGGATTCAAGGGAAGGCCCCTGAGCCTGCCTAAGGAGATCATTCACCGAGCATTCTGTATCAAGCGTGACAATGACATTGCTGTTTGGCTGTGCAAAAGGCAACGATTGCCCATCCTCATCCGCAATGTCATAAATTTTATCCCTTTGAACAGGCCCCTGTTTTCTCACAACTTCAATGATATCCCCCTTGAAAATTTTGTTCCGCACCTCAAGCCTGACGCTTTTCGGGCCAGCCTTGCCAAGCACCTTTCCTACAAACAGATACCCGGTGGAAACGTATCTGCTTTCCGTGTAATTCGGGGTCAGTTCATCAGTATCTCCGAAATAAAAGCCGGTACAGTAACCTCTGTAATTTATTCTGGCAAGTTCCTCGATCCATTCCTTTCTGACCGTGAATGTCTCAGAATTTGCATAATAGGCGTCAATGGCTTCTCTATAGACTTTAACCGCCGAAGCCACATAATTGATACCCTTCATGCGGCCCTCTATTTTAAAAGAACGGATGCCGGCTTCAATCATTTCGGGAATATGCTCAATCATGCAGAGGTCTCTTGAATTGAAGATATAGGTTCCCCGGTCATCTTCTGCGAGCGGAAGGTACTCGCCCGGCCGTTTTTCCTCCACCACAGCATACTTAAACCTGCATGGGTGGCAACACATCCCCCGATTGCTGTCACGCTTTGCCATGAAGCTGCTCAGCAGACATCGGCCTGAATAAGAGATACATAAGGCGCCGTGTACAAAGGCTTCTATCTCTGCTGAAGAGTGTTCGGCGATTTCCCTTATCTCTTCCAAAGAGAGTTCCCTTGCCGCATTGATTCTGCTGACTCCAAGCTTTTCCCAGAACAGGACAGTTTTATAATTGGTGGTGTTCGCCTGGGTGCTGAGATGCAGAGGCATTTCAGGAATGATTTCCCGCGCTGTCATAAAAATGCCGGGATCAGCGATAATGACGGCATCCGGGCATAAGTCTCCCAATACTTCAAGATAGTCTGCAATGGCTTTCTGCTCGTAATTCCTTGAATATATGTTACATGCCACATAGACTCTGACACCATTTGCATGGGCAAGCCTCACAGCCTTCTCAAGTTCGTCAGAGGTGAAGTTCCCGGAAAAATTTCTCAGGCTGAAATCCCTGCCTGCAAGATACACAGCATCTGCGCCATAGTGAATGGCAATTTCGAGCTTTTCAAAATTGCCTGCCGGCGCAAGGAGTTCTGTTTTTTTGTCTTTTTTTGTCATTGAAAATTTTTCTCAATAATTGGGGAAGGAGTGCTGAAATGAAATTTTAGCACTTTTTTAATCTTGTGACGAGGCTCCGGGCGGTCAGGCTCCGCCTGACATTTATAGTCCGAGCCGTCTCGGAACGCTGATATACGTTGGCAGTGGCACTCTTTTCCAATCGCTCCAATGCAACATGATGTCTGACTTCCCGGACGACTTGATCAGCAAGATGCATTGTATTGAACGCGCTGAAAGCAGCCCACAAATCAATTTGCCATAAAGGAGTAAGCGGTCCGCTGTCACAGACGACGCACATCATAATTCGAGTCCCTGGACGATGTCCTGAGCCAGCATCTGCCGGGCATATTCAATGTCGGCAACCCGTTCTGCCCCGAGTGCCTCCACAGCTTTGTCGCGGGGAAAAGCACCGTCAATGAACAACTGCTCTGCCACCTCACAATAAAGCAAGTTCAATCCGATATGTAACGCTCTGGCCAGAATTGCTGATTCCTCCTGCCCTGTCTGCTGTTTCAGAAATATCAGTCCGTCAGCAACCGGTAAAGAGTTTCCAGATTTGTTAATTGCTGAATGTTCATATTATTTTCTCTGGGTTATAGTTCTGGTTTGTGAGTCTCTCGTGACGAGGCTCCGCCTCGTCACGGTGGGCGGATAGGGCTTCTGCCTCATGCACAGTGGGAGGCAGACCCTCAAAACACAGGTTCCCAGGCGGAGCCTGGGAACCAGCAAAAGACCAGCAAAAAACCGCTTCGCTTATTTTTTGCACTCCTTGTGGCAAACAGCCTGGGTCAGCGAAGCTTTACCGGAATTTGGACTGCTCAGGAAAAAATGTGTCATCCACTGTTTTCTCAAAGCTGAACGGAGGGGCTTCGGGAAAAACACTTTTTCGGATTCCTGTCTCACGGGCAGCAATGCGTACTGCTTTCAGGTAAGCCTTTGCCAGCTTTTTGTCAATCTCATAGCGGAGGCTCGGACTGTCCTCAAGCAGGTCAAGGATATCCTCTCTCTGGGTTTCAATGGTGTATTTCCAACTGTTTGAGCGTCTTTCAGGTTCAAACTGCCATTTGAGAAGATGGGCCATCAGGACGGCCAGCCTGCTTATCAGTTCACGCTTTTCTCTTTTTCCCATATATTCCAATTCCTCAATCATATTTTCCTGATCAATCTCCTCCCACCGGCCATGGCGGATCAGATCGGCACTTTTCATTGTCCATGCGTAGAAATCTTGATCATAGGTATTTTTGACTAAATTGTCCATAAATATAAGTCCTTCTCCTGTGTAAATGTTTAACCTGTCATCCTGAATCAACTATCTCGCCTCCTTCAAACCATATCGTCGTGTCAAGCTGCTCTTTACATATTGATTCATCTGAAAAAACAGAATCATAAGCATCTTTCAAACAGCGTTTCCTTACTTTCTGGATTTTTTCACTGAGAATCCCGTAAATAAACTTGCTTCTGGATCCCTTTTTGCCTGCGAATATCATCAATCATTGCCACCAAATCTCTCGGCATTGTAATCGCCACCTTCTGAGTATTCAATATTATCAATTCCTTATTGCATGATATTTTATAGTTGTAAAACTTACCCTGTTATAGGAACTATGGGTTATCAGGGAGCCAGTCTCGTGACGAGGGCTTCTGCCTCGTCACGGCGTGCAGTGAGGGCTTCTGCCTCGCATACTTTGTTCACCTGCCCGAAAGAATTTGTTCAATCATAAATTTCAGACGCTCCTGCCAGGGTTTGGGCGTTATCCTGAAATTCTTCTGAATCAGAGCGCAATCCAGTGCGGAATACATCGGACGCTTTGCAGCTGTGGGATATTCGGCAGTTGTAATCGGTTCCGCCCTTGTCGTCTTCCTCGGAGGATATTGCCCTGCCACTTCAAATATCGCTTCTGCAAATCCATGCCAGGTTGTCACTCCGGAGCCGCAATAATGATATGTTCCCCAGCCGATTTCAGAACCATCACGCACCTGAGCGGCCATGGTCAGAACCGCTTCAGCCAGATCAGCCGCAAAAGTCGGAGAACCGTACTGATCCGCCACCACCCGGACAACATCTCTTTCCTTTCCGATCCTCAGCATGGTCTTGACAAAATTATGCCCATGGACCCCGTACAGCCATGCAGTCCTCATAATAAGGTGTTCTTTCACCCGGGACCTTACCGCATCCTCTCCCGCTGCTTTGCTCCTGGCGTAAATACCCAGCGGGGACACAGTATCTGCCTCGACATAAGGTGTTGTTTTCTTACCGTCAAAGACAAAATCAGTTGAAATATGAATAAGGGGAATTCCCGCGTCTGCACAGACTTTGGCAAGATTTGCGGGGCCATCCCTGTTCACTGCAAAAGCAAGCATTTCCTCTGTCTCCGCGCCGTCAACATTTGTGTATGCCGCAGCATTGACAACAAGAGATGGCTGCAAATCTGCGAGAATATTTTCGAGCTGAGAGCTATCGGTTATATCAGTTTCAGGCAGATCAGCCCCGATGACTTCAAAATCAAACCGTTCCCCCTGTCTTAAAAGCTCCCATCCGAGTTGTCCCTCTGATCCGGTTGCAAAAATTTTCATGGTTTATTCTCCGGTGAATACAGTTGCTCAGGAAGAAGCTCGGAAAGGCACGGCAATTTTCCGTCTTTGTCCGAAACGATAACCTCTTTCACGGGCCAGTCAATGCCAAGGTCGGGATCCGACCACAAAATGCCGCCATCATCATCAGGCGCGTAATAATCCGAGCATTTATATGAAAAAAGGGCGGTTTCACTGAGTACGCAGAAACCGTGGGCAAAACCCTCCGGCACAAACAACTGGCGTCTGTTCTCTTCGTTCAGATAAGCACCTGTCCATTTCCCGAATGTGGGTGAACCGGGCCTGATGTCAACGGCAACGTCAAATATTTCGCCTGTCATCACCTGCACAAGCTTTGCCTGGGGGTGTCTGACTTGGAAATGCAGTCCTCTCAGGGTTCCCTGCACGGAAAACGAAAGATTGTCCTGAACAAAGACCCGGTCTGTCCCGTATTCCCGATATCTGTTCTGGCGATATGTTTCCATGAAAAAGCCCCGTCTGTCCTTAAATACCGGAGGCTCAATGATAAGAACGCCTTTAACAGATGTTTTAATAACTTTCATGTTGGCTTCCTAATGGTTCAGTAAATCCGTCAGATATTTTCCATAACTGTTTTTCAGAAGGGGCTGGGCCAGCTTTTCCACCTGGGCAGCGTCAATGAAGCCCTTCCGATAAGCAATTTCCTCAACACATGCCACCTTGAGTCCCTGCCTGTTTTCAATGACTTCGATGAAATTGGAGGCCTGCATCAGTGTCTTGTATGTTCCTGTATCTAACCAGGCGATCCCCCTGCCAAGCCTTTCCACCCGGAGCATTCCTTTTTTCAGGTAAGCCATGTTGACATCGGTAATCTCAAGCTCTCCCCGCGGCGAAGGCTTCAGGTTTGCTGCGATATCAAGCACCTGATTGTCATAAAAATACAGGCCGGTCACGGCATAGTTGGATTTTGGTTTTTGGGGTTTTTCCTCTATGTCAACAGCCCTGTCCGATTCATCAAAACTGACAACGCCGTAACGCTCCGGATCTTTTACCCTGTAGCCGAAAACGGTTGCCCCTCTGTTGTTTTCCCTGGCCTTATTGAACTGACCGGTGAGACTGAAACCGTAAAAGATGTTGTCCCCCAGTATCAGGCAGACATCTCCGGTTCCCACAAAATCCCGGGCAATGACAAATGCCTGGGCCAGGCCTTCGGGACGGGGCTGTTCCGCATATTCAAAAGATATGCCCCACTGGGACCCATCCCCCAGAAGTTTTCTGAAAAGAGGGAGGTCATGCGGGGTTGAGATCACAAGAATTTCCCGTATTCCCCCCAGCATGAGGACCGAAAGAGGGTAATAGATCATCGGCTTATTATAGATTGGGAGAAGCTGTTTGCTGACCACCTGGGTGATCGGATAGAGCCGTGTGCCTGAACCGCCTGCAAGTATGATTCCTTTCATGGTTTAATCTCCAAAGTTGAAAGTTGAAATAGACCTGCGAGGTTTCTGAAACCTCGCAGGTCTCCCCACGCTAAAACCCGAACCCCGCCACTGTCACATCATCCAGCCTGTTATATTCACCTTTGTATTCATCAAACCGCTGAACAAGGATTTCACGCTGTTCCTCAAAAGGGAGTTCCGCAACTTCTTTCAGCAGACTTGTGAAACATTTTTTGCCCAGGGAGAGTCTTCTTTCTCCGCCCAACTGGTCCCAGAACCCGTCGGTGGACATATAAAAAGACATTCCCTTTTCAATGGCAACCGTGTGACTGGTGAAGTCAAAGTTCGGATCGGACCGTTTGTAGCCGATGCTCTGTCTGTCGCCTTTTATGACATTCACCTCGCGGTTGTGAACATAAAACAGCGGCAGTTTTGCTCCGGCAAAGATCAGGCGAGGTTCCCTCACCCGCCCATCACCTCTCACCTCTATAAAACATACAGCCGCGTCAAGACCGTCATCGGAAAGCGCATCCTTCCTCTCCTGCTGAAGCGATGTCTTGACGACAGAGTTGAGTCGTCTCAGAATTTCCGCGGGATCATGGCAGTTCGCAATCGTTGCGATTCTTCTGATAAAGGAAGAAGCGATCATGCTCATAAACGCACCCGGAACACCGTGTCCGGTGCAGTCAATCACCGCTATGATAATGCCGTCTTTGAATTGCTCCGCAAAGTAAATATCTCCTCCGACAATATCTCTCGGCATCCACAGAAAAAAACTTTTCGGGAGATAGATTTTCACCTCATCAGGGTTCGGCAGCAGAGACCGCTGTATCCTTTCAGCGTACCGTATGCTGTCCATAATTTTTTCCAGGGCCCGGTTCAGTTCCAGCGTGCGCTCCTCAACTTCCTTTTCAACTCTCGCCAGATATGCCTGCTTTAATGCCTCTGCCTCTTTGCGTTGTCCGATATCCTCAGCCATGCCTTCGATGAGGAGCAATTCCCCGTTTTCATCTCTTACAGGACGGGCATTAAGTGAAACCCATACCTTGCTCCTGTTTTTGTGATAAAGCTGAACCTCGAATCCGGAAATTATTTTGTGTTCATCTGCCTTATGGAGAAGTTCATCATAACATTCAGGGATCACATACAACTGGTGTCTGATATCCGTGACGGTTTCAATAATCTCACCCGGAGATGAATACCCCAGAATATGAGCAAGCGCGGGATTTGCGGTCAGAAATCTGTTTTCCAAAGTGCTCTGAAAAATGCCTTCAACCGCGTTTTCAAAAATACCCCGGTATTTCTCCTCGGCTTTTTTCAGAGCCTCCTGCTGATCATGCAGACTGAGGGACATTTTGTTGAACACGGCAGCCATCTCTCCGATCTCATCCTGAGAGGAAAGAATCACCTGGTCTCCGAGGTATCCCGTATGGGCTTTGTTCATGGCTTCGCCCAGCACAGACACCGGACGGATTACAAAATGAAAAAGAAGAATATTGAGAAGGCCTGACATCACCAGAAGAATCGTAAGCAACAGCGTGACAAAAATCGCGACGGATAAATGGGTTTCTCTCTCCATCTCGTCGAGATCATAGTATATCTTCAGGTATCCGATACGCTTTTCAAATACCTCAATTGCCGTGGAATATACTGCCAGAGACTTATTCTGATGAATTTCCTTCACAAAAGAAGGTGAAAAAGTTTTCCGTTCCACAGTCGGAGCCAAACTCCGCACTGATGCTGCCGAGACCGCAGATGTCAATAATTTGCCGTCCGTATCATAGATACTGATTCCGCTGATGCCTTCCACTTTTATTATATCTTTGAGGGTTGCCTCCAGTGCTCTGATCTGTCTGGCGAAAATTTCATTGGCGAGATATTCTTTTTTTTGCTGAAAAACAGCGTCCAGCAACAAACGGATTCTTTTAAACTGAGAATTGTTGCGGGCAAGTTCAGCCGGATAGAGAATCGCTCCGAAAATTACTGCAATGACTATACCTGTCAGAAAAATGGCGGCATTGACCTTCATGCGTAAACTTCCGGTTTTCATTTTATTATCCTTAGGTTCTGACGAATTTTGCGGTTCTGTATCATTTCAGGCGGTCGGGAAAACGCGGAGGTCGCCAAGAACCGCAGCGTCTCATCCGGATATCAGCGTTTCTCTGCATCCTCTGCGTTAAAAGACGGATTCAGATCATAATATCCGTCAGAATCAGTATTGTCACCACAGGCTGCTTGGCGACGGATAACAGGATGACTTGTTTCATGGTTTCAATGTTTTGAAATAATGCTGTTTTCCATTTTTAATTTCCATAATGACAGCACTTTTGACCGGATCGCCGTTCGCATCAAAAGAAATGGTTCCGGTCACGCCTTCAAAAGAACGGGTGTTTGCCAGAGCCTCACGGATTTTGGCTCTGTTAGCTGAACCCGCACGCGTGATCGCATCTGCCAGAACCATGACCGCATCATATCCCAGAACTGTGGGTACCACATTGAAGCCTTCAATATGTTTATATTTTTTCACAAATGCCTGGGATTTTTCCGAATCTGTGAATTCCGACCAATGTGTGCAGTAATACCCCCGCTTCAGTTCTGAACCGCCCTTGGAGAAAAAAGACTGGGGGGTCCAACCGTCTCCTCCGAGCGGAACAGATGTTATTCCGGCATCCTGTGCCTGTCTGATGATAAAGCCGCTTTCATCGTGACCGGAAAGAAACAGCACATCAGGATTCAGTGCTCTGGTTTGCCTGATATGCTTCTCAAATATTGTCTGTCCGCCTTTGTAGTCCTGTTCTCCCACGATTTTACCGCCCAGTTCCTCAAATTTTTTCCGGAATATATCAGAGAGTTTGAGGCTGTAGTCGCTTGTCAGTTGGGTAAATATCACAGCGGTACCCGCATTCAGGTTTTGGTGGGCGAACCGGGCCATCACACTGCCCTGAAAATCATCCGTAAAACAGACTCGGAAAATATGGTCCCCGACTTTTGTAACGTCCGGATGAGTGGAGATATTGGATACCATGGGGATTCCCCTTGCCTGGGCTATTTTGGCGATGGCAAGGGAATGTGAACTCCACTGAGCACCCACAATGGCAGGAACTCCTGCGTCTGCGGCCTGTTCAGCGGCAATGGCCGAGCCGATCGGAGTGCTGTGGTTGTCAATCACCAGCAGATTGATCTTTTTTCCCAGAACTCCGCCCTGCCGGTTAATATCTTCCACTCCGAAATGTATGCCCCTAAGTGAGGATGTGTTGGCTTCCGCTGCTCTGCCGGTCAGGGCATATATGGCAGCAATGCTGATCGTGTCCTCTGCAAAAACTGTCGAATGAGAAAATATCATCATACAGATCAGGCAGAAATGAAGCTTGCTCATAATTCCTCCTCTGTAAATCCAATTATATGTAATGATTTCGTTTGTGTGTTTGTCAAGGTGGGTTGCGGGTTTCGTTTTTTACTGCGTAAAAAATCGAAATCCTCCACCCACCCTACAATCCGGGATTTTCTTCGTTTGTGTGTTTGTCAAGGTGGGTTGCGGG
>Ga0190283_1001011_pt1 | contig 13509 bp, 11 predicted proteins | sample 48691801_MG_FD_161669 | JGI IMG/M metagenome (GOLD analysis project Ga0190283, IMG submission 161669) | Hydrothermal vent microbial mat bacterial communities from Southern Trench, Guaymas Basin, Mexico - 4869-18-0-1_MG | ecosystem: Environmental > Aquatic > Marine > Hydrothermal vents >...
CAATCCTGTTCCCGAAAAAAAGGAAGACGGCAATTCTGACCAAGAGAACGACGACGAGAACGATGAAGAAACCGCCGAGGCCGAAGCAACCGAAGAAGAGGAGTGGACTCCACCTCACCTCATCAACCTCACCTATGATCCCTCGACCAAACGGATCGAGCTGAGCGACGGTGATTTTAGAGTGGCCATCTTCGATCTGTCACAACTCGTATCTGCCGGCGCGTCAGTCGACTCCACTCGAGCGACCGACGAACCTCAGGACACGGATAAGATCGCGCATGAGTATACGTTGGAAGCAGGCAGGCTTTCCGTTGTCTCAGGTGAGGAGACCATCAATATCTCGAGCAAGGTCACGAAATTCGCAGTCAAGCCCTGATCACAACCTTCACATCACAGAATCGGCGCATTCTCGCTGATGATCGAGAAAGCGATGTTCCTCATCGTCCGTCGAGGAGTTACCGATAGACATTTCAGGATGGTGGGTTTTTGTTCTTGCTCTGATCAACGACGCGATAGTGACTCGACAATGAAGTCGCAGGAGTCAGAGCGGGTCTGTGCATCTCTGGAGAAAGTGTGACCGTCGACGAAGACTCCCTCAATCTACATCGCTACGAGCTGCCTGGAGGCTGGACGGTCCTGGCGGGTAAGACGGCCGAGGGCAACGAGTGCCTCAGTCTCGTACTGGCGCGACCGAAGGACTGGTGGTTCCATGTGCGCGGCATGCCGGGCAGTCACGTGATCCTGAGAGCCAGGCAGGGCGAGGAACCGGACCGCGCCACCCTGAAAGGCGCCGCTGCGATCGCCGCCTACCACAGCAAGGCCCGCGGCGGGGGAATCGTAGCCGTATCTGGTACATTGGCTCAGTTCGTCACCAAGGCCCACCGAGCCCCCAAAGGCACGGTCAACATCCGCAAGGAAACGGTCTTCAAAGTGCGTCCCAAAGTGCCCGAGGATGATTGATCTGCCGTTGGAATGGAAGATTACGGGGAATCCAGCTTTCAACCGATCCATGCACCCGATCGCGTACCTCGGCAGGTGATGGTGTCGTTGGCTTCACGGTATCGGGGACGGGTTGGGATCGGGATCGAAACAATTCGATTTCGATTTTGATTTCGACGAAAATACGGAGGAAGGATCATCGCCACCCGAAACTTGCGTGTTGATTCGAGGATCAGGCCGGAGGCCTTCACTTCACCATATAGAGATCCCAGCGCTCCTCTTTCTCCGAGCGCTGGTGCAGGAACAGATCGGCGCGTCCGTCGCCGGTGACGTCACCGGTGTGAGTGGTCACGAGAAAGCTGGCGGGTACGATGGCGACCTCGAAACTGAGAGAGGGTTCGGTCGCGAAGGCCTGGCCTTCGAAGCCGTAGAAGACGCTGATCCGGTTCTTGTCCCCGCGGAGCAGCAGATCTGTTCGGCTGTCGCCGTTGAAGTCGCCGTCGAACGAGTAGATCAACACGCTGGCCACGCTGATCCCCTTGGGGGTGGTCGAGAAGCTGAGCGGGAAGGTCACCCTGCGCTCGTCGTCGGGCATCATGCGGAAGAGCGGCTCGCCGCGGTTGAAAAAAACCATGAAGCTCATGCTGAAGCGCGAGGTGAAGAAGATCTTCAGGATCGTGAAGAGCCCCACCTCGCCGATGGAGGGCAGGATCAGGTCCTTACGGCCGTCGCCGTTGAGATCGGTCAGGACCGGCTGGAAGGTGTTGCCCTGCACCTTGATGCACAGGTCTTCGCGGTCCTCGTGCCCCTCGTCGATCCCCAGGAAGAAGCGCATCTCGCCCTTCGAGTTGTTGCAGACCACCAGGTCGCCCAGCCCGTCGTGATCGAGGTCCTCGAAGAACACGTTGGAGCTGAAGCGCAGCCGCATATCGCGATCGCCGTCGGCGATGGTTTCGTCGGCGTAGATGTTGCGCGCGGCGAGTTCCTTGCAGGAGCCGTCCGGCTGGCGCTGCATAAGTCGGATCCAACTGCCGTCGAAGAGCACGAAGCGCCGTTTGACACCCACTTCGCCTCCGGCCAGGAGCACCGGCAGATTGAGAGTCTCGCGCCGCCCGCCGGTGTCGGAGAGCGGCTCCTGGCTGTACTCGGCCCGCGGCGTGTAGGGGATCGTGGCCCACGAGGTGAAGGCTCCCGTCCCGTCGGATCGGAAGACCTCCATGACCTGCAGATCGGGGAAGATCACATCCTCGGGCCCGTCGCCGGAGATGTCGCGCACGAAATCCACGAACTTCAGCTCCTCCACGCGCGGCGGGATGAGCCGGCTCTTGGCGCTGATGATCTGAGTCTGCACCGTCATTCCCTGGCTCCCGGGTAGGATGGTGTAAACACCCCCCGCCTTGAGCACCACGACCTCACGCGCGCCATCGCCGTCGATATCAGCCACGTCCAGCAGCACCGCATCATCAGGAACGCGCAGCACGTGGCTGGGCGTCCCGCCCGGGCCCGCAGGCCCGCTCTCGAAAAGGGACAGGACGCGATTGCCACAGAGCAGGATGTCCTTGATGCCGTCGCCGTTGAAGTCGTCGAAGATGAAGAGGCCCGGCCGCCCGGTGGGCTTCAACGCCCTGTGCGCGACCGTCGTGTCCGGACCCTCGGGAGGCGGGGCCGGCGCAGGCGCCGCCAGGCCGAAGAGCAAGCCGGAAAGAGCTGCAGCGATGAGGTTACAGAACATGGATCACCCTCACAAAAGTCTCGCCGAAGGTGATGATCTCCTTGCGCCCTTCGCCGTCGATGTCGACTGTCACGAGCGGCCCCGGAAAAGGCCCGCCCACCTGGTAGAAGGGACGCGATCTGAAATCGATCTCCCGCGAGGCCAGCACTCCCAGGAACCCCGATTTCTTGCGTCCCCGGTAGAAGAGCAGCCGGTCGCTCTCATAGATCACCAGATCGGGACGATCATCGCCGTTGAAATCGCTGTTCATCATGGCCAGGCCCTCGATGCCCACGGTCTCGAAGCAGTCGGAGGGCACCGGTACCTCGCGGTTCCAGTCGGGCTCGAAGGAGAAGTTTCCCTTCTCGGGCTGGTAGAGGAAGGCCTGGCAGGTGATGACCACCCGGTCGAGCAGGGCTTCCAGGAACTTGGTCAGCACCGAGGCCTTGACGAAACGCAGGATCAGGTCGTTGTGGCCGTCGGCGTTCAGGTCGGAGAAGGTGGGGCGGGCGCAGATTCCGGCGTTGGCGATGATCTGCCGCGGCTCCAGAGTGATCCGTGCGCGCCCGGGATCGGTGAGCATCTCGAAGAAGGTGTGCTTGGTCTGCAGGTTGGTCAAGATGCCGATCCGTCCCGATCGCTGCGACAGCAGCAGGTTGGGTTTTCCGCTGCGGTCGAAGTCGCCAAAGAGGGTGCCCGAGTACTCCAGCGTTCCCACCTTGATGTCCGTGCCGTAGGCGCTGAAACCGGACGACGTGCTCTCCATACGCCTCCAGCTCTGCGTCGCCGGCTCGAAGCGGCTGCCGAGGATCTTGCCGCCGCACTCCATCACGATCAACGGTTGCCGTCCAGGGCTCGGCAGCACCCGGATCTTGCCGGCTTCGGCGATGACCGCGAAGAAGGAGTTCTCGAAGCCCTCGATCCGTTTGGTCACCGGCGAGCGGTCGCCGTCCGCCGCAAAAAGGGTGGTACGCTTCTCGAGCCCCTGGGTCAGCGTGAAGTACTCGTTGTCGGCGGGGATGATCGGATCGTCGAGTCCGTCGCCGTCCAGGTCGTGGGAGCTGTCCAGGAATACGAGACGGCGGTGGACGGCGGCCTGAAACAGCGAGACGTGCGGCAGCGCGCGGTGCACCAGCGCCGGCGCACCTCCTTTGTAGCCCACCGTGCAGAGCGAGTCCTTGTTTACGATCAGGATCTCGCTGCCCGGCTGCCCGTCGTACTCGCCGAGGTCGCACAGGAAGGCGCCTTGTACCCATTCCGGCGGCAGGGCCTGCGTGCCGAAGCGGCCGTCGCGACGCTGCAGGCAGACGGTGATGCCCCGCCCTTCCGGGGTGGGCGGATCGGATGTGGTCAACACCACCAGGTCCTTCAGCCCGTCGCCGTTGAGATCGGCGCAGCGCAGGTCGGAGACCTGCTGCCCCAGCTCGATGATCAGATCAGCCGCGTCCTCGTCGTTTGCGGCCCAGGACCGCTGGTGGATCGGGATGCAGACGGCGAGGATTTGCGTCAGGAGCGCCAGCAGCAAAGTGGTCACGTTTGTCGTCATGGTTTTCTGTCCATCGGGCGCCATACAGGGGGCAGCCTCAAACCGGGAAAGACACGCTTGGCACGTTCTTTCTCCGCCAGCGCCTTCCGCGGCGCCTGTTGCCGTCCTAGCAGATAACGCGTGGCCATCACCGGGTCGGCGAAGTCGTAGCGATCCCGCTCGATGATAGCCTGGAACTTTGGATTGCGCGCGTCCAGATAGAGCACGTAGCGGTTATCCCAGTAGACCAGAGTCCACGGGCTCTTCGTGCGGTAGGGGCTCCTCGCGGGATTGCGGTTGGGGTAGAGGCTGGCGTAGAGCGGTGGCAGGAGCTTCGGCGGGATCGGCGGCGGGCGCATCAGCAGAAATCCCTCGATGCCGTATTTCTCTGCGATCCTGGCGAAATCGGCGCTGCTGCGGTTGGCGGCATAGAACTCGTTGAAGTAGAAGTCGTTGTTCGTGACCCACCCGTGGAAGAATACCTTCATACGCCCGTCGAAGCGCCAGATCAGGTAGGCGCCGGCTTCGTGCTGGTTATAGATCCTGGCGGAGATGAGATCGTTCTGCTCCAGGTAGTCGGCCACCGCCGCGGGCTGTACGTCGCGGTTCAGGCCGGTTCCAAGGGAGCGGTCCCCGGAGAGCGCGCGGTAGCCCTGCGATGAGAACCACACGAGGGCGACCACGCAGGCACCCAGCTCGAGACAACGCGCCGTACCGCAAAGCCATGTGCGGCGGCCGCCGCCAGACAGATTGCCCGTTCGTTCGCCCTCATTACTCGGCTCATCACGCGGTTCATCGCCCTGCTCACCCCTGCTTGGCACCCCCGGCAGCGCCAGCAGATGCACGGCGAGCAGCGCCAGCCCTAGCGCGCTGAAGGCGATGAAGCGCACAAAAAGGGTCGAGGCGTACACCAGGAGCGCCGCCGTCAAGAGCTCCTTGACCGGTTTGAGCTTGCGGCGCCAGACCAGCAGCGCCGCCACCGCCGCCACCAGCAGAACGAACGCCTGGAGCTGGTAAGAGAAGCGCCAGTTCTGGGCGGTGAAGGTGGGCATGTATTCGCCATAGTAATCGGCGAGCTCCACGGCGTCCTGGCGCAGCTTGAAGGGGAAGAACACGGCGCGGTGGAAAAAGGGGTTGATGAAGCAGGCGCCAAAGGCGAGCACACCTGCGCCGATCCAGGTGGCGGCACGCGTGAGTTTTTTCCGGAGATCCGTCCCCTTCTCGGTCCCCACCCCGCGCGGCCCCCTCAACAGGCTGGCGACATCCACCAGCGCATCACCGGCGAAGAAACAGAAGATCGTGGCCAGTGCCGGCCAGTAGCCCCCGTTGATGTTACCCCAGAGCAGGAAGAGCAGGAAGATCGCCGCCAGCAGCCAGTTGCGCCGTCGCGGTCGATCAACGCTTTGGCTCAAAGCCAGCAGGATGGCGATCAGCAGGCAATAGAATACATCGGAGAAGAGCGACGACCTGGCGATGAATCGATCGGAGGCCGCGTACCCCCCGAGCAACACGATCGCCGCCGCGCCCGGGGGCAGGCGGCGATGCAGCAGGAGCAAAAGGGCGGCCGCCGCCACGAAGACCAGCACCAGGGCGGTCTTGAAGGCGATGACCCCGTCGATCCCTCCGGCCTGGTGGATCAGGTAGTAGACCACGCAGCCCAGCCACTCGCCGTTCATCTCCAGCTCGTAGTCGGGCAGGGTGAAGAGGCAGCCGAGCTGGTGCGGGATCGATCCCGTGGTGGTGACCAGCTTGCCCATGTAGAGGTAGAGGAAGAGATCGTCGCTTACCACGGGGAACAGACACAGCACCGCCACCGCCGCTGCGGCAGCGACGAAGGCGGCGACGGTAAGCGTGGTGAAGAACTTGTTCATCGACAGGTTGCTGTTACTCCACGCCTCTCACCTGGACGTACTTCTTCTTGCCGGCGCGCAGCATGAGGCAGCCCTCATCGTCCAGAAAGTCGGCGGTGGCCAAAAAATCGAGGTCCGCGACCTTGTCCTTGTTGAGATAGGCGCCGCCTTGACGGATAAGCCGCTTGGCGTCGCCCTTGGAGGGTGCCAGCCCACTATCGACGAGGAGCTGCAGGACAGGAACACCTTCGCGTAGTGCGCTGAGGGCGACGTCGTGTGTGGGAATCCCCTCGCGGTCTCCCGCAGCACCGCCGCCGAAGGCTGCCAGCGCGGCTTCCTGCGCTTTGTGCGCCTGCTCCTCGCCGTGGGTGAGCTTGGTGGCCTCAAAGGCCAGCACGCGCTTGGCATCGCGGATCTTCGCGCCTTCGAGTGCGCCGAGCCGGTTCACCTCCTCCATCGGCAGGAAGGTGTAGAGGCTGAGCCAGCGCTTCACGTCGCGGTCGTCGCTGTTCACCCAGAACTGGTAGTAGTCGTAAGGTGAAAGCATCGTCCCATCGAGCCACATGGCGTTGTCGGCGGTCTTGCCCATCTTGGCGCCGGAGGCGGTGGTGACCAGCGGCGTGGTGAACCCGTAGGCCTCGGCGCTCTCGAGCCGGCGGATCAGGTCGGTGCCGGCCACGATGTTGCCCCACTGGTCGTTGCCGCCGGTCTGCAGGCGGCAGCCGTGGTTGCGGTAGAGCACCAGGAAGTCGTAGGCCTGCAGGAGCTGGTAGTTGAACTCCAGGAAGGAGAGCCCCTTCTCCAGGCGGATCTTGTACGACTCGAAGGAGAGCATGCGGTTGACGCTGAAGTGGCGCCCGATCTCCCTCAAAAACGCGATGTAGTTCAGATCGAGCAGCCAGTCGGCGTTGTTCTCGATGATCGATTTGCCGCCGTCGAAGTCGAGGTAGCGGCCGAGCTGCGAGCGGATCTGGGCGGTCTGGGCTCCGATCGTGTCTTTGTCGAGCAGCTTGCGCATCTCCGTCTTGCCGCTGGGATCGCCCACCATCACCGTGCCGCCGCCGACGATCGCCACCGGGCGGTGCCCGGCCAGCTCCAGGTGCTTGAGGGTCATGATGTGCAGCAGGTTGCCCACATGCAGGCTCTCGGCGGTGGGGTCGAAACCCACATACGCCGTGACCTGCTCCCGGTCGAAGAGATCCCGGATCGCCGCCTCGTCGGTGACCTGCTCGATAAATCCGCGCTCCTGAAGGGTGTCGTAGACGTTGGTCATAAGTTCCTCGCTCTCATTCACGTACAGGTTCGGGCCATGCGCTCCGCGAGCATAACAGCCGTGACGATGCGCCGCAAGGCCGCTTCCCGGTGATTCCCGTCGTCGGCATGCGCGATCGGTTGGGGTGGATTTTTCAGGGAAATTCCCGAAAAAACGGAACGCCGCAACGGAAAACACGAGTTGACCCTTGCCGGGGAGTCTCGGTGTTTGGCAGCCGGTCTGGCGCGAGCGCCAGTTTTACCGGGAACTAACTCGGAAAATGGTCATGCGTGCAGAGCAATCGGCAGGCCTTTTGACGCCAGATCGTACAGCGTTGCCCTCCCTCACCGTGTGACGACGCTGGGTTATCGTCATCGCGGGGTTGCTGTCGATCGATCCCGGTCTTGTCGGAGATCCCGGTCGGGCTACGGTTGGCTGTGACGAATGAGTGAGGTAGAAGGTTTAAGGTCTCGGGTCTCGAGTTGTGAAAGATCGAACAATCAGCGTTCTTTAAGGAGGAAAAAATGTATCGTTCTATAATCTTCACGGTTTTTTGTGCCCTTTGGATCTTAACTTGTCCGGCGATCGGCGAGCAGATCACCTGGACCAAGCATATGATCGACAGCAGCTACCATCACGATCCCGCCTGGAGCGCGGCAGCCGACATGGATGGTGACGGCGACATCGATCTCGTGACCGGCGCGACCTACTTTGGAAGGGGTTGTCTCTCCTGGTGGGAGAACGATGGAGCGCAGAATTTCTCGGAGAGGATTATTTCTAATGCCGGCAATTTCTGGACTGTCGAAGCCGTCGATATCGACCTGGATAACGACATGGATATCCTGGTCATGAGAGATAATGAATATGTTGATCGTCGCATTACACTGTGGATCAATGACGGTTCACAGCATTTCAGTGCTCAGGATGTTTTGACTTGCGATCTTGCGACTATCGGTCAGCCGTTCGCCGCTGACCTGGATCGGGATAATGATCTCGATATCATCGTTCAAGATTCACCAGATCTCATCTGGTTGGAACACGACGGGGCTTTGAATTTCAACAAAATAATCATCGCTTCCAATGGAAGCAACAGTGGCAATTCCACTCCGTATGCCATCGATCTAGATGGCGATCTGGATATCGACTTGGTTTGTCCAATCATAACGCAGAGCCCATTAGTCGACCTCACCTGGTGGGAAAACGATGGATATCAAAACTTCACCAAGAGAATCGTGAAGTCAGACCTGGATAGTGCTCAGTGGAATATTACCGATGATATCGATTGCGACGGGGATATTGATATCCTGTTAACTTGTGGGGATTACTATTACTGGGGAAAGGTCCTATGGTTCGAGAATGACGGGAACCAGAACTTCACTGAGCATATCATCACCGATCAAAACGGTAGCAACGGTATGAAAGCCTTTCCGAGTGATCTAGACCATGACGGCGATGTCGACATCGTTGCCTCGAGCTACTGGTCCGATTGGGTCAAGTGGTTCGAGAATGACGGGAGCCAAAACTTCACCGAACATTCAGTCGGTACCGGACTCTCCGGTATGAAAGTAGCGAAACCGGTCGATATCGATCGTGACGGCGACATCGATCTCCTGGGGACCGCTTTTTTCAATAACGATATCGCCTGGTGGGAGAGCGATCTGCTCGATCCCTTTGCCTCGATTTATCCCGATCCGCTCGTGGCCGGCCAGCCGGTTTCGATCACGGCCAACCGTCTCGACCCGCTCACCGACACCTATCTCGCGATCACCCTCAACGGCCTTGGCGCCACCTATGTCCCCATGCTGAACGTAACCCTGGGGCTTTCCTGGCCGAAGCAGGTCGGCGGTGTGGTGGTTTCCGATGCACAGGGCACCGCGGCGTGGACGCTCACCGTGCCCTACGCCTACGCTCCCTTCCTGATCTGGGCGCAAGCCGCGCAGCATGGTCGCGTGACTAACGTGCTTCAATCACAGGTGACCAGGTAGGAATTGATACCACTGTAGTGGAGCAATCCCCGGCGATCACAGGGCGGGCTTTCTGCCTGCCCTCCCTGACGATCGGGGTCCTGAAGGGACGACAGAAAGAATCTTGGTGATGGCCCGCGGAGGGAAAACGACATCTATATGAGTCTATGCGAGTTTGGAAAAGAACCTCCGCAAACGACCTGGATTTGCAACGTCTGGACTGTCGATTCACGGGATCAGCGCAGACCGGCGTTCGAGATGCTCATGATGGACGGAGGTGAGCTGCAGATTGTCGTCACCTGGGAATACAACATGGCCAGCAGCACTCCCGATGAAGCGGACTGGGATGTCCATGGACGGGTCTGTTTCGCGAATTCGGTCTTCGGGCTCAATGGGAACCAGCAGTCGCATCAGAAGCCATAAAGCGAACGACTGATCATCGGCGATATGTTCATGGTATCCACGAAACACAACGTCGAGACCAATGGCAGAGTTTCGCTGTGCATTCGGGACCACGCGTCGAGAGAGAGTTACTAACTCATCGGGACGGGCTGTTATGAATCGGCGAGTGAGGCGCTGGACATTGCCAACCAGGCGTTGCAGAAGGACAAGCCGGACAAGCGGTTCAAGGGCGTGGTGATCTTCGAGACGAAGGCGGTCTACGAGGCGGAGCGCCGTAAGTCCGCCGGTAGCCTGATCACCTGCGAATAAGATTTGTGTGACCGTTGCCTTTCTGGCGGTTGCTTGCAGCCGGGACCGCACAAACGGAAGCTCGACGGGTGCTTTATACACGGGAGTTCTACGAGACCGTCGATGCGCGCCTCGCCGACCCGGGGGTCTTCATCCAATGGCTGCCCTACCACGGCATCTCCCAGCGCGAGTACTTCATCATTGTCAATACCTTCCGCAGCGTCTTTCCCGAGATGAGCCTCTGGATGATCTTCGGCTTCGGTGATCTGCTTGCCCTCCAGCGCCGCGAGAGCCGACATCTGCAAGAAAAGCGGATGAGCCATATGCTTCCCGCTCAGATCGGATGGTGGTGTCCCGGGATCGGGGATTTTGAGATCACCCTGGTAAGCCTTGATCTGCTCGCTCGTGCCCCCCTCATCCCCCGGACATCCAGATCCTCGTCTCCCTCGCAGAACAGGAACTCGTCCTCCTCGAGGTCGAGCCAGCGCACGACTCCCACACAGGCCTGGTAGAGGAATCCACCGAACGCCGCATCGGCAACCCTCCACCGGTCGAGGATCTTCAGCTTGTCCGAGGCAACCGCCATTCGAATCCTCGCGTTCGATACCCTGCGCTTTTTGCTTTCTCTTGCGATGGCCATTATGACGATGTCACCCACCATTTACGAGTGCAAATGATTTTCTGGATGACAGCCTCTTACACCATAGCAATCACTCCATACCTATCCGTTGTCGATCCGCGCCAATCCGTGGCCAGTCGTCCTTTCTGTTGTTGCTCAAAAATATATCAAAATATGTGATTTTAATTTTGTGTTTTAGGATTTTGCGAGGTATACACTTAATAGTGTACATCAGGGAGCTCTGCTCCACGAAAGGCCGCCATTCGATCACAGAGCGGACGGGGAGGAGGGAGTTTTGTCGTGAGATTACGGAAAGGGCTCAGCGAAAAAACGCTCCTGAAGAGGATCGGCACCTTCAATCGGTGACGCTGTGTCGGTGAGCGGGGGCTCGGATTCTATCTGCTCGATTTCGACCGCCGCGGACTCTACGGAAAACATGGATTTTCCAAAACGAGCCAGTTCGCCCAGATGCGTTTCCACCTGGCACCGCGCAAGACGCGCGAGCTCTTGCGGATCGCCCGCGCGCTCGAAGACCTGCCGCAGATCGACGCGGCCTTTGCTGAAGGCGAGGTCTTGTGGAGCGCCGTGCGCGAGATCAGCCGAGTTGCCACTAAAGAGACCGAAAAGGAATGGCTCGACCTGGCGCGGGAAAGCAGCATGCGCAAGATCGAGCAGGCCGTGAGCCGCGCGCGTTATGGTGAGCAACCTCCCAGAGATCCTTACGGCTTGTCGCACCTCAAGCTCAAAGTCCTTGCCGAGTTGTCACTCGAGGATCACGCGATCTGGCAGTCGGCCTTCGATCGCGTGGCCGCCGACTTTGGTGGCGAGCTGGATGCCGCGACCGTGCTGCTCGTCCTCGCCAAGCAATATTTGGAACAACCGCTCAACCGGCAGGAAACCGAAGCACGAAAGGTGTTTCAGGTGGTCTATCATCGCTGCACCGAGTGCCAGCGTGCCTGGATGCAGACCGAGGATGGGCCAGCCGGCATCCCGGTAGCCAAGGTGGCTGCGCGCGAACCGCTTGCGAAGGTGTTGCGTCTTCCCACGGACACCTCGGAGGCGGATGCCGAAAAAGTCAATAATCCCAGTGAACGCATAGAACTTCATAAAGCTGCCGGTGACGGTGTGATCCCGCAGCAGATCAACTTCGAGAAGGAGGCTGCCGCATCAACCTCCAGAGAGTCTCCGGAACTGCCGACGACGAGGAACGGCATGCCAAAAACCGGCGCAATCGATCTAACCGCTCACCACGGTTCGGTGAGAGCCTTGCTGCCTGCCCCACGTGGGGCGCGACGGACGCCCGCAGAAGGTACCGCAAACGCAGCGCGACAAACCGAATACACCCGTCATCCGCCAGCAGGTCTTGGGCCGTGATGGCCTGTGCTGTCGCTCTCCCGGGTGCAACAACAGAGCACAGCTCATCTGCCACCATGTCGTCTTCCGATCGGAGGGCGGAGCCACGATGATCGATAATGAGGTGGCCCTCTGAAGCAGTTGCCACAGCCTAGTTCACGAAGGAATCCTGCAAGTGGCCGGGAACGCAAAGGCAGAGGTTGCGTGGCTCGGATCGGATGGTGCGGAGCTGTCACGGTTCGAAGGCGGCACGAACGGGATCCGGCTGGCCATCGATGATTCAACGATCGATAGCGACCCACATGGGGAAATTGAAGAGGACACGAGGTTGCGATCACTGGATGAGATCCCCGACCATATCAACAGCGCCTGGTGGAATAAGTACGGCCACAACCTGACGTTCCGAGACGGAAGGCTCTGCCTTCGAGCCAGAAATTGACAGGACTTGCCCGACAATGACCACGGCGATGATCGCCGATGACTCCATCGGTCTTTTCTCTGGCTTGTTGGAAAGAACCGAGCAAAAGGATAAACTCAGGGAGGTTCGTAGTTAGCAGGATTTTTTCGATGCGGTTCTTCGAACACCGAAGCCAGGGGAGGTGTCGTTATGTTCGCCAGAAGCTTCGTTTCCTTCTGCCTTCTGAGTCTCCTTCTCGGAGGTGGATCTTACGGCGCCACGATTTATGTTCCTGATGACTATCCGGCGATCCAGGAAGCGATCGACGCTGCGGTACCGGGCGATACCATTATCGTCAGGCCCGGAACCTATTTCGAAAACCTCGATTTCCACGGCAAGGATATCGCGGTGGTTAGTGAACAGGGTGCAGGATCCACGACCATCGACGCCGGCAAAGCCGGTCAACCAGTGAAATTCTACGGCGGCGAGGGTCGTGCTGCGAAACTCGAGGGTTTTTCGATCCGCAACGGATCGCTCCCGATCGAATGCCACAACGCTTCCTCACCGACGATCGTCAACAACGTCATCGAAGACAACGAGGGCGACAAGGGCGGCGGCATCAACTGCTTCAACTATTCCAATCCACTCATCAGCAAAAACAGGATCCGCAACAATCTGGCCGGGGGCAGCGGCGGTGGGATCTACTGTGAAGGTTCGAATCCCGAGATCACGAACAACATCATCGAGAACAACCAATCCCTGCACACCGGTGGCGGCATCACCTGCAGCGGTGCCCATCCGTTCATCGACAGCAACCTCATCATCGGCAACACCTCGGTCAACGAAGCCGGCGGTATCTTCTTCGCAAAATCGTCTTCGATCACCACGAACAATATCATCGCCTACAACATATCGGGCGGCCTCGGCGGGGGCATTCACTGCAGCCAGTCCTCTCCCGAACTCGTCAACAACACGATCTACGGCAACCAGGCCGCCAGGGGCGGCGGCATCTACTGGCAGCACGATACCACGAGCACCGTGACCAACTGCATCCTCTGGAACAACACCGCACCGACCGATCCCGAGATTGCGCTCTACAGCGCCCCAGCGCTCTTCGAATACTGCGACATAGCCGGTGGCTGGCCGGGAGTCGGCAACATCAGCTCGGATCCCGCGCTGGAGGATCCAATCGCCAACGATTTCCACCTG
>Ga0190283_1001013_pt1 | contig 13498 bp, 25 predicted proteins | sample 48691801_MG_FD_161669 | JGI IMG/M metagenome (GOLD analysis project Ga0190283, IMG submission 161669) | Hydrothermal vent microbial mat bacterial communities from Southern Trench, Guaymas Basin, Mexico - 4869-18-0-1_MG | ecosystem: Environmental > Aquatic > Marine > Hydrothermal vents >...
CGGATGGTGTACTGCGGTATCCAGATGGGCAGTAAGAGTAAACATAGGCACTCCTAAAGTATCCTGCAAGAAGCTAATCTATCTATATTCAAAGAAGGATCCAGTATCTATGTTTCCTACAAGGATAAGTAAATATCTCGTGGGGGATAAGAATCATACCTTTGAGACAGGGACGAGCCATAATTTAGATGAATATTTGGACTATATGTCGCACCTTAATTATAATACACTCATATAGGAGAACTTAGCATATGCAAAATGAAACACTAATTCTAAAAATGATGGACAAGATTGATCTATTAGAAACAAATATGGCTAAAGTTCTTCAAATCATTGAAAATAAGGACAAAAATAAAAATATATTCTGGTACGGCATACTCCCAGTCGTTGTCTCAGTTGTTACTTGCTTATTATTAAAATAAATTAATATACTCTTTTCTAAATCTGGGTATGATATTAGAGTAGAGTAAAATAATAAGGATAAAACTGATATGGCATATACACCAAAAAATAAAGCAGCAGGGTCTAAACCTGCGTATGGAACTAAGAAAACATATACCCCGACATTAAAGGACGGATTTAACAATTTTATGATAAGCCTCTTGAGAGTTCCATTCTCATATAGAGGATCAACTTGGACACCCGAAGATGTAACAGTTAAAATGAATAAACTAGAAGATCATCTTGAGAGAACTGAAGGAGCTTTAGTAGTGAGAGACTTTATTAGAATCTGGTTCGGAGTTACTAAGGATGATGAAGTTGAAGATGGTATCGGAACTATCTTTGATGGTCAAGCATTATCATTAGAATACGCTTTGAATAGTTTTGAGAAAGAGAATGCGAATAATAAGAACGATGGATATAAAGCCGCAGGAGACTCTTTAGTAGAAGTTGGACGTAATATAGAGGTATAAAACATGTTAAGTAAACCTGAAGAGTTATTAGTAGAAGCATACTGGAACTTACGTAAGTTTAGTATAGTTGAATTTCCAGATAACCTAAAAGTGGTATTTAGAGATTCATATATATTACTATGTAATTTAGAAACCTATTTTAAATATGACTCTTCGGGTAACTTTGAGAATGAGTTAGAAAAGAAAATATGGATATATAAACATGTTGATAAATACAAATACACTTTATTTCTAAATAAGGAAGTGAGTTTTACAAAAATGAGAGCAAGGACTATTAGAGATTTTTGCTTCATGTATTCTGAACCAGTTCCTAAATTAGAAAGAATAATAATTAAATGTAATAAAGCTGGTATAACACCTCCGAAGGATCTTAATTACAGGATCAGTAAGAGGTGGTTTACTTATCCAAATAATATAAAAGAACTTAAGAGTGATATAATACTCACTGACTTAATACTTAAAAAGGAGAAATAAAATGCCAACAATAACAGGACTCGCAGGGCTTATGGGGTCTGGCAAGAGTCATAGAGCCAACCAAATGGATGGAGTTATAATTCCCTTCGCTGGCAGTTTAAAAGAGATAGCATATAAATTACTGTGGGGAGCTGAGGACTATTCTTTCGATGAGGAAGATAAGACAGAGTATTGGTGGGGTCCAAGGGATACTGAGTTCACAGGTAGACAATTCCTACAGAGATTAGGAGCCACGATGAGGGGAATAGATCCAGACTTCTGGGTTAATTTATGGTCTCAGAAAGTTATCAAAGCCTACAAAGATGGACATAATATTATAGTTCCAGATGTTAGATATGAAAATGAATTTGATAGTATATACGCATTTGAAGGGATATTTGATAAAGCAGAAGTGATATTATGTGATTATAAATCATATAGGTATGATGATACAAACAACCATGAATCTGAGGAGTTTGCTAAGATGTTACTAAGATTAGGAAAAGTAGACGGTGATATAATCACAAGGGGGTTCATACATGGATCTTGATTTTACAAAAATACTGACAAACATTCTAATTAATTTAGATTTTAGAATGAACTTTAGATTTAAGAATGGACACCGTGGGTGGAGGAATTGTATTTCCCCCTCCCAGTTAAAGTTATCAAAAGATGCTAAGAAACAAGCAACGGCATTCTTTAATCCTGAGTTGCTGTATCATCTTAATCTGATAACTGAGAAACAAAAAGGAACTCTAACTAGGAATAATAGTATAGACACTGCTGGTCTTATGAATTGTACATTAGGTACATTTGTACATGAACTACTATTACCTGAGATTGAAATATACCTTAGAAAACTAGGAATAAATGCTATAATTGAACTCCCAGTGTTCTCACATAAAACAGGAATATTCGGGACAGCAGACTTAGTTATCTTCGATAAAGGCAAGATGCATATATATGACCTAAAAACTACAGGAGGTAAAATACTTGAAAGACACGATCCCAGCACTCTTTATGATGATTACAAACGACAACTGTATGCGTATGCTATCACTCTTAATGATATGTATGAGGGAGAATATGTTGTTGACTCGGCTCATATCATCTCCGTTTGTAAGACCCCTGCCTCAATGGGGTATACTCCAGAGGGTGAGAGAGTAAGACTACCTATTTCAGCACAATGTGAAGTAGACCTAGACCCTGTACATGCTAAGTATGAGAAGTTCATGGAGAAGGTTCTTGAGGAGGTGATGAATATACATCATCTCATTAAACTTAATGACTCAAACCATGACCACTGGCTCTTGAATGGTGAAGTTCCAGAGGCATTCCTCAAAGGGATGGATGAAGTAAATACGAGATTAGAAAAACTAAATGTTATACCTTAGAAGTTCTAGGGTATAATTTTAGTATAAGAAAAATAAAGGAGATAATTATGAAAGATTTAGAGGATGGAATCCGTAAGTTAGAAGCTATGTTGATAGTTTTTGAAGTACTGAAGGAAGATCTTATTAAACTTAAAGATAAGAAAAAAGATTTAGTTGACCATTACTGCCCTTATTGTTCTGAACTATTAGGTAAAAGAGAGAGGTATACTACTGATGCTTGATTACGAAGATAAGATAAGATTCAAAGCAGAACTAAGTGCTGCTAACAGAAGGATTGCGAATCTTGAGGAGCAGCTAGAGAGTAAGGTAGCTATGATAAATACCTTACAGTTTTGCTTAAATGAAACAAGAAAGACTGCACAGAGAGTACTATCGGAAACATTAGGAAATAAAGGAGATTATATAATATGACAGACAAAACACCAGTCCAAGTAACAAACTTGACGGGACAACTAGATAGAATAACCGTTAGTGTATCTGAGAAAGTAAATACAGGGAACTATGAATCTAAGGATGTTTTTGTAGCTTATTCAACAGACTTGAATCCTGAATTTGATGCCTGTAATATTGAAGATCATGTCGCACCTATATACGCTAGAGTTAGAGCTGAAGTAGATAAGATAACTCGTGGCATTAGGAATGGAACTGGAATAGCCGAAGCTATCAATGTTCAAGAAGCAGTAACAGCACCATCACCTACTAAACGAAAATGGGGGACTAAGAAATGAGTATATTAAATGATTTGAAGAAGGAAGGCAAGGTCGAGATGACCAAGACTAAGATAGTTATAAAGTACACTCAGAAAGAAATAGATGCGAATCCTCAAAAATACACTGACTTATGTAATGAATTACATGCGAAGGGTTGGAGTACTCAAGTAGCATTTCTTTGCGGTAAGAATAAATTGGAGTTTATAAAATGAATGATAACCTAAAAGAGCTGTTGACCCGAATATGTAAGGGATGTGAAATCAACATCACAAACCTTACTTTGCCAAAGGATTTCAAAACAGTACTACAGAAAGCAGACTCTCTTAGGAATGACCTAGGGCAGGAGGATGTTTTAAAAACAATTAAAATACTATTTCCTGACCTCGTAAATGTTGCTCCAGATAGGACATTATCAGATAAGGAACTATTAGCTATCTGCTTACAGGGCTGTTATAAGGACAAAGCTCTAATGGTGGATAGCATGATCACCTCAGCTATAATGAAATATGGAAATGTATCTACATATAACTGGAAGGGATTATTAGAGGAAGTTCAAGGATACATTACCGAAGGTGCTGCACTCAAGAACGATTTCTTTATGATGAACAACTTAGTATGGGAGAGAATGAACACAATAGCTTCCTTCGGATACCCCGCACTTGATTTGATGGTGGATGGTGGAATCACAGCATCTTCATATACTATAATCTACGCAGCCACCAACGTGGGCAAGTCGACCATTGGTACTGTCCAGATAGTCGCAAACTTACTTAAGCAGGGTTTGAAACCGTTGATCATTTCTTTGGAATTCGAACCAATAGAAACTGCTACAAATATTTACATGGCTATGTTAGGTATGTCTGACAAGGATCCACGTAAGTTAAACCATATTGACCGTAGCAGAATAGAGGCTCTTTCTAAGAAATACCCTAACATTCCAATCATAAACCACAGTGCTACATATAGATGGCAAATGGATAGTTATATTAGGACTTTCAAACCAGATGTAATTATATATGACCAGTTGACCCTAGGAGCTAAATCTAAGGAGGTTAAAGATATGTCTAACCTATCTACCATGCTTAAGAATTTAGCGGCTGAAACGACCATACCTGTGATAGCTATGACACAATCTGATGAACAGCCACAATGCACTACACAATATAATGAGGCTGGTGAAGACGCAGAGGTAGGAGCTAACATCAAGTATGCCCGCTCCATAGCACACGATGCTAGAACTGTAATCTATATAGGATATGGTTATATGGATAAAGAGCGTAAGAGAGTTCTATCTATCGTAAAGACTAAAGACCGTAATACTGCTAGACAAGATAAAAACCCTAAGATAGGTTTACTTATGACACCTAACGGTATGCAGGAAGACTGGGTCACCTATGATGGTAGAAAATGGAATGTAAGAGATTTTATAACAAAATATAAGGAGATTCTAGGAAATGCCGAAATGGAATATATTAAAACAGAAGACGCTGAAGTCAGCGTTGATGTGGTCGAAGTGCTACACGATGGGGGAGATAGACATGGAACTGAGAAGGTACAGAGCGTACCAGTGCCCGTGGAAAGGAATGATCCTAGCAGTCTTGACCTGTATATCAGCGGGGACTATAATGAGGATAGACTCTCTAATACGGGAGCAAGGCTTCGGGAAGTAGGACGACACCTAAACATCCCCTTCCTGATAGGTTTGGGAGACACATTTGATGATAACAATACTACTAATTACGCTAATAAGTTTCTTTCACACAGGAGCTTTGATTACTCAAAAGATAAAGCATTCGCACAATATTACCATGGAGGTTCTAAATAATGAAACATGAATTATACACCAGATTCTTACTCAAAACAACTGACAGTATAAATAAAGAGTTGGATACTGAGAAGAAAGAAGAAATGTTACAATCGTTGGATGTAGTTATGGCTATACATAATTATAGATTATATCCTTCCGTGATAGAAGCCGCAAAGCATTGTATAATCTCTACGGATGATGAAGATTATGTAATGAAGTATGAACAGATTATCACTTTGTGGAGTCATTTCAATGAATTAAATACGGAGAGCTTATGTGAATTATATGTTAGTATGATGGAAGAGGCTACTGCTTATGTTACATAAAGCCACCAGTGAAGATAGTTTAAATAGATTTAAGGAGAAATATCATGATTATATTACAAAAGAAAGTTCAGAAATTCTTTACATGCGGTGCTTCCTACCAGGACATACAGATAAGAAGCGGTCAGCCTGTCTATACACAGGGTCTGGGGTTTACTCTTGTCCAGTCTGCGGAAGTTCCCCCATGTCGAGACACCTCGATGGAGTTAAGTACGAATACACCGATAGACCTAGAGCTAAACCAGAGGATTCAGTATCTCTTGAATGGAATTTTGATGATGCTCCTCTTCATTACCAGTTTCTTAGTGCTGGCGTACTTCATTGGGTAAACGCTACCAAAGATGAAACAGTCCATGGTCGTGGATGGAGGTGCGACAGACAATATAGACGAATATATGGCTGTAAGGGGATTCCAGGATTTAGACTGTTTGCTCCCATTTTGTGTGAAAGCACCACCGATGCTATGAAGTTATTAGAGAACGGTATTGATGCTGGATCTATATGTAGTGTAAAGAATATACACCATGTAACCAAAGGCAAGATATATATACCTCAGAATGATCCAGCTGGAATACGAGCCTCTTTACAAGCAGTACAACAAGGAGCCTTTGTCTTTAAGTGGTATATGCAGTATCCAAACATAAAGGATATAAGAGAACTATCTGAAGATAAATTTAAATTAATGTTGTTATCTTTAGAAAATTATAGGGTATGATATAGTATAAGGAGATTAAAATTATGGGAATAATGAGTATGTTTATGGTATCACTGGCTACAGCAGTCATAAAAGATACTATATTTAATTGTGATAAAGATCTGGAAGCACTTGAGGTTGAGACTGAGAATAAGATAAATAAGTTAATCATCAAGAGAGACAAACTTATAGTCAAGGCTAATGAAATTGAAGCAGATAGTATCATCAAGGCTGAGAAGATAAAGAAGAATAAGTCTCAGATGAATGAACTATTACAAGAGAGAATAGGTAATATAACCGTCTTAAGACGGGATGAGGACTAATCGTTGAGATTTCACCCGTTAGAGTGTTTGGACATTTTAAACCCATTCCAGTGCCGTTTAAGATTAAGTTCCAATTCAAGGAGGAATATGATGATATTCCTTTACTGACGGGTTTAGTACCAGTCCACAGGTTAGATGCTAACAATGTAATAGTTTGCATAAATAACCTATTCAAAGACACTGGAATACAATGCCCTCTATGTGAGTTCCAAAAGCCTAACAAGAATTATAACTTCGAGTTAAGGTATTTTGATGATACATTTCATTTGAATCGGATTCAAGATAATAAGTTTCTGCGAAGAAAAAGTAGAATGCTAATCATCTTGTCCTCTTTTTGTGTGAAGCAGTATAAGAGTCCGTTAACCCCCGCAGTATTTAATTGGTTGACGGACTACCCCTCACACATCTTACCTACTTTGGAGTCCAAATACTCTGAATGGGTATATTACTGCACTCAACAGATCGCTAGGTATAAAGAGAAATATAAACTATGAATAGAGAAGAAGCTATTAAAAAAGCTATTAAGTTATCTGAAAAGTTTGATACTTATGTAGATAATATGAGAAGAATAAACGATATTATAAATGAGTTAGATCAAAAGTCTACAATGTCTAATAAACATGGAAACCCTGTTATAATTTCATGGCAAAATGGTGAATTAATAAAAGGTATACTTGAGTTTGAATTAGCAGAAATTATCAATATATTAGAGGAAATACAAATATGAATAATGAATTTATAGCCGTAGATTTGAGTAGAAATAATTTAATAAAGCAGGCTTATTTAAAGGGTTATTTCTGCGATGAGGTGGGTAATATTTATAGCCCTTCAAGGAGGAAATTAGCCTTGCATGGAATCAGTGATGGTAGATTAGCTTTCAGTATTACCTTTAAAGGGTACAGTAGGAAAATACCAGTACACAGATTTATAGCTTATATAATATGGGGAGATGGGATATTTGATGCACAGTGCGTAAGGCATTTAGACTGTGATAAATTTAACAACTCTCCTGTGAATTTAGATACAGGAACTAATCAAGATAACCAATTAGATTTGGCACCTGAGAGAAGGTCAGACAAAAATAGAAAAGGTAACCGCACTAAGGTGCTTAACAGTTCCAATCCTCAATACTTAGAATGGGATTTAAGGGTGAGGATTTTTAAATTAGCAAACAGATTAAAAGGAGTTATGAATTCTAAGAAATCTATAGCCTTAAAATTTGGAATACATATTTGTACAGTATATAGAATATTAAAACAAGAATATATTAAGGAGTATTATAATGTCTAATAATGAGTGGATTAGTGTAGATGTAGAAACATCTATGTGTGCAGAGAAAAAGCTAATGGTTATTTCAGTATGTGATGCACAGGGGGATGCCTCTATTATCTATAAATTCTCAGAGCATACTGATGAATCTCTGAAGGCTGCTTGTGAGTATCTGGATGGTAAGAATTGGCTGATCCACAACGCTTGGTTTGATGTGGGGGTTCTCTATAAACTAGGTATCACCTGCTCCAGTGTATATTGCACTATGACAGGTGAGTCCTTAGTTTGTGGGAATGGGGTAAATAAACCATTAGGATTTTGTATTAAGAAGTATATAGGTTTAGAAATTGAGAAGGATTTACAGACTTCTGACTGGTCTAAAGCTATGACAGATGAGCAAGTAGAGTACTGCTTAAATGATGTGAAATTCTTACATCGTATAAAGAAAGATCAAGAAGACTATCTCACTAAGAGGGGAATGATGACTCATTTACAGTTAAAGAATGAGTACATTAGGGCTATAGGAGCTGATGCCTTTAGAGGCGTTCCAATGGACAAAGGGCTACTTGACGATATAGCTAAGAGATGTAGGACTAATTACCGTAAACAGTTGACAGAGTTATTAGATTTAGTACCGTTAGAGATGTTCTTTAAGTCCACATTTACTATCAAAGCTCTGAGGGATGAACTAACCCCATACTCTTCTAAGGTGATAGAATTAAAGAAGAGAACACAAATGGAGGAGTTATTAGAGTCTGGAGAGTTAGATGACGCTGTTCGTAGTTTTATAATAGATAATCCATTCAATAAGACTCTACTAATCTCTATCGAGGCACCAGCATTCGCATCTAACTGTGCTGAGCATTTTGGAGTAGATGTCAACAGTTTCTCAGTAACCTCTAAGAGACTAATGGACTTTCTGGATGATGAGAAAGATCACCCATTCACAAAAGTAATGGAATTGATATTTGCGATACGATTGACTCAGAAGGTCTTAACAACATATGCAGACCCTAAACCAGAAAAAGTATATACTGATTCTGATGGACTTATGAGAAGAACCTCTAAGGTGGCTTATACCTCCACAGGTCGTATAACATTCACCCCCTTTGCACAGTTCCCCAAAGAAGGCAGTGGCAAGTGTCAAGAGGCTAATGAATTGCGTTCAGCCTGCATAGCTCCTAAAGGATATAAGATAGCTTCTTTAGATTATGCGTCCATAGAAGATGTACTGATGGGTTTAGTGTTTAACGATAAAGCAAAACAGAAGATATTAAGAGAAGGATACGACCAATACCTGCTCTTTGCGTCCAAGTTATTCGGAACTTTTGATTATACTGACCCTTCACAAACTGAGGAGCTAAAGACAACATATAAGGGCTTCAGACAAGCAGTAAAGGCTATATCCTTAGCATCTAACTATAATGTTCAGGCTAAAAAAGTAAAGCAAATGTATGACACTGCTATGGAGGAAATGGATTTAGACAATCCCCTGACTGGTGAGGAGATCCTAGATAAATGGAGAGAATTGTATGAGGGCATATATGAATTTCAAAAGCATCTAAATGATTTCACCTGTAATACTATACAGAGTTATTATGATAAGTTTGATTTTGATAACGGAGATATGAGATCATTAAAAACATTTAATCTGGATCCTTTCTCACAACCATGTAAGTTAAGAGCTAATGTGCTTCGGGACTCAGGATTAGTAATATCCGCCAGTTCAGTACTTGGACTTAAAAGGGATTATGTGGGACATCAATGTTTCTCTCAACACTTCTATGGTAGTAAGAAAGCACATGTACAGGAGCTCGGGAATGTCACAATACAGTCCACAGGAGCGGAGCTACTAATGTTAGCCACTATCTTAGTAAAAGCCAAACACCCTGAGGTGATCATCCCCTTCACCATTCACGACAGCATTATAGCATATATCCCCGATGATGATAATGCAGAGAGCGTAAAGGAATCTATGCTAAAGCTGATGGAAACTGCTGGATATATGATAGTCGGTTATGGCACCACTGCTGATGGGGGGATTACTGATAGAGGATTTTAATTGTTATAAAGGTTAGAAATATGGGTATGATATAATTATGAATAAAAAATGGAATTGGAAATGTCAAGTTTCCGAATATATCAAAGCGGCTAAGGACTTAGGTTATTATATAGATGAAGTTGGTAATGTTTATAGTCCAAGAGGAAATAAGCTGAAACCTATAATGATGGGAGATTCAAGACCTTCATTCTCAGTTAGATATAATTCAAAAAATAGAAATATTATGATACATAGGTATATAATGTATCTAATATATGGTGATATTTTGTTTGATTTTGAATGTGTTAGACATTTAGATGGTAATCCTCTAAATAATCATCCTTTGAATTTAGCACTAGGTAGTCAAAAGGATAATATGTTTGATATTCCTAAAGTTATAAGGTCTCGGAGAATTAAAACAAGAAATACTAAATGTATACTCTCTGGAACTGGTAATTATATTGCTTGGGACATTAGAATTAGAATTTATAAATTATCAAGGAGGTTGTATAAAGTTAGAGGAGCTATAAATGCAATAGCTCGGAAGTTTGGAGTTACTAGACAAACTGTTAGAAACATTCGTGAAGTTCAAAAAACAATAAAGGAGTATTATCATGAGAAATAAAAAATGGAATTGGATGTGTCAGGACTTAAATGATGAACTGAGTAATAGACTCGGTTTCTTTAAAAGCATAGAAGCTTCGACTATGGGTTTGATGGAGGAAGTAGGTGAATTAAGTACCCTTCTCCGAAAGTTCGTAGGGAATAAGAAGATTAAAAGTACTGATGCTGACCAAGATGCGGATACTTTAAAATACCACATAGGACAAGAGATCGCAGATATTATGGTATATGTCTTACAGATCTCATCCGAATTGGATATAGATATAGATACTGCATTCAGTAAAAAAGCAAACGTACTATTATCTCGTACGTTTAAAAAATAATTGTTATAAAAGTTAGAAATCTGGGTATAGTATAATTATGAATAAAAAACATGAACAAGAGATGAATAAATTCCTCGAAGGTTACATTGAAAAACTAGTAAATAGTATTTGTTTTCAAGGAGACAATGAGGATCTCACAGATAGATTAAAAGTAGCAGAGGCTATGGCTAAAGGTGGAGTAAAGTCCTACAGTAATTATGTCTGGGAAGTTGATGGAATTGAGCGTAAACCTGTATTCAAAGGGAGGGTAAGATGAGTTATACTATGGATCTTTATGTTTGTCCTATATGTAAGGATGAACGTCCCGCATTTAAAAGCTGTATGGACATATCTGGACCGTTTTGTGATTGTGAAGACAAATTAGCATCATGGAATAACCCCACTATGGTCAATACAGGAAGAACTATAGAATTGCCCGATGTTGTTTATATGCCTTATGGAGGAGAAAATTATTAATACAGTATTAACAATAGGGGACTTACATGCTCCCTTCTGTCATAAGGACTCAGTGGAGTTCTGCAAGAAAGTATATAAGGATTTTAAATGCACTGAAGTAGTCTTCTTAGGGGATCTATTAGATCAATACGCATTTACTAGATTCACCAGAGACCCTGACGCAATGAGTGCTAAGGATGAATACTCTAAGGCTATAGAGCAGTTAAAGCCTTTCTATAAGGCATTTCCAAAAGCTAGAGTAGTGATGGGTAATCATGATGTGAGGCTATACAAAAGGGCATTAGAAGTAGGCATACCTGAGTGGTTGATACAGTCTATACATGAGTCAATGAATATGCCTAAGAAATGGATAGTAGACTATAAGTATGAAATCGATGGAGTTCTTTATATCCATGGTGAAGGCTTGACAAAGAGTACTGATTTGGCTATTAAGAAGATGATGAGGAATGTGGTGTATGGACACACTCATAAAGCCTCCATATCCCACTTAGCATCAGCACATAGACGCTATTTTGCGATGAATGCTGGTTGTCTGATAGATACGGACAGTTATGCGTTTCACTACGCTAGGACTTGTCCAGAGAGGGTAATGTTGGGAGTTGGTGTAGTTAAGGATGGGTTATTCCCCACCTTTGTACCAATGCCAATGGGTGATAACCCTGAACTGACCATAAGAACTAAAAGAGCGTATAATAGGAAAGTGAAATGATAGAATATCTAATGTTTAAATATTACATAGGAGAAAAATAATATGGAATTTATAGTAAAATTTGAAGGTAATAAGTTTTTTGTACAAGCAGAGACTGTTGAGGAGTCAATAGAGATGGTATTAAATGCTATGTATACTCCCGATACTCTCCCACTGGTTTATGAAATATCATCTAAACTTAACACGGAGATACCAAAGGGGATACAATGAGATATAGAAGTATAAAGATATTTGATATTAAATACAATTCTTTAGTGGACTATGAGGGTGAAATAGCAACTGTCTTGTATACTCAAGGGTGTAACTATAATTGCCCTTTTTGTATCAATCCAGAGTTGAAAACTTACTTAGATTTTGATGTAATTAACGATGAAGTATTGTTTAAAAAACACAATACAGCCTTCGTAATTACGGGTGGTGAACCTTGTATTTATTACGATTTACCATATATAATTAAAGATATTCAAAAGAAAGGGTATAAGGTTAGGTTAAATACTAATGGTAGTTTCCCTAAGGTGCTGGAGAGATGTAAACCTGATTTCATCTGTATGTCTGTCAAGACTGTATGGAGGAGGTATAACGAGGTGGGGGACGATAGACCACACAGTCATGAATATCTTAAACAGTCCAAAAGATACTTAAGAAATAGTGGTATCCCCTATGAATTTGTATTAGTAAATGATCCAAATATCGTAACTCCAGCAGAAATATTAGAGATTAAATATGAAATACCAGAGATAAAATTGATAAATAAACAATAATTAATTATTTATAATACCTCTATAAGGAAACAATTATAGAGGTATTTATATATGGCAAAGAGACCAGCCAAAACAGAAGTGGCTAAGGTTATAAACAAGGATAGAATGGCAGCTATGAAGAAGTATTTAGCCCCCAATCAAATAGATGAGAACACTGAACAGCTTGCGATGCAAGAGCTAATATTACATGAGAAACCAATAGAGTTTCTAAACAATTACGCATTTGAGGAATTATTTGAAAAGGGTAAACCTAATGCCAAAGTAATTAGGGATCTCGCTAGTGTTCATAGTATGTCTACATTAGCAGCTACCCACATTGTTAGGTCATTGACAAGAGAGATAGGGGAATCATTTAACCCCAAGACTGAATTCACTCAACTCTTTTACCAGATGAATAACAACATGGCTATGCTACAGGAAATACTCACTCAAGTAGCTGAAGATGGTGCTGACACTGACTTAGATCCTGCTTCTTTGCTGGCTGAGATGAGAGCATGGTTTACCCTAAAGGGTAATCTCCTAAACAACGCTGGGTCTCAGCACTTACAGGCACAAGCTGTCAGTATAGAGAAAGAGAAAGCCGACAGACTTAATGGTATGTCAAACGAAGATTTAATCAAAGCAATAGGAGCACTATGATATGTTTAATTTTAAGAAAAGATACGCAAAGACCGCAGACCATGCCCGTTCTGGGTCG
>Ga0190283_1001015_pt1 | contig 13478 bp, 9 predicted proteins | sample 48691801_MG_FD_161669 | JGI IMG/M metagenome (GOLD analysis project Ga0190283, IMG submission 161669) | Hydrothermal vent microbial mat bacterial communities from Southern Trench, Guaymas Basin, Mexico - 4869-18-0-1_MG | ecosystem: Environmental > Aquatic > Marine > Hydrothermal vents > Microbial...
AGGGCTTTATGGTTTTCATTTTTGAAATATTTTTTGTCAAAAAAAGTACTTGACATTTTTTAAAAATTAGAATAAAATTGGCAAATTATGTATTTTTTCGGGGTCTTTAAAATAAAACTAAATAGACATGAACTTAATAAGTTTGGAATTGGGAAAATCATTCAAAACCTGGTTCTTAATCTTGAAGATGGCTACCGGTCCTTACTTAAGATAATCAACATAAGGTAGGTTTTTGTTCAACAATCCTCAAATAATCATGTTAAATAAACTTAAAAAAAGTTATTGGGGTATTTTAATTGCCCTCATTTTCTCCCAACCAATTTTAGCTATAGAAGAAAATTGTGATTATGCAGCTGATTTACTTCTTTATGCTTATAATTTGCGTGATAATATTTCGCTAAAAAAATTACTATTTATAAAGTCTTTACATTTTTGTCACAGTCAGGCCAATGTCCATAATACTCTCGCTAATATTTTCAAAGAAGAAGGTCAATATGCAAAGGCTATTTTCCATTATAGACATGCACTAAATATACGTCCTAATTTTTTTGAAGCTTGGTTTGGAATTGGGGCAACATACGATGTACAAAGACAATTTTCGCTTAGTTTAGAAGCCTACTCGCATATATGCCAAATTAATGAAGAGGCTAAAATGCAAATAATAAGGTTGTTAAAAGACAAACGATATGCTACAATTGCAAAAGATATGGTGTTGGATACGGATAGCTTATTGGCACTTTATCAGCCAGAACGTCGTGATGCTCTCAATATGAGACTTGCTGATTGCGGTTTGCATAAACAAGCACAGCCATTGTTTATTTTCTTAAATCTGTATTTTGATACTAGAACTGTGAGTTTTAGCAATGCAGAGGTCGTAAAACAACAACTTAATGAAATTATAGCCGCTTTACGCCATATTAATCCCATACAAAATGTTAATGTACATGGACATACAGATTCACGTCCGTTTAAAAATCTCAGTTTTATGGAAAGTAAGCAACGTAATTTGCAGTTATCGGAAGAACGTGCCGGTATGATTGCTGATACTTTACGGCAGTATGATGTTAAACAATCCATAAAAGTGTATGGTCATGGATATAGCCAACCTTTTATATGGGGTGATTCACTAATTGCTCATACAAAAAATCGCAGGATTGAAATTGAAGTGGAACCCATCAAACAAAAATCTATAGATAACTATTAAGATGATTGCTAAAATTCTAAATTGGATGCCAATAGTTGTTATTGTAATACTTTTTAACGCTTGTATAAGTGGTGATGAAACAACTGAATCGGTAGTGGAACAACCTAAAAATCCTGGTTATTTACGTTTACCTTTAAGTGATAGTATTGAAACTTTTGATCCCAGTTTAATTTATACCGATGCTCAAATTGAACTGGTTGAACAACTGTTTTTAGGATTAACTGATTTTGATCCACACACATATACAATAATACCAGAATTAGCGATTGATTGGCAAGTGAGTCAGGATGGTTTAGTTTATATTTATCAGCTGCGGCAAGACGTGCAGTGGACGCAGGGAAAACCAGTGACAGCTCACGATATAGTTTGGGCAATTCGGCGTAATATTACTAATTCGCCATACGCTTTTACCTTGTATCCGCTAAAAAATGCTCAAGCTATTTCGCAACATGAAATTACCTCGCTATCGTCTTTAGGAGTTCGGGCAATTGATGATTACACAATTGAGTTTACCTTAGAGCAAGCCGCTGGATATTTTCCGGCTCTAACCAGTTTGTGGACTTATGCGCCTTTACCCCGCACAGTTATTGAACAGTATGGTGATAAATGGATTAATTTATCCAATTTGCAAACTAACGGTTCTTATCAGCTTACTTTATTCCAGCCTGATAGTTTGTTAATATTAAAGAAAAATCCTAATTATTATGAGGTGGATAAGGTTCAAATAGCAGAAGTACATTACCATATATTGCCGGAAAGCTCTTTAGCATTTGCAATGTATAAGGCTAATAAATTAGACATAATCGGTGGTCAAGCTTACCTATCGATGTCGCAATCTGTCATGACAAGCGTAAAATATAATAAGAACTTACGTGCAGAGCAATATTCAGTACCCAATTTTTGTACCGAATGGTATGGTTTTAATGTCCAACGTCCTCCTATGGATAATCTCTTAGTTCGCAAAGCCATTATAGCTGCTATTGACAAGAGAAATCTCATGGATGTTGTGCTCGAAGCTAAACACCTACCGGCTATGACTTTTACTCAACCTTATGGCGTTGAACCGGTCGAAAAAACGGGTATAGTATTTGATCCTATCCATGCACGAAATTGGTTGGCTAAAGCTGGTTATCCGCAAGGTAAAAATTTTCCACCATTGTTTTTAGTACATAATAAATCTAAAAAACATGCTGCTACAGCTAAAGCAATTAAAAAAATGTTAAAGCATCACTTGAATATTGATGTTGAAGTGCGTTCCCTTGAATTAGAACGCTATATCAAAATTTTAACTGCCGACACTCCCCATATTTTTCGGATGAATTGGTGTGCAATGCCGGATGCTGATCATTGGTTATATGAAGTTTTCCATCCGGATAAAGGAATAAATTGGATTGCGTGGGATAATCGTGAATTTGCGAAACTCGTTACTAAAGCCCGCCAAATTTCTGACCTAACTGGGCGTGCAGAACTTTATCAGCGTGCGGAGAAAATTCTCACAGAAACTGAAGCTGTAATTGTTCCTCTATATTTTGAAACGACTCCATTTTTAGTTAAATCCTGGGTACAAAATTGGAATGACAAACCATTTGGTGGTCAACATATTCGTAACTGGTCTTTGGAATAAAAATGAAAATAAAATACTGGCTATTAATAATAATCTTATTATTTTCGGCATCATTTATCTGGTGGAGCGGTTTTTTGCTGACAGAAGAACCGATTTATATTGCTCTTTCAGGCCCCATGAGCGGAACGAGTGAGCTGAATGGTAAAGCGATGGTGCAAGGAGTGCAAATGTATTTAGATCAGATTAACCAACAAGGTGGTCGTCCCATCGAATTATTGCAATTTGATGATCAGAATCAACCTGATTTAGCTAAACAAACGGCTTTAAGCATTGCCAAACAAAGTCAAGCAGTTGCTGTTATTGGTCATTATACAAGTTCTGCCTCTATAGCAGCAGCCCCTATTTATCAACAATATGGCATACCGGCAATATCTGGAAGCGCAACCGCCGATAAATTAACACAAGGCAATGATTGGTATTTTCGTACTATATTCAACAATAGCGATCAGGGTTCATTATTGGCTAATTATGTGCGTAAAATACTTAAATATCACGTAGTTGATATATTATTTGATGAAGATGTTTATGGCACGACACTCGCACAATCTTTTGTCCAAACTGCAGAATTTATCGGTTTAACAGTAAGATACCAGTGGTCTATAAATCCAGCAGATACAAGCGGTTTTGATAATACCCTTAGCAAAATGATTGATAGTTTACAAAGTTCTACTCATAAAAAAAGTATGATTTTTTTCGCGACTCATTCGACTGAAGCAGTTAAAGCTATTATTGCCCTGCGGGATGCAAAGATCAGCAAGCAGATAAAATTCATTGGAGCTGATGCTTTATCAAGTAGTCGTTTTATGAAAAAAATGAGTCGCAACCCGAGAGAATTATTACAGCCTGGTTATTATAGTGATGGTATTTATGTTGCTGCACCATTATTGATTAATGAAAAAAAAATGCAAAACTTTAGACATGAATTTATACATAAGTATCAAGAAGAACCTACAATGACTGCGGCTTTATATTATGATGCGGCTCAAGTTATGGTTCAAGCTATTACTCAATTAAAAGCGAGTGCTCAAACTCTTGAAGAAAATCGGCGACAAGTAAAACATACTTTGGGACAGCTATCCCGATTAGAAGATGCCGTTGCTGGTATAACGGGTAACTTATTTTTTGATAAAAATGGTGATATAATCCAATCAATACCCATTGGTTTTTATGAAAAAGGACATCCTATCACAGCAGCATATCAATTTCAATTGCTAAATGCTATACAAGATCAAGATACATTATTACAAAATGTGTTAGATAATAAAATCATCCAAGTAAATGGTAAATTTATGAATCGTACTCAGGTAATTTATACTGGGATTGATTTTAATGAAATTAATGAGCTTGATTTTGCGCAATCACTTTACTCTGCAGATTTTTTTCTCTGGTTTAGATTTAAAGGAGATTTTGATGATGCTAATATTGAATTTCTTAATGTCCTTGATTTAAGTTATTCTTTAGAAAAACCGCTCGTTCAACAAACTTTTGTTGCTGGTAAGATGTTATCTAATCCGAAAATGTTACTAGACATCAAGGAACAACTTTTGCCTACTAAAATTATAGCAAATATGTCCGAACAATTTGATGACAAAGTCAAAGTGAAAGCTTATCGAATCAAAACGACATTTAAAGCTGATTTTGATTTTCATAATTATCCGATGGATGTACAAATTTTACCCATTTATTTTCGACATAAAATATTGCCTAAAGATGCTTTGATTTATGTTGTTGATACACAAGGTATGCAATTAAAGCAATTTGATCCAAAACATATTGAAGCTAGCACTAGAACATTTTTTAAACTGGGCGATTGGGGAGTCAATAAAATTTTATTCTTCCAAAGTTTGTACCAAAATGACTCAACCCTAGGTATGCCAACTCTGTTTGACAACCAACAACGCATAGAGTTTTCTCAATTTAATGTTTTAATCACTATTAAACGACATGTATTTAATTTTATTATAAAAACGCTATTGCCGATTATGTTTTTGTTAGCATTAGGCTACCTTGCATTTTTTATTGCTTCATTTGGTCAAAAATTATCTATTGGAGTCAATTTAATATTAGCCAGTTCCCTATTTCATTTGCAATTATCTTCTAATTTATCAAATGTAGGTTACATTATTTTGATGGAATATTTCTTTTATCTAATTTATTTACTGGCCATTTTCATTATTGCTGTCGCTATTTTTTATCACTTCACTGAGGATAGAGTAGAGGATGAAAATGTCATTGCATTGCGTAAACGTATTGACTTGTTAGGCAAAATATTTTACCCCGTTATTTTATTGACCGGCGTTATTATTATCGCCATTATTGGTAGTTCTGCATAAAGTCATGTTAAATTTTCAGGACACCTTTTATTTATACCGAAAAGGGCAACCACAAGGGATTGCCCCTACCAATTATTTAATGCTCATTTTTTAAGGAATCAACATGCGAAAAATCATATTATTAGTTTTAATTGCGATAATCCCAGTATTGCAAGCTGCTGAGAATGAAGAAGTTATAAAGCTATTGTTATGTTACGATAGCCCAAATTCAGACTACTGCGTTGCTGAACATGTTTTCAAGTTAAAACAACGTGTTGAAAAGATGCAACGACAACTTAACACCCAACGCAAGAATATACAAAGTTTGCAACAGAGTACTAAAACTTTACAAGCTGAAATAGTTCAATTAAAACGCCAACAGAAAAATGATGCTAAACATTTCGCCAAGTTAGAAGCTGAAATGGATTCGCAACATAAGGCGATTAATGAACATTTCGTCAAGTTAGAAAGCACAATGGATTCGCAACATAAGGCGATTAATGAACATTTTTCCAAGTTAGAAACCACAATGGATTCTCAACATAAAGCCATTAATGAACATTTTACTAAATTGGAAACTGAAATGGCATCCCAACATGAGGCACTTGATGAACACCAGAAAATGCTGCAAAAATTTGCGACTAAAATAACTCGTTTAGAACATCGTTTATACCGTTATGTGGATAATAATGATGGAACAATAACAGATAGCCGTACCCATTTAATTTGGCTAAAAAATGCACATTGTTTTGGTCAAGAAATTTGGTATCAAGCGAAACAAACTGTTGCTAAATTAAAAACGGGACAATGTAATTTACGGGATAATTCTAAAATGGGGGAGTGGCGCTTACCTACTAAAAAAGAGTGGGAATTCATGCTAGAGAAAAAATATAGAAAATTAACGCTATCTAATGCACTAGGTACTGGACAGTGGCGAGAAGGCGATGCTTTTGTGGGAGTACAGTTATCCAAATATTGGACTGCTTCTTCACAAACTAAACGTTCTTCATGGTATGCGGACGTTTATAATGGTTTGTTGGATACTGGTAAAATTAATATGAAATATTATATATGGCCAGTGCGTGGCGGAAAATGAATCTTGCCAGTCAGGTAGGGCAATGCCATTAAGTTAAGCAGGGCGAACACGTAAGCAGGGCGAACACGTAGGCAGGGCGAACACGTAGGTTCGCCCCTACAGGATCGTTAACTCATCTGAATTTATTCTATAGATCAGACTTCCTACACGGTAGCCCAAAATAAAAAACAACCTTGTTACTGAAAAGATAATAAATTAAAATTAATTCTATCACCAAGATATTTCATCTAATTGAAACTGTTTACCTAAAAACTAAATAACCTTAAAAATCAATAAGTTAGCTATTTTCACACTTAAAAATAGAGCTTCGCGAAGTCAAATAACATCAAAAACTTGATAGTCGAGTATAAATACTATTTTTGGCAAAAATAGTATTTGGTGCCATTTAAGGCAAGAGGTACATAAGCAACTTTTAAAAGACTATATAGGGCAACCACAAGGGATTGCCCCTACATCAGAATATTTTCGTCACTCGACATAAGAATCTGGTTGTAGGGGCAATCCTTTATGGTTGCCCTGAGTAGTTACGACTATATAAATATAACAAACTAAAAACCTTATGTACCTTTTTGCTTAAACGACACCATTTATTGAATATTTTTCAAAAATCAGATTTCTACCTCTGAAAAATGTTAAACTATTTATGCGTACCTTAATATTTTTTTTGTACGGAATTTTTTTCAAACCATATATAGCAGGTTTGGTGGGTTTATATAGCGCAACACCGATAGGTTCAACCCACCTGCGTTTGCTTTATGAATATAAAGGAGATAATTTATCAATGAAAAAAGCGAGTATTTTCAAGTTGTGGGCATTATTGATGTTCACGTTTATCAGCACTGCAAGCGTATTACGAGCAGCAGAAACTGTAGAACTCTGCACAGCCGTAGATGGTTCAGGCAGTATAAGCTCTAGTAACTTTCAGTTGCAGATAGAAGGTTTGGCGAGAGCCATTGAAAAATCTTCTGTAGTGCCTCAAAATAGCAGAGTTATTCTTTCCATAGTGCAATTCTCAGGCGGTGTTCGCGTTGAGATTAGCCCCATACTCATAGATAGTCAAGCGACTGCTAATGCTGTAGCGGCTCAGGTTCGTGCTATAGGGCAATTGAATGGTGGCACTAATATTGCGGGTGCCATTGATGCTTGTACTCAACAATTTAGATTCACAACCGACAAACAAGTCATTGATGTTTCTACAGATGGTCAGAGTTCCGGTTCTTCGGGTGCAGCAGATCGGGCGATAGCAGCCGGTGTGGATGTTATCAATGCTTTGGGAGTTGGAAGGGGTATAAATGTGGATGAATTGCAGTCCCTGGTCAGACCTCAACCCGCTTCTGAGTTTCCAAAAAAAGGCTTTGTCCATATAGCCCCTAGTTTTAATGAGTATGCAAAAGCTATTAAATCAAAGATGGCTGCTGAAACGGGACAACTGCTCGCAATTGAGTGTACGCAACTTCCTCAAGTCGAGTGTAAAGGTTTGGTAGAACTTTATTATCGTACCAAGGGCTATTACTGGAAAGAGGGTTGGAGTGCGGACCAAACACATTGCGATTGGAAGGGCATAACTTGTCAAGATGGACATGTCACTCAAATTGATTTAAGTGCAAATCAACTGAAAGGGACAATTCCACCATCAATTGGTTATTACTTTAGTAAGTTGTCAAGCCTTAATTTAGCTGATAATAAACTTGGTGGTGCCATTCCATCTTCTTTAGGACATTTGAGTCAGTTACAAACTCTGGCACTGAATAATAACCAACTCAATGGTTCTATCCCTGGTCCAATAGGTTATATTGAACAACTACAAACCCTTAACTTGAATGACAATCAACTGAGTGGTTTTATCCCCAAATCTTTTGAAAAGTTGCAACAATTACAACGGTTTGATATTAGCAATAATCAATTGACTGGGATATTTCCCGATTTTTTGAATAATTTGAATCAGCCGGTGTCTTTTGATTTGTCTGGTAATAAATTTATTGGTATTCCTACAGATAAATTGACGAATGATGCAGATAAATTGACGAATAATGCAAATAAAGTGTCCACAACCACTCTGATCTCAATTGTTACCGGTGCTGCAATTGTTGTTGGGCTGGCGTTACTTTTTCTCTTATGATGTTCCGCCGATATTAATGTTAGTTTGGGCAAACACGCTGGTTAGCCCCTACAGCCAATAAATACGCGAGGTTTTGTAGGGGCAAATCACGACTGTTTGCCCGATTCAAAATGTAGATTAAATCAACCGTTATAAAAAAAGCCCCTTGTCATGGACTTGGGGCTTTTTAAATGTATGAAGTAGAATGGTGGGCTTCTCTACCCACCTACGAGCTATTAATCATCATCATCATCAATATTGGTAACACTTCTTACAGACTGATTGCTTTCAAATAAAATGGGCGCTGCTTTAAATAATATTTCAATAACATAATCTAAGGCAATAACATAAAATCCATTGATTACTTTCAAAGTCGTCGCGTTATAACCTGATTGTGAGTATAAAGTAATGTCATTTGTTATACCATCATTTAAACTGATCACATAAAATACAGGTTCTTTTATCTCCTTCAGTGTCTTTCCTTTTTCTCTAAAAAGGATTTCTGCCATAACACCGCCGGTAAGGGAAAGAAAAATACTTTTATCAGCTGTGAATAATGACTGATGATTATTCATAAGACTTTGCTTAATTGAAAGCAAAGCCGACAATATCAATGCCTTTGTTTCGTCCTCGATAGCGGTATGCTTTTTGATATTACCGCCTGTTGTTCCATCAAGTTTTATAAAAGCACGGTCATTTCTTTCTATTGCTGTTCCATCAAGTTTTATAGAAGCAAAGCCAGAATCAAAAGGAAGCGAACCACTTAAAAGTTTACTTAACTCTTTCCTCCAATCTTTGGGAACAGTATTTATAGCTGTATTGCTAAAGAAATGGAACGCTAATGAGCTGTCAACAGAAGAAAAACGAACGTCGATCTTATCTGCGCCCTGTTTTTGAATACGATAAAAATAACTTTCAGTATTTTCATCATTACCTCTTTTAAACTGCTTCTCATCTTCATAATAAGTCCTATAAGACTTATAAAACTCAATTTCTTCACGAAGCAGCATCTTACATAAAAATCTCAACACATCAAGTTTCAAAAAATCTTCTTGATCGGTTTGTTTACGTTCCTCTAATTCCTTTATCTGATCTTCATAATTCTGAATATCAGATTCTTTTGATTTAATTTCGCCAATCAAATTCCGTTTTTGATTTTCAATATTTTCAGCCAAGTTGTCCATTTTATTGGCTGTGTCAGATTTTTTCACCTTTAATTCTTCAATTCTTGAAAAATAAGGTTCTTTTTCTGATAATGGCTGAATTTGGAGAATTTCTTCTTCAATCTCTTTGATTTCATTTTTTAAACGGCTTTCAGTTGATGGAATAGACTCAAATTGCTTGTCTAATTCATCTAAAGATTGTTTTTGGTTAGTTATCTCTGATTCTAACCTTTCTTTCTTTTTGAGACTTTCATCAATTTTAGCATCTAAAGGAGAGCTATCTAATATAGAATTTAACTTCTCCACCATTTCCTTTGCAGAATCATGCAAAAACGCCTTCAATGTTCTATCCGATTCAAGAGCTATCAATTTTTGAATTTCACTGCGTATCATTTTTGAATTGATGTAAAAATCATCTATCGTAAAATCTTTTAAATGATTTTCTATCTGTTTCAATTCTGAAAGTTTCATAAATTCCGAACGAAGTATTGAGTATAACAACCCTCTTTTTCCACAAATATATCAGTTGCAAGGGTTAATTAAATAAAAGATTACCCATTTCCTAGCGAAACGAGGCAATGAAGTAAATAACCAAAGAAAAAAGAAATACCATTTTTTCAAAAAATGGTATTTTTAAATTCAGTATTATTTTGACTAACTAAATATTATACGGACTTAAAAACATTTTTCAAGCTTTTTTTAAATTATTTTTAAAAATAAATAATTATATCTTTATATACCCTTTATCCATAGCATTTACATTTTACGCTTGCTACACTTGTTATTTAAAAAATAGTATTTTTGTAAAAACTCATTTGAAACCGCATTCTATAGATGTTCAGAAAAATAATTTTTTGATCAAACCTGCCAGGTTTTGGAAACCTGCCAGGTTTTGTGAAGTTATTTATCTGAAAGTCTATATATCGAAAAATGCTATTTTCTTATGTAGGGGCAAATCCCTTGTGGTTGCCCTCAATTAACCATTAACAATTAACCATTATTTATAGTATAATTGGTATTTCATTTTTCTGAGTTTTAATAAGCACTTATCTTTCTTTAACCATTTATGTAAGGAAATAATATGCCTCATTATACGACTGAAAATATTCGCAATATTGCCCTCGTGGGTCAAAGTGATGCTGGTAAAACGACTTTGACTGAGGCATTGCTACTTCAAGCCGGTGTGATTAATAACGCCGGCAAAGTTGAAAACGGTAATACAGTGTGTGATTTTGAGCCACTGGAAAAGGAGTATCAACACTCGCTCGGCGTTGCCCTTGTTCACATCGATCAACAGGGTAAGCATATTAATATTTTAGATACCCCAGGTTATCCCGACTTTATGGGACATTCCATCAGTGTTCTTTCGGCGGTTGAATCCATGGCTGTTGTGATTAATGCGCAGACTGGTATTGAGATGATTACGCGCCGTATGTTGGAATGTGCAGCCCAACAAAAATTATGTCGAATGATCATTATCAATAAAATTGATGCACCGGAACTTGATTTGCCTGGTTTGGTGGCAGAAATTAAAGGTTCTTTTGGTAATGAGTGCCTACCCATCAATTTGCCTGCTGATAATGGGGCTTCGGTGATTGATTGTTTTTCAAATGCCACCGGCGAATCTGATTTAGGGACGGTTGCTGATGCTCATACTGAAATCATTGATCAAGTGGTTGAAGTTGATGAAGAGTTAATGGAAATCTATTTGGAGCAGGGTGATGAACTTTCCCCTGAACAACTCCATGAACCTTTTGAAAAGGCGCTGCGTGATGGGCATTTGGTGCCAATTTGTTTTGTATCAGCACGTACCGGTGTTGGTATCCCCGAATTGTTAGATGTAATCGCAAAACTCATGCCAAGCCCGTTTGAGGGTAATCCACATACTTTCCTGAAAGGAGAGAGTGATAAGCTGACTCCCTTTACCATTAGCCCCGATGCGGATAAACATATCGTCGCGCATGTCTTCAAAGTCACCGCCGATCCCTTTGTCGGTAAATTGGGGATATTCCGTATCCATCAGGGTACGATGACCAAAGATAGCCAATTATATATTGGTGAGGCTCGTAAACCTTTTAAAGTCAGCCATTTGTTAAGACTCCAGGGAAAACAACAAGTTGAAATTGAACAGGGCATTCCTGGTGATATTTGCGCGTTGGCTAAGGTGGATGCGATTCATTTCAATACGGTGCTACACGATTCCCATGATGATGATGAAATTCAGTGTGAAGCACAAGATTTTCCTGCACCTATGTACGGTTTAGCGATTTCAGCAAAGCGGCAAGGCGATGAACAAAAAATCGGACTCACTTTACAAAGGTTGGCGGGTGAAGATCCTTGTTTATTGTTGGAACATGATGCCTCACTGAATCAGACGGTATTGCATGGTTTGGGTGAATTTCACCTACGAGTCACATTAGAAAAAATGCGTAAGCATTACAACGTCGAAGTAGAAACCAAACCTCCTAAAATTTCCTATAGGGAAACCATTAGTATCAAGGCTGAGGGTCATTACCGCCATAAAAAGCAAACCGGTGGTGCCGGGCAATTTGGTGAAGTCTTTTTGCGCGTTGAACCATTGGAACGTGGGAAAGGATTTGAATTTGATAATGCGGTTGTGGGAGGCGTTATTCCATCTGTGTATATTCCGGCGGTGCAAAAAGGTATCCAACACGTTTTAGATTCAGGTGCAATTGCCGGTTATCCCATGCAGGATATCAAAGTGACGGTTTATGATGGTAAATATCATCCTGTCGATTCCAAAGAAATCGCTTTTGTCGCCGCCGGCAAAAAATCCTTTTTAGATGCTATCAGCAAAGCCAAACCTCTCATACTGGAACCTATCGTCAAAGCTGAAATTACCACGCCAAATGAACACATGGGTACAATTACTGGGGACCTAGCCAGTAAGCGGGGACATATTCTAGGTAGTGATATGCGCCCTCCAAATATGGTATGCGTCAAGGCTGAGGTCCCACTCGGTGAGTTAGGCAATTATCAAACCGAATTAAAATCTGCTACCGGTGGAAATGGCTTTTTCACGCTGGATTTTAGCCATTATGAACCGGTTCCTGCTAATATTCAGCAACAAATGAGTGCGGCATTTAAACTTTCTTCGGGAGAAGATTAATAATTCCCATTTACCTTGAACAATCAAAACAATAATCACACGGTTTGCCCTGCCAATTTGGAATACATGACCAACCGGGGGGCAAATCGCCATCCACATATTGGGTATTAAAATGACCCTCATAGCGGATGTTTTGAAAATGGCTAATTTTTTCACATCGACAACAAGTAAATGTCGTGCTAACTAAGTGCTTTCTTAGCATTGGTTTATCTTTTTTCGTCCCTTTATACCAGGCGATAGCAAAAATGAATAGGCAAGCAATCAACATTGGAATAATAATGAGGGCATCCCCAAATCGGTTATGCACTATCTTCGGTGTTTTTGCCACTTTTGGGGATAAATCTAAACTGGCATCCATTATTAATTTATCGCTTGTCGTGTTGGGCTGCGGCTTGTGAAGGTTAGGGGAAATTTCAATTTTATCCAAATTACGCTCCAGTGTTTTTGGACCAATGCCCTTAACTTCCATCAATTCTTCAGGCGACACAAACCCCCCCATTTTTTCACGGTATTCGACAATCCGTTGCGCTTTAACTGGTCCAACGTTTGATAATGCACTTGCAAGCTCTTCTACACTGGCAGTATTAATATCCACCGCCAAAACAGCCTTTGAAAAAATAAAAGCTATTAAAAAATATAATTTTTTCATTTTTTTAAATATAATTCTTTTATTCACCTGCGCCTCGAAAAGAAACTGGGTTCCTTTTTTGTGAAACGCAGTAACACGAAGTAAATAATTTCACAAGGGCAGCTCGTGTAGGGTGGGTAGAAAACACACCTATCCTCAATAATCATTTGCGGTGGGTTTAGCTACCAGCCAACGCGAGCTGATAGTGAATTTGCCTAAAACA
>Ga0190283_1001017_pt1 | contig 13441 bp, 11 predicted proteins | sample 48691801_MG_FD_161669 | JGI IMG/M metagenome (GOLD analysis project Ga0190283, IMG submission 161669) | Hydrothermal vent microbial mat bacterial communities from Southern Trench, Guaymas Basin, Mexico - 4869-18-0-1_MG | ecosystem: Environmental > Aquatic > Marine > Hydrothermal vents >...
ATATAGACCCCTCATTCTTCTTGTCCTTCTCAACAGCCCATCCGCTGACATGCCAGTCAATTTTACCGATGGGAGTGGACGCGCAGACCTTTGGAAAGGCCCGGTCAGACAGATTCGCCCGCAGATAGTTTGCCGCATCCAGTCCTTTTGAAACAGATGTCCAATATGCGCTGGTCCCCCGGACCGGCTCACAAGGAACGAAGAGGTAGTGGATTTCCGCGCCCGCACCTCTTAGCAGGCTGAAAAGCTTTGTCAGATCAGCGCCTTCCTCATTGCAGCCTTTCAGAAACGGTGTCTGCACATATACCGTGATCCCATGTTTCACCAGATCGGAGATAATATCAAGGCTCTCCGGGGAAACCTCATCCGGATGAATAAAATGGGTGCCAATTTCCATGCGTCTGCCTTTCTGACGCAACTCTGAACCTTTCATTTTAAGTGTTTTGAGCCACGCTGCATTATCCGCATAAAAAAGGTCCGGGTAGTAGGAGACAGAGCGGGTTCCGATGCGAAGCGTCTGAACGTGAGAGACATCCTTCAGACGGTCTATGGCATATAAAAGCGTCTCTCTGTTCAGAAAAGGGTCTCCGCCGGTAAGCAGCACTTCCTTTATACTCGGCGATTGTCTTATATATTCTGTTGCCTCTTTCACATCTTCCAGAGTGGGACGCGGCTGATTCCGGGAGGCTTTGTGTTTTCTGAAACAGAATCGGCAATAGACCGGGCAACTCATGTTCAGCAGCAAAACTGCCCTGTTCTGATACATCTGTTCTAATATGCCTCTGTGGAAATGTCCGGTCCAGGTATCGGCCTGCCCTGTCAGGTCTGATTCTTCCGGAAACGGCAGATACTGACGTGCGACTGCTTTTGAGACTCTCATTTGGCGAATTGTATGCATGGAGAGTCTTACCGGATACATTTCGATGATCTTCTGCATATCCGCACGATTTTTTTCCGGTATTACACTGTTGGTCAGTTTTTCCAACTGAGGCACGTCTTTGACTGAGATGAGATGGTTTTTTGGGATGAGTTTTTCCAAAAGGGAGACGATGAGAAGATGCGGCAGGGTGATATTGTTTATTTTTATAGGCTTGGACGCGTAGCTCTCTGCTTTTTCCAATTTGCTGACAAGTTCTGAAAAAAAGGCTCCGGGATTATTGTCATGGCCTGCTGCTTTTAAAAGTCTCAGGAATTTCCTCTCTCCGTTTCCTGCTTTGATGATGCGGCGAAATGCTTTGTCAGTCGCAGAGGATTCTCCAAAATACTCAAGAAAGTCAAGGGTTTTTTCTGTGAATGATGAAATCATTTCCTCTCTTTTTGGTTTTGAATTGAAAACGCGAAAATATCGCCGCTCATTTCCACACTCCCCTGAGAAATCTCATGAGTCCCTTACGCCAAAAGCCCTGATCGTTTCCGTGAGCGGCCTGCCAAACAGAAAATCCGTCATCTCCGGGTCAATGCCGCTTTTTTCTGTCAGTAAAAGGCGAATCTGCCTGTCATATCGAAGCATCTCAGGAAGGGACTCAGACGCGTCATTTTTTTTATCCTCCGAATCTTTCATCAGATGTCTGATTTTTCCATAGTTGCATTGTGACTGATGGGCTTCAATCAGGTCCCACAGTCCTTTTATATTCCCCATCAGGTCTTTCCGGGTCAGCCGCTTTTCAGCATATATCCGCTCAATTTCCCGTGTATCCCGGCAGTTAAGCACCCTGCACTCCAATGGCCTGTTTTCATAAATCCTGCAACTGTTTTTGTTTTCATCAAAAAAAACACAGGCCCAGGAGCCTTTCCGGCCCTTTATCTTTATTATATCCGAATCTGTCGGCAGGAGACACCCTTTGACATTATCATAAGCCAGTTCCCCCTTTCTGATGGTATAAAGATATTTTGATAAAATGATACCCTTATCAATCAGCATTCTGTCTTCATGATGAAAAGACGGCCCTCCCTTTTTGCAGCAAATCCCGCAACGGATACAGTCTGAAGTCGGGATGCCCGACGCACTTTGTTCAGGATTCATCCGGAGGCGAATCTTTCTTGTTTTTATGATTCTGGCAAGCCATCAGTTTGGCTTTCAGTCTTGCCTTTTGCTCTTTGGAATCTTCATAATCGTCATCAGCCTCCTCGTCGTAATAATCTTCATCATCATAGTATTCATCATAGGAATCGGATGTTCCTCTCAGATGAAACCTGATAAGCATGGTAAGAATAAGGCCCGCAAGCCATGTCTTGAATGTCGTCGCTATTCCACAGTCAAAAAGCGTGTTCACAGCCCATATAAACAGGATAGGGGTGATAAGGTATGCGATGAGATTCAGAAAAGAGGAGATCGTATCGGCTGTCCTGAATTCGACTTCTCTAACCATCATTTACTCCTTTTTATTTTAAAATTTATTTTCATATAAACAGTTAAGTAATTAATTATCAGCCACAATAAAGCATGAAAGTCATTTTTTACTTTTACTTGTCTGAAACATGATTCACAGGATTATAAAGACTGGCAGAATCAGCCTGCTGTGAATCCGGGCAATAATGATCAGGATTCCGTCGGTTTACGTTTCGATTTTCAATGAAATCTGCTGTATCTTCCAAAAAAAAAATTAAGTATAACACATTTGATATCTGCGACTCAACAAGTATTTTGTTCCATTTTCCACTTTCAAACCAACCATACGCTATAAATCCCTAAACGTCAATGATTGTCAAAAGTCTTGCCTTATAAGCATTTTGATGCTACAAGATTTTTTTGCTGATTATAACGGATTTAGGAGTTTCCGATTTCCCGACTGAAATAAATCCTGCCACCAAAGCACCAAAACACAAAACTGCACAGAAAAAGATTTTGTGGAATCTGGGATTTCGTGACACAGAACTGCACCTTCCCTGAATCCGTTATAATCAGGAAATCTGAAGGGGCATTATTAAAGATAAAACTGTCTGTCAAGTCAAAAAACATAAACTATAAGGAATAAACTGTTTTGTCCGATAATTTAAAATGGAAAACTGGCCTGCTTTCCTCAAGCATGCCTTTGGAATTGGAAGCGGGCAGAGTGCTTGTATCAAAAGGTTTTGCTGTGAATTCGGATTACAAATATGCCCGGAGTGATTTTGAATTCATCAATGATCTGTTTATTGATCTGCACGCCAAATCACACACGCCTTTCCCTGATCCGGACGGGGAACAGTCTTCTGATTCAGTTGAAATTACGGCTCAACTGGAACTTCTGGTTGAGTGCAGGCAGAGGCATCCGGATGCAGCGTGGCTTTTCCTGCCTGATCCGAATGAACGTGAATGTTCTCCTGCCAGTTTGGGGAGCACCCTCCGTATTGTTGACAAATTTTCTTCATACACCATTGAATCAGATGCTGCGGCTGTCTTTGATGCTGAACTGCCGATCTGCCAGAAAGGGCTTGAAATTGATCTGGCAAAAGGGGATACCGATGACTCTGTGTTCAGGCAGGGCATTTCACAACTGCAATATGCGCTTCCCCGGCTGCTGACAGAAAACGTGCTGTTTTACATTGAAGATCAGCCTGATGAGAATGTGCCTTTTCTGTTCTGTCCCATTTTCCTGACAAATGTGCAGTTGTTCACGCTGAATAAAGACGCAACCGGGCAGCAGATTGAGACCGCTTCCGAATTTCAGGAGATTGCCACGCCGGCCCCCTGTCTGATCATTCATTCAGATTACAGTCCGGGATTCAAATCTCAGTGTATGAGTGAGATTTCCCGGCTGAAAGAGCTTCAAAAAAGCGACAAGGCAATGGTTATTGAACGAAAAAGAGCCAGATATTATAAAAGCGGGTTTAATCTTCCGTTTACAATCATAGAATCTCTTAATGCAGGAAACCGCTATTATCTGGATGCTCTGTTTACCCAGTTCATTATATGTACGAACTCACATTTTTCAACGCTTGTTGACACCATTAAAAAAATAGCTGAATCTGCATTGGAAACGCGAAAGTTAATTGAATGACGCGGGACGGAGGCGGCCTCTCTCGGGAAATCCATTTCTGATTGAAATTTTGCTGATTATAACGGATCCAGGGGAGACTCCCGCACCTGCCCTCAGACATATCCGGCCGAACCCGTGCAGGTTTAAGCTTTGTGCCCCGGGTTCAAGCTTTGTGCCCCTCTGTGTCCTCTGTGGTTAGAAAGGTGCGACGCAGGGCTGATTTCAGGCCTCCCCTGAAAGCGTTATAATCAGAAATTTTTCTTGCATCCAAAGTGATATTATGATACATAAAAGCAGTTTTGAAAATGAATTTCTCAGATTGGTAAGACCTTTAAATAATAAGGATTTGGAAAAAGCGGGCGATCATAATGAACTGTTACGCTCAATGAGGATTGTAAAATCAGAAAGGATAAATCGGCAATGCTGAATATTCACAAACTTATCATAAAACCTTTTGTACAGGAACTTAAGTCTTCATACAAGCGATCTTACGGACTGATAGAGCCTAATTTTGTCAACATTGCCGAATGGGCAGGACATCTCGCCCTTGAAAATATTTCCAATTGCGACGCCCTCTACCATAATGTCGAACACACCATCATGGTCACGATGTGCGGACAGGAAATTCTCAGGGGAAAACACCTGACCGAAGGCGGCGTCACCCCCAAAGACTGGATGAATTTTGTAATGGCCTGCCTGTGCCACGATATCGGTTTTGTGAAAGGGATATGCCAGCAGGATCATGGCAATACCTTTGCCACAGGCGTTGACGGAAAAACAGTGGAAATCCCCCCCGGCGGAACCAGTGCGTCGCTTACGCCTTATCATGTTGACCGCGGGAAACTGTTCATCCGTGAGCGTTTCGGCGGAAAGCGTCTCTTTGACGGCGATGCTGAATTTATTGCCTCCTGCATTGAAATGACTCGCTTTCCCATCCCGGATGACGACTTTCATAAGGATACCAAAACTTACCAGGGACTGGTAAGGGGTGCGGACCTGGTCGGTCAGCTCGGTGATCCGAGTTACCTGCGTAAAATCCCTGCGCTTTTCTACGAGTTCGAGGAGACGGGAACCAATAAGAACATCGGCTACAAAAGCCCGGAAGACATGCGGAAGAGCTATGCAAAATTTTTCTGGAATGTCGTACACCCTTATATTCAGGATTCTTTGCGCTATCTTCGCGTCACCCAGGAAGGCAAACAGTGGATATCCAACCTTCACTCGCATATATTTACTGTTGAACATGGATAGGAGAGCGAGGCGCCTGGGTTTCTTTACCGTCCGAGATGTTTTGAAGTTACGGATAGCTGAACATTACGGACGGGGTTGCAAACCCCGTCCGGCACAAGAACCCCGTCCGGCAGAAGAATGGTCGCAGGCAAAATCTGTGTCTTGCCATTGCTATGAAAAATTTTGAGGAAAAAAAAGAATTTTCTGATGGTTTATATACTGATAGATTTTGACAACTTCTTTGATTACAAGCCGGCCGATCCGGACTTCGATTGGTTGGAGTTTGAACTGAATCAGTTGACAAGCCGGGTTTTGAAGAGCAACAGCAGGCCCGAATTCATAAGCTTCCGATTATATGGCGGATGGATGGAAAACGGCTCTCTGACGAATCTGGCTTCAAGAATCCAGCAGAGTCTCTCATCCTTTGACATTTTTCCTTTTTACAAGCATTCGGAACGGGTTTCCACGGACGGAGAAACAGAGCTGGTGACGCGCCTGATTTCCATGCCTGATTTGCAGTGGGACAATACCGCAATCACGCGTTCCGGAATACCCAGATTAAGGGTTGTCAGCGGACTTCCCCCGGGATGTGCGGGAACCAATGAAACCTGTCCGGTCCGTATCCTTTTCAGATTTTCCAAAAAAAGAACCAAAAAATGCCCTGTCCCGGGATGCCCTGTGACAAATCAGGAGGCATTCAAAATTGTCGAACAGAAAATGGTGGACACCATGCTCTCATGCGATATTGTGACATTGTCAGAAGATGAGCGGGTTGAAAAGATCATTGTGGCATCAGACGATTTTGACATGCTCCCTTCCATGGCCATAGCTGCCAGAAACTATACTGGAAAACCCGGACAAATATGCCTGTTAAGGACAAATTCCAATTATAATTATGACATATTCAACCGATTAATCGCCATGGGGTTGAAAGTCAGCGTGAAAGGAAATTAAAAATGCATCCATTATTGAAAGACGTGGAACATGACATCAGAGCCTTTGCGGATAATGAGGATGATGTCATTGTCGAACGTGACGGAGAGATATTGTTCAGCCGGTTTGGCAGGGAAGTGCAATGCAGATTCCATAAGGATGCAGATGGAAAATTGCTCATCAGTACCGGAGACAGGGATCTTCCCTATCGTACTTTTCTTTCAAAAGAATTGGCAAGGCTTGACATACTTGCAGAGAGAATTCTTTCAAGGCGCACACGACCGGATACCTTTATTAATGGGCCTGCGGAACTTGAAAGCGCTTCGGATCCGAGTAAAAGCGACAAATCGCTGAATCTGCTCATGGAAATATGTAATAATCCCTTGCCTTTTACCACAAGAGTGATCTTCGTCACAGCGGACGCGGGGCAGGGAAAGACCGTTCTGCTCCGACAAATGCAATATTTGCAGGCTGAGAAATTTTCAGCCAATCAGAGCAGCTTTTTATTTTGGCATGTGGATTTGCAAGGCCGGCAACTGCTCAGACTGAATGAGGCTCTTTTTGGAGATCTGGGGGAATTAAGGGTCAGCGGATTATATATGCAGTCCATTATCACCCTGCTCCGTTACGGACTTCTTGTGCTGGCTATTGACGGGTTTGACGAATTGGCTGCTGAACAGGGCAGCAACGATGCTCTCGGCGCGATATCACATTTTGTGAAGATGCTGGGAGAGTCGGGTACCATCATCACAGCGTCAAGAAGAACTTTTTTTGACGCTGAGGAATATGTTAAAAGAACAAGGCTTCTGAGCGCTTCAGTCTCTTCTGATTCTCAATATGATCAGCTTCACTTGAAAGATTGGACAAAAGATGAAGATATTGAGTATCTGGAAAAGATCACCACAGATGAGAAGAAATTTGACAACCCGGACCGGATTTACAAAGAGATTCTGCGTCAATTGAATGATGACCCCTCTCATCCGATGCTGGCCAAACCTTTTTTGCTGGCCCAGATTGCCCGCGGCCTGTTACGGTACGATTTGTCTCCGGCCGAGTTTGTCGGAAAGATGAAAAATCCGCTTGAAGGCGTGGCTTCGGTTATCGAGGCGTTTATTGAGAGAGAAGTCACTCAGAAGTGGAAAATGAGAGAAACCGGGGAACCCTATCTTTCCCAGTCCCAGCATATAACCTTTTTGTCGCTGGTTGCCGAAGAGATGTGGCGATCTCAGAAGGAAAGAATCAGACTTGAATTCATAGAAGATACGCTCGCCATCCTGATGGATGACTGGCACATTCCCCAGGACAACAGGCGGCAGATTATTGACATGGTCAAAATGCACGTACTCCTGATTCCGGGTGACGGAAATTATGTTTACAGAAAATTTGAACATCCTGAATTCAAAAACTATTTTATAAGTTGCCACTTCAAAGAGATTCTTGACAAGGGAGCTATCTGTCTGAGATTTCTGGCCACCGCCCAGTTGCCTGATTCTGTGGCAAAATATATGGCTTCGATGTTGCCAAAGGAGCCCTCATACATTGAAAGAATCATACAAAATCTTGAGGAAATGGTGAACAGTGAGCGGAGACCGACCTATCTTCAGACAAATGTGGGAACCATAATTCCCTATCTGATGAGCGACACCGAGTTTGAATCTGTGGTGACCTTTGACGCGAAGGTGGTGTTCTCCAGCATTGTTTTTGAACATACGAAGATTCAAAATGTGACCATAAGAAACGGTCAATTCGTCAACGCCAGTTTTCTCGGTGTGGAATGGAAAAATGTTCGCTTTGAGTCATGCGAATTCAACGAAGCGGGATTTGATTATGATGCAAAAATCACTGATGTCATGTTCAGGGACTGCCAGTTTGACGGCATCATTCTTTGCAAAAACGGAGAGGAACTCAGCAGAGTATATTCGCCCCAGCTTATTGTGGATACACTTGCTGATATGGGTTTCACGTTTTATGATGTCAAATCCCGGTCTGTTGACCCTTTTGATGAGAGCAGAGAGAAGAAGATGCTGATCAAATTTCTCAATACTTTCAGAAAAAGAACCCGCGTGACAGGCAATGTGTTAAATATGAAGTTCCTTGGTGGACAATACAATTTTGTCACGGAAACATTGATCCCTTTAGCCGAGAAATACGACATCATTGAAGAAATTCAATGGGAAGGAAGGCGGAAAGACCGAGTCTGGCAACTCAGGATACGAATCGAAGACATCCTTAAAGGACAGGAAGCGGATGACAAAAGCAAATTGGCCAGTTTCTGGAAAAGAATGCGGAAAATAGCCAAGAAGCATTAAAATGGGGATTTGCGACTGACAATCCGGTTGCATAGGAGGACAGATGCATAAATTTATGATTTTTACGGGCGTGCTGACAATTTTGTTCAGCACTTTTTTCATAACAGCAGCCACGACAGACTTGCTGAGCGAGTCTGATCCTAAGGTTGAAACGCTTTTGGCGGTGATTGTATTTTTCTCAATGACCGGAATTCTCGGATTTTATCTGACCATAACTCACTTTTTCAGAAATCGGAGAAAAGAAAAAGAACAGAAAGAAAGGCAGATATTAAAGGTGGTTGCGTCAAAAGGAGGTCGTGTCACGCCTGTGGAGATTGCGGCTGAAACAAATCTCATTATTGATGAGGCAAGGGCGGCCCTGGACCAACTCTGCAAAAGCGGCGCAGGACAGTTGCAGGTGACGGAAAACGGAAATATGGTCTATGTCTTTGAAGGCGTTCTCTCATCCCAGGAAAAAAATACGGCGAAGAGTCCGCTTGATGTCAAGTTGTGAACAGAAGAAAGGATGTTTAGGAAGGGGTGCGAAAAATAATTTCGACTGCCGGAAGGGGTGCGAAAAATAATTTCCGCACTTCCCTGTTTTATGGTTTAATTTCAATAAGGAATAAATTATGCTCACTGAAAGAGAAATACTTTCCACGCTTGAGATGCTTCAAAGCGAACATCTGGATTTGCGTACAGTTACTTTGGGAATTAATCTTTCAGATTGTGCCAGCCATGATCTGAACCGCCTGAATGACAATATCCGCACCCGGATCACCACGCTTGCGGAAAATTTTGTGAATATCTGTAATCAGGTAGGCGACAAATACGGTATTCCGGTTGTCAACAAACGGATTGCTGTGAGTCCTATCGCGGTGGTGGGTGCGCCGTTCTCTTCATCCCAACTGGTTGAAGTCGCCAAAACGCTCAATGATACGGCTGAAGAAGTGAATGTTGATTTCATCGGCGGATTCACAGCACTGGTGGAAAAAGGAATCGCCAAAGGAGACCGGGCTTTGATCAGGGCGATCCCGCATGCGCTTACAGAAACGGAACGGGTCTGCGCGTCTGTGAACGTCGCGTCCACTCATGCGGGAATCAATATGGACGCAGTCTTTCTTATGGGGCAGATCATCAAACACGCGGCAAAAGAGTCCGCAGACAAAGATGGTCTGGCCTGCGCCAAGCTCTGTGTTTTTGCCAATATTCCTCAGGACATCCCCTTTATGGCAGGGGCTTATCTTGGCGTGGGCGAACCAGACGCGGTCATCAATGTGGGGGTCAGCGGCCCGGGTGTGGTGAAAAAAGCGATTGATCGCGCCATTGCCTCGAATCCTGATCTTGACTTGGGCCAGATTTCGGAACTCATCAAGCGGACGGCTTATAAAGTGACGCGTGTGGGAGAACTGATCGGCAGAGAGGTGGCCGAAAACCTGGGAATCCAGTTCGGCGTCGTGGACCTTTCTCTTGCTCCGACGCCCAATGTGGGAGACAGTGTCGGAGAAATTTTTCAGAGCCTCGGACTGTTGAGTATCGGCGTTCCCGGAACCACCGCCGCGCTGGCCCTTTTAAATGATGCGGTAAAAAAAGGCGGCGCGTTTGCAAGCTCCCATGTCGGCGGCCTGAGCGGTGCATTTATCCCTGTGAGTGAAGACCTGAATATCTCCCAGGCCGCGGAGGCCGGTTATCTTTCCCTTGAGAAACTGGAGGCCATTACCAGTGTATGTTCCGTGGGATTGGATATGGTTGCTCTTCCGGGGGATACGTCAGAGGAAACCATTGCGGCAATTATCGCGGATGAAATGGCCATCGGGGTGATCAATAAAAAGACCACCGCGACGCGGCTGATTCCTGTGCCAGGTAAAAAAGCCGGGGACAGGGCGTATTTCGGGGGGCTTCTGGGGCAGTCCGTGATCATGCCTGTGAATAATGGACAGGGGGAGAATCGGTTTATCCGGCGCGGAGGGCGGATTCCTGCGCCGATCCAAAGTTTGACGAATTGATATTAGGGACCCGGAAAAAACGCATTGTCCCTTTGTCTCATATTTCTCGCAAAGGCGCAGAGGCGCAAAGAAAAGGCACGGGAAAACTGGCTGAGGAACCCCTCTCTGCGCCTTTGCGAGTTTTTTGGGGGAATGCATTTTTTCTGAGTCCCTTAAAGGCTGTCAGAGCATCGAAAACATCAGAAGGCCTCCTGCGGAAACCTCTGAGGTCTTTTTGTCCGCAGACCTCCGAGGTTTCACAGAAGGCATTCCCTTTTCATTATCCTTTTCTTATATTGCATCCTTAGCAGTTGCCACAAAAAAAGCCGTACTCAGATGACACCCCAGGTAGCATATTTCCCCGGTCGAATACTCTGTCCGCCCCATTGACTTTCTCTCTGTTTCATGAAATTTTTCACCCCGAACTTCACGAGAGATGAAGTCCTCAGTTATGCATAGATTTCGGATACCCAGCATGAGGGCGGGACTCCGATTCTTTACATATACTTTATACCTTATTATTATAAACAGGGAGACGATTGAATTATGAAAAAAAAGTTCACGGTATTCATTCTTACGCTGGCGATGGCCTGCATGACCGGTACAGCAGTTTATGCTGAGGGGTATTCTGTCACAGACGATCTCCGGATCGCAGCAGTCATACACACAGAGGAAAACTCTCTGTGGACGGAGGAGAGATTTTGAAGCAAATATATTTTGAGTATGAATAGTACAACAAGTTCGTCCTTCCTCTTTATATAGCTTTTAACAAAAAGATTGTCTGGAGTTCAAAGCAAGCTTTGCACTCCAGACTGACAAATATTATGCTAAAAGTTCTATAATAGATAAGAGGGGATGAATTTATAAGTTGCTGCAGTAGAGGGATCCGCCCGAAAGACCATCGAGGTTTTAAAAACCCGAAGGTCTTTTTTTTTGTAATATTGTTGGCATAAAGCAAACAATTATAGATTGATATGTCGGATATCAGACAACTTAATGATATATGGAAGTGTGTCAGATTCCTGAATAAAAAATTGAATTGTTTTAAATATAAATGAGTTGCAGGTAATTATAAAAAAATATGTGAAATGTCTGTGAATTGGTACAGATAATGCATATACATAAACAAGGGCAAACTAAACAGCCAAATCCAATAAGGAGAAAGAAATGACAAATACTATGATTAAAAATCTGGAGGAAATAAAAATGACAAACATCACGATTGAAGACTTGGAAATATGTAAGGAACTTGACAAGAAGGCGATGGCAAATCTGTTTGGCGGCTTCAATAATGCTGGCTACGAAACCAACAACGTAGGGCCAAGGGGCGTAATTGCCACTCCAGTATGGGTAAGAGATGCAATTCTTAGCACATTCGTAGATCAGGAGACTGGCGTTATATACAGAACGGTTCAGCGTATAGGAATTCAGATGGAAGAAGTTGCTATAAGCCAGTATAATGAGCAACTTAACCTTTAAATTCGTTTTGCTTTATCTGCTCTGCCTATTTGAAATTATGCAGTTACGATGGGGAGAATGGATTCCCGGGTTGGCGATATTCAGTAACAAGGCAACGGATCATTGAGAAACAAGGGCCGAAATGCCCTTGTTTTCTTTTTCCGATTCTGTAAAACTACACGGATTTGGTTTAGCAAGGATTTCATATTCTTAATTAAACTCAATTCCTGCAGTTTACGAGAAAATTTTCCTCCCAAAAATACTCTCCATCCCATTGACAGCAGGGCTTTAAGACAAAAGAACAGGGGCCGAAAGGTCCCTGTTTTTTTATTGCGGCTTTTAAGACTGAACTTTGAGCTTAAACTTTCAGGCCGCATCATCTTCCTTCCTCCAGATATTGCAATTTCCCCTGTAAATACATATATCCCCTGTGCAATGTTCCGTTCACGGCTCCCTAAATCCGTTATAATCAGCTCTGTTTGTAGCAGTTCCCTATTGATTTTTTTGCAAAACATATTTATGATGAATTTTATATTTGGAAGCGGCCCATGATGTCAGCTCGCCGACGACATATGAACAGATGAAAATCCGGGCACTGACGGAGTGCAGAAATGGAACTGTCCCGGACCATGATTGCACAACAGAATTTTTGCCGTTGTCAGCCACAACAAAGCACGAAAGCCATTTCAACTTTTTATTTTTAACAAAAATGACAAATAATAAATCAAAAATAACCAAAAAGATTCTGGTCACAGGCGGCGGCGGTTTCCTCGGGGGAGCAATCGTCAGGCGACTTTTGAAAAGGGGCGATATGGTACACAGTTTCTCCCGGGGCTTTTACCCTGATCTAGCTGATCTGGGTGTTGAACAGTTCCAGGGGGATATCAGCGATAAAAATGCTGTTGAAGCTGTGTGCAAGGATGTTGATCTGGTCTTTCATGTCGCGGCAAAGCCCGGTGTGTGGGGCGAATATTCCGAATATTTCAGAATCAATGTCACCGGAACCCGGAATGTTGTTGCAGCCTGCCGAAAATATGATGTTGGTGCCCTCATTTATACGAGCTCCCCGAGCGTGATCTTTGACGGCACCCAGATGGAAGGCGTGAATGAATCGGCTCCCTACCCTGAAAAATTCCATGCCCATTATCCCAAGACAAAGGCAATTGCCGAACAGAGTGTCCTCAGGGCTGCAAAGGAAGGGCTGAGGACAATCATACTGAGGCCGCATCTGATATGGGGACCAGGAGACAATCACCTTGTTCCGAGGATTCTTGCAAGGGCAGAACAGCTGGTGAGGGTGGGAAATGGCAGGAATCTCGTGGACACCATTTATATAGACAATGCAGCAGATGCCCATATTCTGGCAGCGGACAGACTGGAAGAAAATCCGGAGCTTTCGGGGAATGTCTATTTCATCAGCCAAGGTGATCCGGTTCCCTTATGGGATATGATTGACGCGATTCTGAACGCGGGAGGATTCGGCCCTGTCAGGCGGTCAATGCCCCAGAAGGCCGCGTGGGTGATCGGGGCTGTTCTTGAATTTGTGTATAAAACATTTCATATCAGCGGCGAGCCTCAGATGACCCGT
>Ga0190283_1001019_pt1 | contig 13441 bp, 16 predicted proteins | sample 48691801_MG_FD_161669 | JGI IMG/M metagenome (GOLD analysis project Ga0190283, IMG submission 161669) | Hydrothermal vent microbial mat bacterial communities from Southern Trench, Guaymas Basin, Mexico - 4869-18-0-1_MG | ecosystem: Environmental > Aquatic > Marine > Hydrothermal vents >...
AATCTCGCGCTTGAATCTCAGCGGAAACAGTTGGAGATAGAGGCAAGTGACAAAGTTGATTTTGATACATTTCTGGAAAATAATTTCTCTCAAACAAAGACGAATAAAACATGATTATGCGAACAGCTAGCTACTTTGTGATTCTGATTTTATTATCTGCCTGTGCGACATTGGCTAAAAAAACAGAATCACCGACGGTGACACTCGCAGGGCTGAATATCGTTAAGGCAGATTTCTTTGAACAACGTTTTGCACTGGACTTGCGCCTGCAAAATCCGAATGACTTTGCTTTACCGATTCGAGGGATGAGCTACGATTTGTTGCTCAATGGAAAAAGTTTTGCCACGGGTGTCAGTGCTGACAAGGTCAATGTGCCTGCGTTGGGTGAGTCAGTTATCCGCGTTGAATCTGTGAGTAATTTATTTTCCCTGTACAAACAATTGCGTTTGTTGGCTGAATCTTCAGAGAAAGGAATTAGTTACCAGTTAAAAGGAAATGTCAGTCTGGTGAATAAAAGCATTAAATTGCCGTTTGATAAAAAGGGTGAGATTAGTCTGCAATAATGTTTTCCAGCGCAGGCAGAGAGGATGCGGGGATGAACCAAATAGATCATTTAGATTGCGATAATTGCTAAGCCTTTTGTTATTAAAACATGATTGATGAAGTAAAACTTAATCTGAAGCTCAGATCAGTATTTGATGTTGGCACACCTCCATCAAGAAAATGCACTGATGATTCAAGCTGGGATGCTGCCAAGTTCATTAGGTCTACATTCGACGGAAAAACATGGTTGGAGGTTGATTGTTCAAACTGGGATTCTGAAATATTCAACGAAGCGCTTTACTATTTTTCTGAAGAATGTCTTTCATATTATTTTCCTGCATTTATAAAGTGGCTAGTAGCCTGTGATGATGATTGTGATGCTGTAAGAGACTCTTTTATTAGTAACTTTGAGACTACAGGGAAGGCAATGGTGTTTAATCTTGGTAAACCATTTCGAACGGTAAAGTTCAATAACGAGCAAACAAACACAATCCAATATATTCTCCTTGCGGTTTATGAAAGCTCGTAGGCTGGATAAGCTTGCGCAGAAATTCCGTGTCCAATATGACTTCATAGCCGATTCATCTCAATAAGAAGATTTTGTGGGATCTGTTTGTTGAAGCACATCCCTGTGTTCACCCTGCGGGCGGCTATTACCGACTAAAATCATTCCGGATGATTTTGTCGCGCATTTTTGAGTGTGTACTTCTTTTAAACCACATCGCTGATGCGCAAGTCCCTTTTTTTATCGTTCCCACCGTCCTCGGTGGGAATGCCTACAGGCGTTTGTTCAGCGCTAGTCTGCATTCCCACGCAGGAGCGTGGGTAAGAGAGGCTTCATTGTCGTGTTATATTTTAAATGGATAATCTACCAATATTTCTCAGTCGTAATTTGCCCCGGCTCACGACGTTTGTTTTTGATCAGTCCGCGTTTGTTTAAAGCTTCGGTCGTGTCCAGAATCATGCCCAGATTGCCGCAAAGCATAAGCTGGGAGTCTGTAACGTTAATAGTGACACCAGCTCTGCCTTCCAGTCGGCCCTCTTCAATTGCCGCTGGAATCCGGCCCCCCAGTGCGCCTTCGTGTTGCTCGCGGCTGACGAAAGGGATAAACGTGAATTTTTCGGGATCTTTTTCTACAAAGCTTGAAATGGTTTCGGCGTAACTTAATTCATCTGCATGCCGTACTGCATGCACCAGGATGAGTTTTTCAAAGCGTTTCCACGGTTCATCCGTTTTCAGAAAAGAAAGATAAGGTCCTAATGCGGTTCCGGTAGCCAGCATCCACAAATGCTTGCCTTCAGGCACTTCAGGCAGGGTGAAAAATCCATGCGCCGGTTGGGCAATCTCAATACTGTCGCCGGCTTTTAGTGTTGCGAGCCGACCCGAAAGCGGGCCTTCTTCAACGATATTAAAATAGAACTCAGCATGAGATTCATCAGGTGAGTTGATGAATGAATAGGGTCTTGCAACTCGTTCTCCTTCAACCTCCAGAGCAAGGCGAGTGAACTGACCTGCAGTGAACTGCGTTAATTTCGCCTCTATTTGTAACGAAAATAGACGATCTGTCCATTGTTTCTTGTTATGAATAACAGCTTTTACCCAGTCAACCATGAATAATTACCTAGTAGTTAGATCAGGTATTATATGCTTCCATTCGTCCTCTAATTCAAGCCCTTTGTACGGAGTTGGACTGCAATCAGACGCTGAAGCAAGTATAATTAAATTATAATTATCTAATGGACTGTAAAATATGCGCTTTCTCGTTGCTCTTCTCATAAGCCTGCCATTAACTGTACTTGGGGCGAGTTCCGAATACGACAATCCTAAGCAGGCCGATCAGGAAATTATCGAAAGCTGTGAAATGGAGGGTGTCTCGCTTGGTTTTCAAGCTGCGGAATTAAAGACATTTGTCGAAGAGTGCATTGTTGATTTTCTCGACACCACGATGGATATAACTCCCACACCCAAATCCGGTCAAAAGTAGCGGTTATTTCTCAGGCGTTACTGCCACCCTGACACGGTGGTGATTGAGGTGATCCTTCCTTACGTTCGACCCACTGGTCGGGTGTGTAGGTGTGCAATGCAAGTGCGTGAATTTGCTTGAGTTCTTCAGACAGGGCCGCATTGACCAGCCGATGTTGTTTTATCAACGGCACTTCGCTAAACAGCTCGCTGACAACAGTCACTTTAAAATGTGAGTCTGCATCTTCCGGTACATTGTGCATGTGGGTTTCATTGATGACTTCAATGTGAATTGGGTTAAAGTCAGTTTTGAGTTTTTGTTCTATTTCAGATTGCATATTCATGGGTGACTATTTCCTTCTTTCCCTTTCGATTGGAGGCAGTATAGCGGAAGTTTGTGACAGTCGTGTGATATACCTTATTGAATATCTGGGAACGCTGCTTAACAGTTTGGCTAATTCTTAATGTACGTTATGTGGCTGGTTATTATATGAGGGCTTTCTAGTGTTTGCCGAGTGCGGTGTTATACATGATCAGTAAGAAACTATTGGTTATTGTTTCGTAGCCGATTTATATCAGCAGATTTATTTATCATTGGGTGACGGCTACGTGATCATTTGTGAATCACATCCTGTGATTCATCTACGGATCAGCTAAAGCTGCCCTAATTCATTCCCAATGAATTAGTCTTTGCCAACAGCAGCAAAGAAACGAACCAAATAAAATGCTGCCCATCATTCGCCTTAATCCGTTGCTGTAAGCGCCAATCGGGGTCGTGTTGTAGCTGCTCCTGGCAGCACAACACTCAATCGCCCGTCCCCCGGATCAAGTCCGGGGCAGGCTATGGCGATTGACCCCGATTGGCACTCACAGCAACGGGGCGAATGAAAGGGGATTAGGTGTGCAAACCTGTCAGATTGGAGTTTTGTAGGGTGGATAAGTGCAACGCATCCACCTTCTGGGGCGTGGTTCTGGTGGATGCGTTGCACTTATCCACCCTACGTTTTCTTTCTCTATCGCGGTCTTCCTGTTTCATACCAATCTGGATCAGACACACAAAGTAAAACAAGAACTAATGCCAACTATAAATCCAACAAAAGTAAAAGTAATTCCCATAATTATTTTGTTTTTCTTATTCAGAGGTGTTTTTAGTTGTGCTGTTTGAGAAATAATCCATCTATCTTTGCCGGCCAAAAGGGAAAACCCGATAATTAACAGAAGTAAGGATATTATTAATAATAGAAAAGCCATAATATTTAGTGTAACTATTTCTTAATTAAAGTGGTTCGTGACTCAGATCATCCTACCCCGGCTATCCACGCCAGAAAGATAATATGATTAAACTCTTTTGCTTGTTTATAGCAACATCAAGTGAATCTGATAAAGCAGCGAATGTTTCCTTGAGGAGGTCGTCATGCTGGTAGTCTAACTTTCCAGACGAACAAGTGCTTATAACGCTTCTGGCTAAATTAAATATTTTATCAACTGGTTGTTTTGGTATCTTTCTAAATAGGTTTTTATATTCTCTTAGCATTTTATGATGAATAAGTATATTCCCTCTGTGTAATGGTAATATTCTAGCGAAATTAGCCCCCAAAAGAAAAATAGAGAATACCAACGAGTGGTATATCATGTGAAAGCCATTTGACTACATTTTCTTCGTTCCAGGTTTTATTGAACTTAAAAAATATTTCATTAAATTCATCGTGTATGAAGATTTTCAAAAAATCATTATATTCCGTACTGTCAATAAAGCCATTTGCATATAAATTTCTATCAAACTCTGGTGGAAGCTGGTTTCTAGGTATATATTGAGGCGCTAAAACAGATGGGTTTTCCTCGTATAATGAATACACTTCATTTTCTCTGCCAGTAAGTGGAGTAGAGATAATGGCATTCTCAAAATATGGTTTGATTTGGGAGAATTCATCCTCTTCTAATGTGGCCATTAACCAGTGTGTATCTGGCATACTTTACCTTCCATAAAAAAAATTATCCAAATAACCATCAAGCTGCTTTATTGAGTGTCCCCAAAACAATCCCCGCCTTATGCAACTTCACCAACGTTTGATGTCCGCCCTGAATAACAATCTCTCTGTTCGGGTGATTCAATTCATCTGCAATTTGTTCCAGTAAATCCTGCCCGGAATTATTTTCATTTTCCTGCATTAATTGCATGAGTCTCGCTGTTACAGGATTGGCTTCTATAAATTGCACTTCATCTTCGCTATCCCGGTAAACAATTAAATACGTCGGTTGTTCGTGTGGTTCTTCTGGTCGATAGTCCGGGCTGATTTGGTGGACGGGCCATTGGTAGTTGAGTGACCAGGCTAGTGGGGATACTACGGGTGTGCCGGTTAATAAATCACCGCTGTGATCCACGTTGCTGACGTCTGGTTCTTCATCAGAAACCATTAGTGCGATTTCCACCCATTCGTAATGAGCGAGTTCTTGCAGCCAGGGTGGGTCTTCATGGCTGGGCTGGTATTCCTTTTCCAGGAAGGCGAGGAATTCCTGCGGGATTTCCAGAAAGTAGGGCGTGCTGCTTTGGTGCTGGGCGAAGAACTTTCTGGCCAGTTTTAGCCAGGCTTCATCGCGGTAGAGTGAGCGGATAACCGGGAAGCTGCCTTCGAGAAAACTGTTGACGTTGTTGAACAACAGGTCGCGGTAAATAGCCATGCGACGATCTTCCACGCCATCGGGAAGTGGATTGTTTTCCGGGTCGCGGATGTGGGCGGTGAAGGCGTATTGCTGTTTTTTGAAATCAGGTAAGTCAGCCATGCGCCTGTTTTGTTTTTGGTAAATATTTTTTCTGTATTTCGTGGACGCGGTTTACTTCGCCCATGAGTTCTTCCAGCGGGGGGATGTTGAAATCACGTTCAACCAGTGTTGGAAATATGCCAAAGTGGTCGTAGGCGACATCCAGTAAATCCCAGACGGGTTCAATCACGTCGGCACCGTGGGTGTCCACAATTAAGTCTTCGGCTTCGTCGTAGTGTCCGGCGATATGTGCGTAGGCAATGCGTTCTGCTGGTAGCGCTTTGAGGAACTCTACGGCGTCGTAACGGTGGTTCACTGAGTTGACGTAGATATTATTCACGTCCAGCAATAAATCACAGTCGGCTTCGTCCAGGATGGCCTGAATAAATTCAATTTCTTTCATTTCTGAACCGGGCGCTACGGTGTAGTAAGAACCGTTTTCTATTGCGATGCGTTGCTCGAGTATTTCCTGCACGCGTTTGATGCGTCCTGCGACATAATGCACTGCTTCCTCACTGAACGGGATGGGTAATAAATCATAAAGATGGCCGTCATCCGAGCAGTAGGTCAGGTGCTCGCTGTAACTGCTGATGCCGTGTTCTTTCATGAAGTCTTTTATCGCAAAAACCAGATCTTCATCGAGTGGCGCTGGGCTGCCGATTGAGAGCGACAGGCCGTGAATGACAAAAGGAAGCTGCTCGGTCAATTTTCGAAAACTTTTACCGAATTTTCCGCCGACAGCAATCCAGTTCTCCGGCGCGACTTCCATGAAATCAATACCGGATGTGCCCTGTTCTTCAAGCTGTGTAAGCAGCTCGCGTCGCAGGCCGAGTCCTGCGCCTTGAACGGGATATTGTTTTGTCATACTCATACTTTAGCCTTCGTAGCGAGTGTAAGATAAATCTTCGCATTTTTTACCGAGGTAATAATCAATGCTGAAAAAACGGCCGGCGCCGATAAAAAACAGTACCAGCAGCATGATGAAATAAGTGGCTGCGAATTCGATGCCATTGTTAAGAACGACAAAGCTGCCTGATTCTGTTAACCAGTCATAGTTGCCATGTTCTTGTAAAAGGTTCTTAGCTGCATCTAAACGTTCGACTGCAGCTTCTGCATTTTCAAGCGCCAGCGGACCTAGTTTTTCTGAGGCAAATGCAGAACCTGAGCTGGCTATAGCTTGCCAGCCGTTCTGCCAGTGTACTGTAACGGCTGCAACAGCCATTGTGACCATCAATGGGATGCTGATCCAGCGAACAGCAAGGCCGAGTACGAGTAAAACAGCACCTACCACTTCTGTACCTGCCGCCAGATATGCCATGATTTCTGGATAAGGCAAACCCAGGCCGCCTAGCCAGCCGGCGAAGCTGGATAAGTCAGACATTTTTGTCATCCCTGCAATCCAGAAAATAGGTGCAAGGTAGAGCCGCAAGGCCAGTGGCGCCAGAAAATCCAGTGCCTTGAAATTATCCAGTACGCGATTGGCCCAACAGCCTAGTTTTATCAATCCACTCATTGTTCTATCCTCTTTATTGTTTGCGTAAGTTATTCGGGGTTATTATTTTTCATTTCAGGATAAGGGTATAACTCATCCAGTGGTTTAGAGCGGCCATTAGCCAATACCATACGCGCATGAGAACGTTTTAGTTCGCGTGGGCGTTTAACGCCACATGAATGTGCAATGATACCTGCTTCTTTGGTGATATTGCGGGCATAATCTGCGACGCGTACGGCCTTGATTGTCGGATCCAGCCCACGCTGTAATTTTTTGTTATGCGTTGTAATGCCGGTAGGGCAGGTATTGCGATTGCATTGTAAGGCCTGGATGCAACCCAGGGCAAACATGAACCCTCGCGCCGAAACAATAAAATCCGCACCAACACATAAAGCCCAGGCAACATCTGCGGGTGTCACCAGATGGCCTGAAGCAATCACCTTGATGCGTTCGCGCAGGCCGTGCTGTATGAGCTGATCAACAACGAGTGGCAGGCTTTCTTTAATGGGCAGACCGACATGATCCATCAGGCTCATGGGTGCAGCGCCTGTGCCACCGTCTGCGCTGTCGATGGTGATGAAATCAGGCGCCGATGCCTGACCGCGTTTGTTTATTTCAGTGAATAAATCATCCAGCCAGCCAAAAGAGCCGACAACCGTTTTAAACCCGACAGGTGTTTGGGTGACTCGCCGAATATGCTCGATCACATCGAGAAGGTCTGCGACGTTATGAATATCAGTATGACGGTTCGGGCTAATAGAATCTGCACCGACAGGGATGCCGCGTATGTTTGCAATTTCTTCGGTAACTTTGCCGCCGGGAAGGATGCCGCCTTTGCCCGGTTTTGCGCCCTGGCTAAGTTTCAGCTCGAACATTTTTACTTGCTCATGTGCGGCAATAGTACGTAATTTTTCATCATCATAATCGCCATGCTCATTACGCACGCCGTATTTTGCGGTACCGATTTGATAAACCAGATCACAGCCGCCTTCCAGATGATAAGGAGATAGCCCGCCTTCACCCGTATTCATCCAGCAGCCCGCTTTTTTTGCGCCGCTGGATAATGCACGCACGGCGGGTTTTGATATGGCGCCAAAGCTCATGCCGGAAATATTAAATAAAGAGTCTGTAGTGAAAGGGTGAGCGCATTCAGTTCCAATGGTAACCTTGAGTGGTTTGGCGATGTCTTCTGTAAGCGTTGGAAAAGGGCAGTTGACGAATAAGACTGTTCCTGTGGGACGAAGGTCGCGAGTTGAACCGAATGCAATCGTGTTGTCTATGTTTTTTGCAGCACGATAGACCCAGCTTCTTTCGGCGCGATTAAACGGTAGCTCCTCCCGGTCCATCGCAAAAAAATACTGGCGGAAAAATTCGCCTATACGTTCGAAGAAATATCGAAACCGGCCAATGACCGGGTAGTTTTTTCGTATCGCCTGCTTGGTCTGGGAAACATCTAATATATATAAAACGACGACCGCCAGAACGCCCAGTCCAATCATAAAAATAAACAGGGCCGCCATGACCTGCAGGCTAGTCATTAAAAATCCAGATGAAAAATCCAGGTTGGCCATAATTATGAGACTTTAGAACAGCTTAGTGTGAGTTTAGTTGAAGTTACGCCGGTTATCTGACTTTGGATGCTAGTACTCCTTCAATACGAGTGTACGAGAATTTAAAGCCAGAAATAAAAACGGCAGGTCGATGACCTGCCGTTGATAGCGATTTGTCGCCAGGCGTTGGTTTATTTCTTACCGCCGCACTTGCCTTCGCCACATTTACCTTCTTTACCCTTCATGTCGCCTTCTTTGGCCTTGTCGCCGCCGCACTTGCCTTCACCACATTTACCTTCTTTACCTTTCATGTCGCCTTCTTTGGCCTTGTCGCCGCCGCACTTGCCTTCGCCACATTTACCTTCTTTACCTTTCATGTCGCCTTCTTTGGCCTTGTCGCCACCGCACTTGCCTTCCTTACCTTTCATGTCACCGCCACATTTGCCTTCACCAGCCTCATCTTTCTTGCCCATAGTAACCTGGTAACCTGATGAGAGGTCTGTCATGCCAAAGGGGTTGGATTCAGCCTGGGCACTGGACATGGCGATCATGCCACTACAGAGTGCAGCGCTTACAGCCATCGCTAATGGCTTTATATTACGTTTAATAGACATGGATAATCTCCTGTTGGTGTCTTTTGTTGATTGAAAAAAGCTTAGTAGGCATATTGAGTGTAAAGTTCACTACCTTAGCCGACTCTACGTCTTATAGTTGAATTTGGATGCAAATTCATTAACCCAGTTTATAGCAGCCTGTAAATACATTAAATGCAGGCCTGCTCAATGGACTTTGGGCGCCGGTATATGAAAAACCAGAAATAAAAACGGCAGGTCGATGACCCGCCGTTGATAGTGATATGTCGCCAGGTGCTGGTTTATTTTTTACCGCCACACTTGCCTTCACCACATTTACCTTCTTTGGCTTTGGACTTGTCGCCACCACACTTGCCTTCGCCGCATTTACCTTCTTTGGCTTTGGACTTGTCACCGCCACACTTGCCTTCACCGCATTTACCTTCTTTGGCTTTGGACTTGTCGCCGCCACACTTGCCTTCGCCGCATTTACCTTCTTTACTTTTCATGTCGCCGCCGCATTTACCTTCAGCGCAGGCAATCATGTAACCTGAAGACAGGTCAGTCATACCAAATGGGTTGGTCTCTGCCTGAACGCTGGACATGGCGATTATGCTGCCACAAACAGCGGTGCTGATGGCAAGCGCCATTGGTTTCATTTTACGTTTAATAGACATAGCTTATCCTCATCTTGGTGTCTTTAGTTGTTTGTAGATAGTTCGCAGGCAGATTGAGTGAAATCTCCATTCACCTTAGTAGACTATACGGCTTATAGTCGATCCTGGATTCAAATCCAGTATGCACTAACCCGAAGGGTGATTATAACAGTCTGCGTATGCATGCCAGATAAGCCTGTTCATCAGGCAGACTATTATTACGCTGAGCTTCCCAAAGTGACGTGCCGAGACACTCCATCATACGGTGTTCGGTTTCGGATTCACCGAGCATTGTTATCAACTGACTATAGCATTCACGAATGCCGGTGGGCCGGTCAGTGCTGACCTGTTCACGAATCGCCAAATGCATGCCCATGTGCAGGAAGGGGTTGGTTTGTCCTTGTTCGGGTGTAGCTTCGTGTTGAACTGCCGTAGCAACGTCTATCAACAGGCTGTGATATTCAGGGTGAAGATTAACCACATCAGCGATTTGTTGCTCAAGCGGGTCAAGCTCTTCTCTGTTTTGCAGCTTGGAATAGACCTTACAGAACGTCTGGCGGATATCCTCACGGCTCTGAGCGAACATGGGTTTTTTATCGCAGTGATGTCAGATGGAAAGGTCTTTGACCTCAATTTTTTCGATCAACCCATCTAGCTCATCAGGATCGAATAGCTCGGTTCCGTCGTGTGCAATCGAGCCACTTGCGCAAGCCAGGCCCAGGCTCAGTACTTCATCGAGTGGCTGGTTATCGGATAAAGCAGAAATCAGTCCAGCAAGCATGGTATCGCCTGCACCGACGGTGCAGCGGACACGCACCTTGGGCGCAGGTGCGTAATAGCTGTTATTTGCATCGACCAGGATGGCGCCTTCTTCAGCCATTGTGACACAGACATGATCGACTCCCATCTGCTGAACTTTTCGAGCCTCTTCAGCGATGGCTTCCAGCGTTGGTAAGGAACGACCGCACATAACTTCCAGTTCATACTTATTGGGTTTAATCAGAAATGGTTTGGCTTCGAGTGTTTCTCGCAACATCGCGTCATTGGTGTCGACAATGGCCCTTGCGCCTTGTGCTCTGAGTTTTATCGCCAGGTCTGTGTAGATGTCTTCAGGCGACCCCGGTAAGGTGGAGCCTGACAGGACACCGTAGCCTGTACCCGCCAGTCTGAGAAAAATTGTGGTGATTTCCTCGAGTGATTCTTCGTTGATTTCTGGGCCGATTCCTACAACCTTGAATTCTTCCGGAGGTCTTCTTTGCTGAATGGTGCAGTTAACACGATTGCGACCTGGTACCTCAATCGTAACCGGGTAGACTCCTTCGTTGCGGAGTAACTGGCGAATCAGGCCGCCGGTTTCGCCTCCAAAAATACAGCAGGTATGTGTTTCCTTGCCCAGCCGTTTGAGTGCACGGGCAACGTTGATGCCATTTCCCCCTGGCGAAATATTCGCTTCTTTGGCGTTGACCTTGTCTTGCGCGACCAGCTGAGAAATTTCGTAGGTAACGTCAATTGCAGGATTCAGGGTGAGGGTCGAGACGGGTGTATTCATATTAAATTCCCAGTGATTTTTTTAGAATCAGGCTTTTACCTGTCATCCGTACTGGTTTTGAAAGGCCCATTAGTTCAAGAATAGTCGGGGCGACATCAGCGAGACCCCGGCCAATGCCGAGCTTCGCATCGGGTTTTCCCAGCAACAGGAAAGGAACCGGGTAAACTGAGTGCTGCGTATGCGGTTCCCCGGTCCCCGGGGTGATCATCTCATCACAATTACCATGATCAGCAGTCAGCAAGACGCGAAAGTTATGCTTCAAGGCGACTTCTATGACACGATGACTCTCCAAATCCAGCGTTTCAACAGCTTTAACGACTGCCTCCAGGATGGCCGTATGCCCTACCATGTCACCATTGGCAAAATTAACCAGTATAAAATCGTAGCTATCGCTTTGTATCGCCTCGATAACTTTGTCTGCAACTTTTGGCGTACTCATTTCCGGCTGCAGATCATAGGTTTTGACTTTGGGTGAAGGAAGCATAACCCGGTCTTCACCCGGGAAGGGCTTCTCCCAGCCGCCGTTAAAGAAATAGGTCACGTGCGGAAACTTCTCGTTTTCAGCGCAGTGGAATTGTTTCATATCAGCCTGGCTGATGACGTCTGCAAGCACCTGTTCGGGGCGCTCAGGTGGAAACAATACAGGAAACGGGAAGTAGACATTGTATTGTGTCATGCAGGTGAGTGGCCGGATACCCGCTTCGCCCCGGTCGAACTCAGGGAATTCATCGAGTCCGATAGCAGCGGCCAGCTGACGGGCACGGTCACTGCGGAAATTGAAAAATAACACCGGCTCGCCTGGTTTAATCAAGGGTGAGTTTGGGCGACCAATCACAGTCGGTTTGATGAACTCATCAGAGATATCATTTTCCCAGGAGGCCTGAATAATTTCCCGTGCCGTTTCTGCCTTATCACCCTGTCCCAGCATAATTGCGCGCCAGGCACGTTCAGTACGATCCCAGTTGTTGGCACGATCCATAGCCCAGTAGCGGCCACTGACTGTAGCAATCGTTCCACTGCCGAGTTTTTCCAGTTCTGATTCAAGTTGATCCAGATAGGTCAAGGCGGAACGCGGCGAGGTATCGCGGCCGTCCGTGACCATATGAATGACAGGTTCGATCCCGGCCTTAACGATCAGGGGGAGAAGTTCGAGCAGGTGGGCAATATGCGAGTGAACACCGCCATCAGAAACCAGGCCAATCAAATGCAGACGCTTGCCAGTGGTGAGTAGTTTTTGCCAGTCCGGATGCTCTTCCAGGTCGCCATCTTCTATTGCCTCGGCGATACGCAGGAGTTCCTGTTCCAGTATTCGCCCAGTCCCCAGAGTGAGATGACCTACCTCTGAGTTACCAAACTGGCCATCTGGCAACCCCACGGCAAGTCCTGATGCCTGAAGCAGTGTATGCGGATTGGCTGCAAAATAATCATCTAGGTATGGGGTTTTTGCCTGCGCCCAGCCATTATATTTCCTGGCCGGGTTAACACCGAATCCATCAAAAATCATTAAAAGAACAGGTGATGAGCTCACAGCTTGTTTTGCATCCTCTCTGGAAAAACAGCGATACGATACACCAGATCAATTGGGTTGAGCAAAATGTATTTAACCCGAATGGTGCTTACATAAGAGGTGGCTGTATAAAACAAACTCATCGCAGAGGCCGCGGAGATACGCAGAAAGGTTAGTGCATCTAAGGAGTGGTAACAGAAAACTTGTTTTCCTCTGCGTAACTCTGCGGCCTCTGCGGTAAAAATAACCGCCAATTCTAATTGCAGATTTTTTTGTTGTATTCGCAAAGGTCGCACAGGATGCACTCGGTACATTTTGGGGTTCGCGCAACACAGGTATAGCGCCCATGCAGAATTAGCCAGTGATGTGCGTCATGCAGGAACTCTTCGGGGATGAATTTCAGTAGTTTCTTTTCAACTTCCAGCACCGTTTTACCTGGGGCTATTCTGCTACGGTTGGAGACACGAAAAATATGTGTATCGACGGCCATCGTTGGTTGATTAAAAGCCGTATTTAAAATGACATTGGCTGTTTTTCGACCGACACCGGGTAGGGCTTCCAGCGCGTCTCGGTTATCCGGCACCATGCTGTTGTGCTCTGCGATTAGTTTTTGACAGGTGGCGATGATATTTTTTGCTTTACTGTTAAACAGGCCGATAGTCTTGATGTATTTTTTCAGGCCTTCCTCTCCTAGCGCATGAATACTTTCAGGCGTATTGGCGACGGGAAAAAGCTTGTCAGTTGCCTTGTTAACGCCCTTGTCGGTGGCCTGTGCCGATAAAATAACGGCGATTAATAATTCAAAAACTGATTTGTACTTCAGTTCAGTAGTGGGATCTGGATTGGCTG